>Ga0105095_10000765_pt1 | contig 16169 bp, 14 predicted proteins | sample PPLLak2March2015_2_FD_79180 | JGI IMG/M metagenome (GOLD analysis project Ga0105095, IMG submission 79180) | Freshwater sediment microbial communities from Prairie Pothole Lake near Jamestown, North Dakota, USA - PPLs Lake P8 Core (3) Depth... | ecosystem: Environmental > Aquatic > Freshwater >...
TACCGGTCTGGCCAATGGCACATATACGGTAGAGGTCAATGATGCCAATGATTGCGGGCCTGTAGTTTCAGATGAGTTTGTGATATCTGTTATCGGCATTGAGGAACCTATGTTCATATCCCTTAACATCTTCCCCAATCCTTCCCCGGAAGGCAAATTCAATCTGATCTATGAATCCGGCGACAACAAACTCACCGTTGAGATCCTGAACATTACGGGTACTGTCGTGTATAATAAAAAAATTGAATCATCCGGCGGAAAAGTCAATGCCCTCATCGACCTTTCTTCCTTCCCGAAAGGCATATACCTGATGAAGATCAACAATAACATAATTAAAGAGAGACTGATCATAAACTAGAAAAGAATATAAGCCACCAAAACACCAGGGCACCAATAAGAAAAGAGTTCTTTCTTATTTGATGTTTTAGTGTTCTGGTGGTTTTTTTTATTTATTTCCAACAGACGCAATGAATCGCGTCTCTACATTTCACCATTTTACTTTTCCACTGTTCCACTATTCCACAATTCCACTTTTCCGCTGTTCCACTTTTTTTCCTAAGTTTGTCCCCGTTTAAAAATCATTCTTATGAATATCCTCATCTTGGGTTCCGGCGGCCGCGAACATGCGCTGGCCTGGAAAACAGCACAAAGCAAACAGGTTGACAAACTTTATATAGCCCCTGGTAATGCAGGCACTGCCCTGGTGGGCAGCAATGTGAACCTGGCGGTCAACGATTTTGAAAAGATAGGGAATTTCGCTGTCGGGAACCAGGTTGAACTGATCATTGTCGGGCCTGAAGATCCCCTCGTTAAGGGTATCTATGATTACTTTAAACAGACCCCCGGACTGCAGCACATTCCGGTTATCGGTCCTTCAAAAGAAGGCGCACAGCTTGAAGGGAGCAAGGATTTTGCCAAGGCCTTCATGAAACGGAATAACATTCCCACCGCAGCCTATTTTTCGGTTACCCCGGACAAGCTTGAACAGGGCATCTCCTTTCTCGGGACCCTGAAGCCTCCTTATGTGTTGAAAGCTGACGGGCTGGCTGCCGGCAAAGGGGTTCTGATACTGCAGGAACCGGAAGAAGCCAGGAGTGAGCTCCGCCAGATGCTGGACGGGAAGTTCGGGGAGGCCAGCAAAAAAGTGGTGATCGAGGAATATCTCTCCGGCATCGAATTATCTGCTTTTGTGGTCACAGACGGTATCACCTACAAAATGCTTCCCGAAGCCAAGGACTACAAGCGGATCGGGGAAGGAGACAAGGGGCCTAACACCGGAGGTATGGGTGCCGTTTCACCGGTTCCCTTCGCCACGGCGGATTTCATGAAAAAGGTTGAAGACCGGATCATCAAACCTACTATTGAAGGGATCCGGAAAGAAAGGATCGACTACCAGGGTTTTATCTTTTTCGGGCTGATGAACTGCAAGGGAGATCCATACGTCATCGAATACAATGCCCGGCTCGGGGATCCGGAATCCGAAGTTATTCTGCCCCGGCTGCAAAGCGACATCGTAGACCTGTATGTTGCCGTTGCCGGTAAAACCCTGCATAATGCCAGGGTATCTATCGATCCCCGAGCTGTCACTACGGTGATGCTGGCATCCGGCGGTTATCCGGGTGATTATGAAAAAGGCAGGGAAATTACCGGACTCGATAAGGTCTCCGGCAGCATTATTTTCCATGCCGGAACCAAAATAGCGGATGGCAGGACCGTTACCAACGGAGGCAGGGTTATAGCGGTAAGTTCCGTTGGAAATACTTTCAGGGAAGCCCTGGCCGTTTCCAATAAAAATGCCGCCATCATCAGTTTCGACAAGAAATATTACCGCAGGGATATCGGGTTTGATTTGTAAGATAATTTCTATGCAGCGCAGGATTTGTCCCTTTCATAGTGAATTTGTTAAACGCTCCTATTTCCTCATTTCCTTTTTATCACTATATTTGAAATAACAGTTCCAATTACTGATTACTGATTACTGATTACCGATTACCGATTACCGATTACCGTTTTACCGGTTACCGTTTCCCATTTCACGATACTGATAACATGAGCAGGCTGATCCAAAAATTCCTCCCGCCCGAACGATGGAAAGTGCCGGTCCTGATCACTGCCGGCATCCTGGTTGGCATCCTGGCATTCCTGTTCCACATATCCCGTGCCTCATCGTATCTTTCTGACAAACCCGAGACCTGCACGAACTGTCATATCATGGCGCCGCAATATGCCACGTGGAGCCACAGCTCGCACCGCGAGGAGACTGACTGCAACAGCTGCCATGTTCCGCACAACAATTTCCTGAACAAATACTATTTCAAAGCCAAGGACGGCCTGCGCCATGCCACCATCTTTACCTTGCGGGCAGAGCCCCAGGTAATTTTCATCAAAGAAGCCGGACAGAAAGTGGTACAGAAAAACTGTATCCGCTGCCACGAACATCTGATGACCGACAGCCGGATGATGGTCTTTTCTGAAATGAACCAGCGTGAAAGAGAGTCCAGGCAATGCTGGGAATGTCACCAGGAGACACCGCATGGCCGTGTCAACAGCCTTTCCAGCGTACCCTATGCCCGGGTCCCTTTACCGGAAAGCCCTGTGCCCGAATGGATGAAAACAAAAAATTAACCCAATAACAATCAACAAGCACAATCCATGAGATCACTCCGGGAAATCATCAGCAGCAAGCCTTTTATAGGCTGGATACTGTTCGCCGCTACCCTGATCGTTGTTTTTCTGCTGGGACTGCTGGCATCGTCCATCATTGAGCGCCGGACGGAAGCTGTCTTTGCCTACAAGCCGCAGGTTGACTACCCCGACACTGAACCGCGGAATGTCATATGGGGCAAGAATTTTCCCAGGGAGTATGAATCCTATACCAGGACTTCCGATACCCTGTTCCGCAGCAAATACAACGGAAGTGCCTTCATTGACATGCTGGAGGTGGATCCGCGCATGGTAGTCCTTTGGGCCGGGTACTCCTTTTCAAAAGAATACAATCAGGCACGGGGCCATTACTATGCCGTCACCGACATCCGCAATATCCTGCGCACAGGAGCCCCCTCGGCCACAACACCTGGACCCCAGCCCAATACCTGCTGGGCCTGCAAGAGTCCTGATGTGCCCCGGCTGATGAAGGACATGGGCCCTGCAAACTTTTACAAAGGGGGCTGGGAAAGCAAAGGTCCTGAGATTGTCAATCCCATCGGGTGTGCCGACTGCCATGATGCGGCAACGATGAATTTACGCATTTCGCGGCCTGCGCTGGCTGAGGCATTTCAGCGCACAGGCCGGGAGATCACCGCAGTGACACATCAGGAGATGCGCTCCCTCGTCTGTGCCCAATGCCATGTGGAGTATTATTTTGACAAGAAAAAAATTGAAAATGTCCAGTACCTTACTTTTCCCTGGGACAAGGGCATGACAGCGGACGATATAGAAAAGTATTACGACACCTATGAATTCAGTGACTGGACCCATGCCATAAGCAAGGCTCCCATGTTGAAGGCACAGCATCCCGATTATGAGGTATACCTCACGGGTGTGCATGCCAAACGCGGTGTTGCCTGTGCCGATTGCCACATGCCATACAAAAGCGAAGGAGGGCAGAAGTACACTGACCACCATATCCAGAGCCCGTTGAACAACATTGCCAATTCATGCCAGGTATGTCATCGCGAGGAAACCACTGACCTGATAACCGATGTATACGAGCGGCAGGACAAGATCATTGAGAATCGTGATAAGCTTGAAGTATTGTTGGTAAGGGCTCATATGGAAGCGGGCAAGGCCTGGGAAAAAGGGGCTACAGGTAATCAGATGAAAAGCATCCTGTCCCTTATCCGGCAGGCACAATGGCGGTGGGATTTTGCCTCTGCCGGCCACGGCAATTCCATCCATGCGCCGGTGGAGATCAGCAGGATCATCGCTGCCGGTATTGACAGATCACAGGAGGCCAGGGTAAAACTGGCACGCCTGCTTGCCTCCCTCGGCTATACCGACGAAGTACCCTATCCCGATATCGATACCAAAGCCAAGGCGCAGGCATTGATCGGCCTCGACATGCAACAACTGAATCAGGAAAAAGCGAAATTTCTAAAGACCGCGGTTCCTGAATGGCAGAAGGAAGCGCAAAAAAGGGAAAAAGGATGGGATGAAAAAACACAACCCTAAAACACCAAAGTTTGTTCCGGTATTTTCTTTCACAAAAAGTCCCTGTTCTCAGTTTCCTGTTGACGGCAGCAATTCTTGTTCCGGTGCAGCTAATGATGGATCCCCCCATGCTGCTGGCCGAGAGATTCCTGGCAGGATCGGGATGGGTTGAGATCTTTATTATTGCCCTTTATGCGGGCTGGATTACCAACAGGATGCAGGACCCCGCTGCCGTTGAGAAGTGGAGGAGAATCTCCTGGCTGGTCTTTTCCGTAGTCTTTTTCAGCCAGATGATACTGGGATTAACCATGGAAAGCCGGTTCCTGATGACAGGTAAACTCCACCTGCCGGTTCCCGCCATGATCATTGCAGGTCCGGTTTACCGGGGGCAGATTTCCTTTATGACCATTCTTTTTCTAAGCACTGTTGTATTAACAGGCCCGTCATGGTGCAGCCACTTATGCTATTTCGGGGCTATTGACAACTGGGCAGCCTCGGGACTAAAATTACGCAATAAGCCGGTTAAAAATTTATACCGGTGGAAATACACGTTGTTTGCTCTTTTCATGATCGTTGTCATCATCTTTCGTTGTTTAGGGATCAGCCATATGGCAGCCACCCTTTCCGGAATCCTGTTCGGTATTGCCGGCCTCCTGATTATGCTAACCTTTTCGCGAAAATATAACAAAATGATCCATTGCACCCTTTATTGCCCGGTAGGGTTCATGGTCAACTACCTGAAATACCTGTCTCCTTTCCGCATGCTCATTGACCCCAGCTGTAACAGCTGCATGGCCTGCACGCTGAAATGTAAATACATCGCCCTCACGCCTGCAGATATTAAGCGGTTGAAACCCGGACTCACCTGCACCTTTTGCGGGGAATGCATTTCAGCCTGTCACAAGCAGGCCATCCATTACCGGTTCCCGGGATTAAAAGCCCGGGCAGCGAGAGACCTTTATCTCATCCTCACCATTTCACTCCATGCATCGTTTATTGCGCTGGGAAGAATCTGAAATGTCTATTATTTTTCGGAGAATTTCATGCTGTTAATTAGTTTTCAGGAAAAGGCATTCCCCATTGAAAGGAATATCGTATTTTTAACCTACCCTACCCACACACTATGCAACCATCACAACCCTGCCTGCCGGTAGTCAGGCATCACAACAATCACCCATGAATAAATTTTTCTGCATAGCGCTATTTTTCTTCATCACCGGAACAACCATAGCCCAATCGCTTCCTGACGGGTATATATTGCTCTATCAGCAGAATTTCTCAACGGATTCAGCCATCAGGGATTTCAAATTTTCCCATCCGAATTCCTGGAAACTTAAAACCATCAGCAATAACAGGCTCCTGGAATTTTCAGGTCAAAGCCTGCATGGACCAGATCTTGATTCAAACGGAACGCTGGGGATTATCAAAGGCCATATCTTCGGCGATTTCATCCTGGAAGTCAGTTTGATGCAAACCTGCAGGGATTGCGGACTCCCGGATTTATGTATCCTGTATTCCACAAAGGATCCCTCACATTTCTATGCCATTAACCTGGCTTCCCGCTCCACTGACAGTACCCACGGAATATTCCTGATTAAGAATGCACCGCGGGTTAAGGTATCGGACTGGCAAACGGACAGTCTTGCCTGGGGTAATGAAAAATGGCATAAGGTACGGGTTGAAAGGAGTATCGTGAACCGGACGGTCACTGTTTATATTGATGATATGAAAAGGCCTGTAATGGCCACAAAAAATCCGGAACTGATCATGGGATATCTTGGCTTCGGGTCGTTCTCCGGTTCCGGCCGGATCGATAATATTAAAGTCTGGGCGCCGACAAGTATTCCCGAAGAAGCACCCTTTTTCGAAGGCAAAGGCTCACCTTAAGCGAAGGCCACCTGATATCCGTACACCCTGCGAGGGTGTCGGGACGGAGCACCTTATGTAAGCCACCATTACATTGAATCGTATGGCAGACTGGGAAGAAGTTTTGGGTGTCCTGCCCTGCCGCAGGAACTGTCATCAGCGATCATTGATGAAATTCAGGAAAGATCCCTGCTTTATATTTACTCCAATGACGGAAATTATAATAAGAACTCAAGTTTTTTCAATTCTTTTTTATCCCGTCCGTAAATGTCGTTATAAAAGAAAATATTCAGGTCATCATCAGCTTCGCAGGTAATATAATGGATGTATAAAGGCACCGGATCTTTCAGGTTGATCTCCCGGCGAACGCCATTATTTATCATGCCAACAACATCCATGTTTTGATGCTGCCCCGAGAATTCCCTTACCAGATAATCTGCCAGCATTTCAGGATTCTGCACCCTGACACACCCGTGCGACAATGCCCTGATGTCATAGGAAAAGGATTGTTTTCCGGGGGTATCATGCAGATAAACTGAGTATGGATTGGGGAATACGAATTTCACACGTCCCAGTGAATTGTCTTTTCCGGATTCCTGTCTCACTTTTAGGTCAAAGTTTTCCGCGGAAACAGTATTCCAGTCAACCTGATGGTACGCAATATTATTTCTGTTTTCGTCCACCAGCCTCAGCCGGTTGCGGCTCAGGTATCCGCTGTCAGATTTCAGTTTTGGCAGCATCTCATTGAGGGTAATGCTGCGGGGTACCTGCCAGACCGGATTGGTAATGATTCTTTCGATCTTGCTGCTGACAAGCGGAGTAGGAGTTTTCACTGCCCCAACAATGACTTTTGAATTCCCGATAAGCCTGTTCTTTTTATAGATCCGCATCTGATATGCAGGAATATTTACATATATGAACTGCTCACCCTGAAGGTTTTCTTTTCTCATCCTGTCAAGGTTAAGGGCTATCTGCCTGTATTTTTCTCCCGCAGACTGTGCCAGCGCTTCGATGGTATTCCTGCCGGCTTTCCCATCCGGTTCAAGGCCATGGTAATACTGAAATTTCCTGAGTGATATGATGAATGCCTTATCGGTTGATCCGGCCTGCAGGTAGCCAAGGCTTATCAATACCTTTTCAGCTGTCTGCCTGAACAAAACCGGGTCTTTTGAAGGATCCGGAAGAGCTGTACGGGCATTGGCTATAGCTGTGTTGTTTAAAAACCTTACCAATGCCTGTTGAAGCATACGGTATTCTATGAAATCCGGCTGCACAGCGAGAATTCGTTTTTCAAAATCCTCACTCGCCAGGGCACTTGTCAAACTATGGGGAAGACCGGAAGCTGCCGGGTTTGAAAACAGCGCTGAATCAAATGCATGGTACCCTATTTTCAGGTATACCATATACTGAAGGCAGGCATCCGTGAGTAAAAGTTCAAGTTTCATGCGGCTTGTCAGATAATGGTCCTGCAGTTCCCGGTTCTTCATCAGGGACAACTCACTCCTTATTTCCTGAATCCGGAACAGGCTGCTGTCAAGTCCGTACATTCGGGCATTCTCAAGCAATCCGAGCAATGCAACAGCCTGGCCTGATACATCGTAGTTGCTGGTCCATACAGGCCTGTAATTCAGCCTGGAATATAAATCCTTAATTAAAGGTAATGTGCCCAGGCTTATATCAGCTTCGGCATGAACATCTGCATATTGCGCCGGGTTGAAAAAATCCGAAAGGTTATCTTTTAAGGCAGGCAAAAATATGTCATTCTCCATCAGGAACAGTTCTTTCCTGTGGCTTTGATAACTGGTGCTCAATATGAACAATCCGGCCAGCGTCATGAGCCTGATGCTGAGAAGGACGGCTTTTTTGAGCCAGTAAACAGGCCTTTTTTCGGTTGAAGGTTTACAGGAACAGGCGGGGAGTGTTTTTGCTGTGTAAGTTGGTTCCATGACTCCTGTGTTTAACTTCTATGAATGTATACGCTTACCGGCCATCAGGGTCAGATTAATTCCACCAACCCGAAAACCCGCATGACAAAATCGCAAATAAAAAGGATAAAAAAGAATCGGGTTCATTATCGTATTGAATTATAGTTGATTAATAGGAAACCTATACAGATTAAGGTTAATCTGAAGCAATCCCTGTGATCAGGTGTGGTTAAAGGTTAAAATGAAGACTTTATTTCAGGAAGGGAGTCCCAGAGCTTGCTGATCTCCTCGGGATCAATTTCTTCAATGATTATTTTATTCCCTTTTTCTTCCGGTAACTTTTCATCCGGCAGGGACTGATGCAATTTTTCTTCCATTCAGGTGGTGGTTTTAGGTCAATTAAGCATTAACAGAAACAGGATGCTAAAGTAGTGGTTAAATCCCTAATGAAGAAACAGATTCGTTTTGTTTTGACTATGCAAATATTTCCGTAAACGAAATAGTGGAATTCGGGGATGAAAAACAGCCATTTGCGGCTAGCTGTTGGCAATCAGCTACCGGAAATGAGTTAAGCGCCAAAAGCTAACAGCCAAAGACTAAACGACAAATGCCAATGGCAAAAATGGGATACCCTGACGATTATCCTGGTAAAAAGAAACCTGTATTTTATTTCTTAATGGCGCTCAGTACCGTATATCCCTGCAGGTCACCAGAAGCAGTATAGGATTCTGATCTCACCATGCCGACATCTTCATTATAATACTCCACTGCTTTTGCCTTAATATTGAACATCATTTTTGTAGCAATGTCGTAGGATATTTTGAAGCATTTGAAAGTCCCGGCATCCGTGGTGACATCCTGAACAGCTTCAACTTTTCTGTTGGTAACGCTGATGGTCATGGTCATGACCGTTGCTCCACCGGAAGAAAAGATCATTTTCATTTCACCTGATTTAAGCACATCACCCGCATTGAGCCTGGAAGGCATTTCAAGAGATCCGCCTTCAATCGTCATTTCCATATCCTTGAAACCTTCCATGGATTCCTGGTTTATGAATTTTGACATATCCATGTAAAAAACACCGTTTTCGCATTTTGCGGTAAACTCAGCCTTGCCCTGTGTAGCTCCTTTATTGTCAAAAGTCTCCGCTTCAATGACAGCGTATACAGATCCGGCACTTCTCTTAATATCCTTAATCTTCTGCACGCTTGATCCGGTGAGTTTGTTCTTTTTATCGAAGTTTTTGTATTCGATTTGCGCGTTTTCGGTTTCAGGAAAATACAATTTGCAGTCCTGCCCCGCTGCAACCTGAAAAAGTCCGGCCAATGCCAATAAACCAATTATTTTTTTCATGAATGATAGATTTAAATTGTTTGTACAAAGCTAATTATTTTTTACCTAAGTCAATCACCCATGCGAATTTCGCTGCACGCGACGGGAAATTCACCCGGTCCCGCTACGCTTCTCTTCCCGACTGACTTCGGTCAGGTGGTGCTATCGGGATTGATCGACATGCGGTTTTCAGCCTGCCTGCCGCCAGGCAGGTTCACCAGCAGGTTCCTGAAAACCGGGTCTCACTATTTTTTTGTAACTTGCTGCAGTCAATAAAGTATCTATATCCGACCCCTTTTTTATAACGATAAACTCCGTAAAAAAAATACAGTATGAAATCCAAAATCATTTTTAGCATTGTTTTTCTGGTGACCTGTTCTGCTTTATTTTCCGCTGACCCCCTGGAAGTAAAAACCAGGGTAAAGGAGGTCACTGTTTACCTGAATGGAGCTCAGGTCACGCGGTTATCCGGCATAGAAATCCCTAAGGGCAGTACGGTGCTCGCCTTTCGAAACCTGCCAGAGAATATAGATCCTCAAAGTATTCAGGTTAAAGGACAGGGAAGGTTTACCGTTCTTTCCGTCATGCATCAGATCAATTATCTGACCTCACAGAGAAAATCACGGGAAGTCCTGGCTATGGAAGATTCGTTAGCGGTGCTTGAAGAAAAGCTGGCGCTTAACAACGGTATGCTGCAGGTATATAAAAGCGAGGAGGATCTGCTGGCCGCCAACATGAATATTGGCAGTGACGAAAAGGGAGTCATTATATCAGAATTAAAAATGGCAGCTGATTTCTTAAGATCCCGTATAACAGAAATAAAAAGGGGTCAACTGGCCATAGCAAAAGAGAATGCCGCCCTGAATGAAAGAATCAATAAACTGCGAAATCAGCTGAATACCATTAATACTTCCCTGAGCAAGCCTACATCCGAAATACTGGTTACGGTAGATGCGGCTGCCAGTGTTTCAGGGGACATAAAGCTGACCTATACCGTATTCAACGCCGGATGGTTTCCGGTGTATGATATCAGGGCCGTGGATGTGGCCAATCCTGTTTCCCTGGCTTACAATGCCAAAGTGTTTCAGCATACGGGTGAGGACTGGGAAAATGTGAAGCTGAAACTTTCAACTGCCGATCCCCGTCAGCGGGGCGACAAGCCTAATCTTACCAGTTGGTATCTGGATTTCAGTCAAACCATCGGGGCCTTCGGATATGAAAATGTCATGGCACCCAGCATGGCAAAAAGAGCTGAAATGCCAAGACCTGCAGCCACCGATCAGTTAATGGAAACAGCCATAGAAGAAACCGCTTCCACGGCAACGAATTATACCATGGTATCACAGCATCAGACCAATCTTGAATTTTCCATTAAGATTCCCTATGATATTCCCTCGGACTATAAGCAATACACCATCAATATCCAGGAATACAGCCTGCCGGCTACATACCAGTATTACTGTGCTCCCAAACTCGACCGTGATGCGTTTTTAATTGCCCGCGTAACCGGCTGGGAGGATTTTAATCTGCTATCCGGAGAAATCAACCTGTTTTTCGAAGACACTTATGTCGGTAAATCCATACTGAATGTCCGCAGCACATCTGATACATTGGATCTTTCGCTGGGAAGGGACAAGAACATCGTTATAACCCGCATCCGCCTGGCCGATTATACTGCTGATAAAACATTTGGCGGCACACGGCAGGAAACACGGGGATGGGAAATAAGCGTACGCAATAATAAAAAGCAACCGGTCAGGCTGATGTTAGAAGATCAGTTCCCGGTTTCTATGAACAAGGAAATCCAGGTTGAACCGGTTGAATATTCCGGAGGCGCATTCAATAAAGAAACCGGTAAGATCCAATGGCTGTTGGATATGGCGCCATCCCAGGATAAAAAGCTAAAAGCTGTCTTCACGGTAAAATATCCGAAAGACAGGGAGGTATTTATTGACTGAGCAGCGATAGGATCAGTCAAAGATCACCAGTGAATCGGCCAGGTTGGGCTTTTCTTTGGGCTTGTGTTCCGATCGCGCTTTGCCGATGGCAATAAAGGCCAGCAGGCTTGATGGGGCTTTGATGCTGAGCATCTCCTCGATTTCCTTTTTGGCAAACATGGGGCCGCTCAGCCAGCATGCGGCCAAACCCATATCAACAGCCGATAAAAGCAGATTCTGGATGCTGGCTCCGGCGCTTTGAATGTCAGGATAATTCCGGATCTTGTTGATTTCATCATGCGTAAGGTCTACCCCACTCTCCAGCACCGTTTCATAGGGCTCAACCACCAGGGCAAGAACTGCAGGTGCATCCTTAAAGAAAGTTGAAAACCAGGTGACCTGGGTTATGATGTTTTTGGTGGCTTCGGTTTTTTTCAGGGGCAAAGCGGCAATTTTCAAGGCCACAGTATCAGCCATGCGGTTCAACAATTCTTTATTGGTAATCGCAATGTATTTCCAGGGCTGATAATTGTTAACACTGGGCGCCAGTCCGGCCAATCTTACCAATTCTTTCAGGTCCGAAACAGGTACTTTTTCATCCGTAAATAATCTGACGCTTGTCCGTTTTTGAATTGCCGCTTTTACTTCCATGATTTATTTTTTTCTAAAATAATAAAAAAAAGGCCGAATAATAAATGATTAATGATGGAAATTTAATCCGTTGCCCCTGCTTGTTATCAATGCACGGGGCTCCTGAAAACCGAGCCTCATTAAAATAATCCCAAATTGTTTTCAATATTCATGAAACTTTAATAGATTTATTATGTAAAAGATTTGATATAACTAAGAGAGATACGTCTAAGATCAGTGGTATGACGGTAACGGATCAGGATTTTCAGGTTTTTGTTTTTGCTTTAAAAAGCACGTCCAGGTATGATTTCAGCCAGTATTCGGAAAAGTCCTTAAAGCGCAGACTTTTTAAAGTCCTTACAGACAATAATATGAGTATGAATACGCTCATTTCCCGCATTAAAACCGACAGTGCTTTTGTTGAACAGGTAGTAAAGGAAATAACCGTAAACACCACAGAATTATTTCGCGACCCGCAGGCATGGCAGGCATTACGTTTTTCAATCCTCCCCCGTTTCAAGAATAATTCCATTATTAACATCTGGCACTCGGGCTGCTCGACGGGACAGGAAGTTTATTCCATGCTGATCCTGCTGCATGAACTTGACCTTTTTGACAAAGCCAAGGTATATGCTACCGACATTAACACCGATGTAATTGATATAGCAAAATCGGGTGAGTATAAATACAGGTTCAACATTGCCTATCTTGATAATTTTGACAAGGTGATCAAGGAAAATCCATACAACTACGAGGAATACAATGACGTACCTTACAGCAAATACTTTGATATAGACAAGACAAATGATGTCATTAAGATGAAGAACTTCCTTCGGGAAAAGCCTGTTTTCAAGAAACACGACCTGGTGCTGGAGAACAATACCCTCTATGTCAAATTTGACCTGATCATGTGCAGAAACGTCATCATTTATTTCAATTACAATCTGCAAAACAGGGTTTTTGAATTATATCATCAAAATCTGTATGAAAACGGTTGTATGGTACTGGGTTTGCACGAAACCATCTTAGGGATGCACGCTGCTAAATTCACAAAAAAGGGACATGCTTATTATAAAAATTGACCCTGTTGGTTAAATTTAGATTATTAAGGAAGTAATTGAATAATTTTACTTTAAATTTATTGAGGTGATTAAATGGATTGTTTGCCCGAATAGAATTACGGATCAATTAAAATACTGGCATTTACAAAATATGAACCAATGAAGAAATTTACAGCCATACCAAAAAAGCTTTATTATTTTTTCCTGATTCTTATATTGTTTTTTGCTGCTGTGGTATTTGTCCTTTCACTCATACATCTGCGCGTAAAGAATAACCATGCCGCCGAGCTGCAACTGCTATCGGTTAAGGAAAGGATAGAAACCCTTAATGCGCTGCATTATCAATTGCTGACATCCGTATTGTACGGAATGCATGAGGAGCAGAGCACTTTTGAAAATGCTGATAAGGAAATGAACAGTATCATCCGTACATTCACCGGATCAACAGTACAATTGTCCCGCAACAAGGCACTCAGAAGAAGAAATGAAGTAAAAGACCCGATGGAGGCATTCAGCCGTGCCATGGATGATTTTTCGTCCGCGAATTCAATTGTTATGGCATCGATTAAGGAAAGGGGCAATATTTTTGAAGGAACAATTGCCGCATGGATCAAACAAGCCGGCGAAATTGAGATCCCTGCCGAAGGTGCGAATCAGGACCTTTTGCTGGGTCTCGAGAAAATTAAGGCCTTGCAGTCTCAATATATCCTGACCAGCAACAATAACGTGATGGATGTAATGAATAACCTGGTGATAACCCTGCAGGGTCAGCTTCCTGAGGATGATATGGTCAATGCAGGTAAATTTGACACTTTGTTGCAGCTCAATGCCCAAATCATTGCCCTTAATAACCGTCTTGGACTATCGACCTATCAGGGAGAATTGCCGGCCTATAATGAATCATACAGCCGCGTGCAAACAACGTTTGATAACCTGATGGTTGTTGTGAAGAAAAACCTTAAGCGGTCAACATCCTCCGGCTATTTTATGGGTTCTGCCATAATCCTGCTGTTGCTGCTGGGATTTCTCTTTTTCTTTTATTGGCTGTATGAGAAAAGCATAACACGTCCGATCCATGGGGTCCGGAAATTTGCTGCGGAGCTTTCAAAAGGAGTATTACCTGAAAATCCCCTGAATATCAATCCATCGGATGATACAGGCGGCATTTCGGAAGAGCTGAATCTGCTGGCCGGCGGACTCAAGGCTAAAACCCAATTCGCCCGTGATCTGAACCAGGGGCATTTTGAAACTGAGATAAAACTTTTGAGTGATAAGGATGACCTGGGCGCTGAAATGAAAAAACTGAAAAACAACATTATATCTTCTGCCGAAGAACAGGTCCGTCATAATGAAGAAAATGCAAAGCGCCGATACATCAACGAAGGCCTTGCCAAATTCGGGAATATATTGCGTTTAAACAGCGGCAATCTGACGAATCTGGGGGATTCCTTCATCCGGGAACTGGTTAGATATCTCAATGCCATTCAGGGTGGATTCTTTATACTCGATGAATCCGAAAAGGAAAAGCCTGTTTTAAGACTTGCTGCTGCCTTTGCTTACAACCGAAAAAAATATCTTGAAAAAACGATCCTGATGGGGGAAGGTCTGGTTGGGACCTGTGCCATTGAAAAAAAGACCATTCATCTGACAGAAATGCCTGCGGGATACATTTTGATTACTTCCGGCCTCGGCGATGCGCCTCCTGACAACCTGCTGCTGATTCCGGTCCTGCATGAAGACGAATTGATCGGTGTGCTGGAAATAGCTTCCCTGAATAAATTCAATGAACATGAGATCACCTTCACCGAAGAAGTGGCCGGCAACCTGGGATCGACCATCGTAACAACGCGGGTGAACCAGAAGACATCCGAACTCTTGTCCAAATCACAGCAGCAGGCAATGGAGATGGCAGAACAGGAAGAGGAGATGCGGCAGAACATGGAAGAACTCAAGGCCACACAGGAAGAATCAGCGCGAAGGGAAGAAGAATTCCGTGGCGTAGTGAATTCCCTGAACCAGTCTGTTTTCCTTATCGAATATGATCTCGACGGCACCATAATCACCATCAACGAAAAGTTCCTTATTTTCCTCAACAAAATGGGGGAAGAGTTAATCGGAAAAACGCATGCCCATATTTTCGGGACAGGTTCAGTTGTGGATTCAAAATTCTGGAACCAGCTGAATAATCTGTCAAATACAACCATCATGGAGAAAGTAAGGGTCGGGAAAAAGGCATATTTAGTAAAGGAGCATTTCTCACTGGTTACCAACAGCGATGGTCTGCCTGTAAAAGTCCTAAACATCATAACGGAAATTCCGGAAAAACCGGTATTAAAGCAATAGCGTATAACACAATTTGCGTGATCAATGACTGAGCTTGGAATTGTTGATATAAGAGAGATTATCAGAGCCATAAAAAGCTTTTACAACTATGATTTCGGCAATTATGCGCTGACTTCCTTTAAGCAAAGATTAGAGCGGTTAATCATCCGGAATAATCTGACCAATGCCGACAGCCTCATTAAAAAGCTCAGGGATGAGCCTGATTTTTTCGACCTGTTTCTGCTTGAGATATCGGTCCCTTCCACTGAAATGTTCAGGGACCCTTCCCTCTGGCGCTGGCTCAGGGAGGACTTCCTTCCTTCTGTCATAGAGAAAAGCATCGGCAAATTCAAAATATGGCTGCCGGTCTGTGTCTCAGGGAGTGAGCTTTTTTCCCTGATGATCCTGCTCTCAGAATTGAAATTATTGGATAAGGTGAGCATTATTGCATCATCCCAGAGCAATAAAAGTATCGAGATCATGAAAGAAGGCCAGTACGACCTGAAAAAGATCGAAGTGTCCACCGAGAATTATATTCGATCCAACGGTTCAGGGAATTTTACGGATTATTATAAACTCGACCGGTATTATGCATTCAGGGACACCTCGCTGATCAGTAATGTTGAATTTAATAAACTAAATATTAATTTTGATAATGCGCCCGCCAATGTGAAACTCATCCTTTTCAGGAACAGCCTGATATATTGTAATCCAACCATGCAGGACCGCATATTGTCGGTCCTGAGTGACAGCCTTTCAGCCTCCGGCATATTGATAACGGGCATCAAGGAGAGGATATCAGGGATTAGTTCCAGTAAAGACTTTGAGATTATGAACGAAGCGGAAAGTGTATACAAAAAACGGATTATTGGCTGATTAAATGAATTATAAAGCGGTTATTATCGGTGGTTCTGCCGGAAGTTTCCAGGTGGTGACAAAAATTCTGA
>Ga0105095_10000767_pt1 | contig 16141 bp, 18 predicted proteins | sample PPLLak2March2015_2_FD_79180 | JGI IMG/M metagenome (GOLD analysis project Ga0105095, IMG submission 79180) | Freshwater sediment microbial communities from Prairie Pothole Lake near Jamestown, North Dakota, USA - PPLs Lake P8 Core (3) Depth... | ecosystem: Environmental > Aquatic > Freshwater >...
GATCGATCCTGCCGTCGTTGTCGTAGTCGCCGGAGGCGAGCCCCCGGCCCGAGCGCCGCGCCGAGACCCAGGGGTCGAGCGCGAAGCGTCCCGACCCGTCGTTTCGGAACACCTGGTCGGGCTCGGCATAGGAGGTCTCCGGCGCCACTCGATCGACTTCGGGATAGATGTGTCCGTGGGCGATATACAGATCGAGATCGGAGTCGGCGTCGAGGTCGACGAATCGGACACCCCAGGAGAGCGGGAAGTACGTGTCCTTGCCGATACCGCGCTTGTAGGAGGCATCGACGAAGAATCCCGCGCCGAGGTTCTCGTAGAGGGTGGTGTGGTCGTGCGAGAAGTTGGTCACGACGATCTCGAGGTCCGAGTCGAAGTCGATATCCCCGGCGTCCACTCCCATCCCCGCTTGTTCGCGGCCGTCGCCGCTGTACGCGGCGCCACGAAGGAGCCCCTCCTCGGAGAACGTCCCGTCTCCCTGGTTGCGAAAGAGGAAGTTGGGCCTGCCGTCGTTGGCGACGAAGATGTCGGAGCCCCCGTCGAGGTCGAGGTCGGAGAACAGCACCCCGAGGCCGTACGAGGGCTCGACGGCGGCGATCCCCGTCTCCTCCGAAGCGTCGCGGAGCCGTCCGTCCTCGTTGTGGTAGAGACGATCGGGAGCGGCGGGAAGGCCCGAGGGTCCACAGCCCACGCGGAGGCCCTTCCAGCTGCAGAGCTCGAGGCCCTTGCCCCCTGGCTCGAAAGCCGCGCGCTCCACGTAGCTCGAGACGTACAGATCGGGAAGCCCGTCCGCGTCGTAATCGCCGAACGCCGCCCCGCCCGCCATGAGCTCGTCGTCCATCTCTACTTTCCGAAACGTTCCGTCCGCCTGATTCACAAGGAGCCTGTCTTCGCCGTTGGCGGCGAGGAAGAGGTCGCTGTCGCCGTCGGCGTCGATATCGGCGACGGCGACGGCGACCCCGAAGCCGTCGTCTCCGGCGCCGCTCGTCTCGGTGACGTCTTCGAAGCGGCCGTCGCCGCGGTTCCGGTAGAGCCGGCTTCCCGGGCCCGGGCTCTCGAGGTTCGGGGCGCCGTTCACGAGATAGACGTCGAGGAGGCCGTCCTCGTCGTAGTCGACGAATGCGGCTCCGCTTCCCAGGGTCTCGTAGATGAATCGCTTGTCGGCGCTTCCGAAGACGTTCTGGAACCGAATCCCAGCGGCTTCGCTGCGATCGACGAGAACGATCGAGGCCGCGGCGAGGAGGCTCAGCAACGGGGCACTCCCTCCCGGATGCGGACCGAGAGCGCGAGGAGAGACGGATCTCCGGGGGCGAGAGCGAGGGCTTTCTCCAGAAAGGGAAGGGCCTCGGCCCCGCGGCCATGGTCGAGGTAGAGCTCTATCAGAGGCCGGTAGGCGTCGGCCTCCGCCGGCCGCTCGAGGATCGCGAGCTCCAGCTTCTCCTTTCGCTCCTCGAACGCCTTGAGACCGCGGAACGCCTCGAGCTCCGTCCGGGCGTCCTCGCTCCGTCCGAGCCGCGCGAGCGTCGTCCCCAGGAGGTACCGGGTCTCCAGGTGATGAGGGTCGCTCTTCGCGGCCTCCTCGAGCGCCGAAACCGCGCCTTCTGCGTCGCCGCGCTCGTTCCGAAGACTGCCGAGAAGGTAGAGCGTCTCCGCCCGTTCTCCGGGCTCCGTGTCTTCCGAAAGAGCCCGCTCGAGCGCGCTCTCCGCCTCGTCATAGCGGCCCAACTTGAGGAGCGCCTCTCCGAGCCCTTTCCTCGCCGCGGACGAGCTCGCCCTCTCGTAATGGTGCGCCGCCTCTTCGAACCGCTGGGAGGCTCGCGCGATCTCTCCCAGGTAGAAATGGGCGTCCTCGCTCGCCTCGTCGTCTTCGAGGACCCGCGCGAACGTGAGGCCCGCCTCGTCGTAGTCCGCCCGCCGAAAGTAAATCTTCCCCAGGGTGACGCGGGCCTCGACGTCCGCTGGATTTTTCGCGAGCACTCCGACGAGCGCATAGGCGGCCTGGGAATCCCGATTGAGGGAGTAGGCGATGAGACCGAGGAGCCTCCGCGCTTCCGGAGCGTCGGGGCTCGACTCGAGAAGGCTCTCCAGGACTTCGACGGCTTCACCCGGCCTTGCGAGGTCCGAGAGAAGCGTCGCCCGGTAGACCTCGAGCCCGGGATGGCGCACGTCGAGAGCTCGCGCTTCGTTCAGCGCGGCGAGCGCTCCTTCGAGGTCGCCGAGCTCCCCGAGGCTTTCCGCGAGCCCGAGGCGCGCGCGAGGATTCCTCGGATCGCTTCTGACGGCGCGCTCGAAGATCGGCCGCGCCTCCACGGCCCGATTCTCCGCGATCAGAAGCGAGCCGAGCTCGTTGAGGAGAACGATGCCGTTCGGCCGGCGCTCGAGCGCCTGCTCCAGCGTGCGCCGCGCATCCTCGGGGCGATCCCACCGCGAATAGATCCTCGCGAGCTGAACCGAGCTCGGCGCATGAGCTGGAGACTCCGTCAGCGCGGTGATGAAGGCCTTCTCGGCCTCTTCGAGCCGTCCCTCCTGGAAGAGCGCCAGTCCCGCGCGGAACGACGGAGGCTCCTGGGCCGCCTGAGCGAGAAGACCCGCGAGGAGGAGGATCAGGATCCCGGCTCCGAAAAAACGGCGCTCGCGATCGCCTGGCCGCTCGTACCCGCGGCCCACCCCGCGTAATGGGCGACGTGGATCATGAGCTCCACGATCTCTTCCTCGGTCAGTGGGTCTTCTCCGCGGCGGGCGCCGCGGATGTGATCCCGGAGCTGGTCGGGGCGCCCCTGCGCGGCGAGGAGTGCTATGGTGACGAGCCTCCGGTCCCGGATCGAGAGCCCCTCCCGAGTCCAGACCTTCGCGAATAGATGATGAACGGCGAGCTCTTTGAGCCCGCGGAGGGACTCATCGGCCGGCGCCGGCTTTCCAAATATCTTCTCGTACATGGCCGAGCCTTCACTCATAGCGCTCCTCGTCGTTTCCTTATTCGAGACTCGCGGTTGCCCTGCGGAGCTTTCCCGCGATCAAGAGAAGTGCCTCTTCCAAATGGCCGCGCGCCTGGGCCTCGAGCCTCCGGATGGCCTCGAGATCCGCGGAGTCCACTCGCCCGCCGCGAAGGCGTCGATGAAGGACGACGAGCTCCGGGCTCACCAGCCGGACGTCCTGCTCGAAATCGTTGCCCCAGCTCGCGGGACCGAAAGCGTAGACGCGCTCCCGATAGTAGCTCTCCTCCGACAGAGTCGCGGCGGTGTCGGCGGTGGCCACCTCCTCCAGGGCGGAGGCGGCCATGGCGGCGTCGCCGAGCTCGATGGCCTCGCGCGCGCGGGAGAGCGCCGAGAGGTCCGACGCGTAGGGCGTCGTCTTCAGAAGGGCGCGGGAGGAGCTCGTCGAAAGAAGCCAGGGCACGAGCTCGTGCCGCACGTTCAAGTGAAGGCGATTGAGGCGGGAAACCTCCGAGCCCTCGACGGCGCGCAGCCTCGCGCCCGAGCGCTCGGCGGAGCGCGCGAAGGCGTCGGCCGCGGCACGAGCCGCAACGAACGAGACCGAAGGCGCTTTCCGCGAGTCGCCCTCGAGCGCCTTCGAGAGCCAGGCTGCGAGCTCCCCGAACTCGATCGGAAGCACCGCCGCACGGTCGGCCCGGAAGAGGCCGAGAGCGCCGAGCTCGAGGTCGACGTCGAGGTTCTGGTACTCCGCGGCGCGGTAGACGTCGAGCTGGGTGTGGTAGTACCGCGAGAACGAAGAAGGGCCTTCGTACTCCGGGTGAGCGGAGAACCAGAGGAGGTACGAGACCGCGCCTCCCCCGATGCCGCCGAGGGACCAGGCGTCGACCCAGTTCGTGACGCCCTCGTGCAGTCGAATCCGGCCCTCCAGGTCGAGATCCCTCAGAAGCGCGCGCTGGAACGGGAGGTTGTCGACGGTCGCGAAGAGGTGGCCGGTCTCGGCGGTGAAGCCGGCGCCGTCCACGTTGAACGCGTAGGCGAGGCGGCTCGCGATCTCCGGATGGCCCTTGACGAAAGCGTAGGAGCCGACGAGCCAGTCGGACTGGGTCCCGATTCCGCCGGCCTCCTCGGAGCCGAAGGCGATGAGAAGGAGGCTGCGCCGGGTTCCGGCCTCTTTCATCGCCCGGCCGAGCTCGAGCATGACCGCGACTCCCACGGCATTGTCCTGAGCGCCCTGGTGCCAGCGGTCGTGATGAGAGGTCACGGCGACGAACTCGTCCGGGACCTCGGTTCCGGTGAGGCGTCCGATCACGTTCTCGGAGAAGCCGTATCCCGCGTCGACCCGGTTCGAGATCGCGACCTCGACTTCTCCCGCGGCCAGCTTCTCCAGGATCCGTGCGGCGTCGCGCTTCGATATCGAGACGGCAGGGATGTCGTCGTGATACTGGATCCCGTCCTGCTTGAGAGCGTCGTCGGGGTTCTCTCCCGGGTAGTCGTGAAAGACGACGGCGAGCGCTCCCCGGACCCCGGCCTCGAGGGCGGTCGCGCTGGGCCAGACGCCGCGGCGCACCAGAACCACCCTTCCTTCGACGTCCCCGATCCTCTCGTAGTCCGCGGCGAGGCCGCGACCCGCGTCGACGAGCTTCGCCCGGAGCTCTCTTCCGGAGTCCTCGTTTCCGTTCGCGTACTCGACCCCGTCGCGGACGCCCCAGGTGCCCGTCGAGGAATGGAGGGTGACGGCGCCGACGGCACTTCCGTCGAAAAGGAGCTTCACCTCGCCGTAGTCGTAGCTTCGGACCGGAAACCGTTCGCGCGACACGTCGAAGCCCCGGGCGCGCATCTCCTTCTCGATGAAGTCCGCGAGCGCTTTCTCCGCCGGACTCCCGGCGATGGCGCTGCCATGGCCCGCTCCCGAAGGTCCGACTCCCACTTCCTCCGAAAGCCGGCGTGTCAGGGAGACGACCGCCGTCGGGTCGAGGGCGTCGAGAAGCGCCCGCTCGTCGGGCGAGATCTGGGCCTGGGCTGGATGCCCTCCGAGGAGGAGGACGAGACCGAAGAAAGACGCGATCCGCATGGCGGGACCGTAGCAAGGGCCTCGGTCGCCTGTCAATGCAGCGGCGTTTGACTGGACCGCGCGCGGAAGGGACAATCTCGGCTGTCGCGCCCAATCACCCGGGAGGTTCCATGAGATCCGCGGTCCTCGTTCTCTCGCTTCTTTGTCTCGCCGGCTTCGCCGCGTCCCAGGAGAAGGCCGAGAAGGAGTTCCAGGGCTTCGTCACCGACGACATGTGCGGCGCCGAGCACATGATGGAAGGGATGAACGACAAAGAGTGCGCCGACGAGTGCGTGAAGATGGGAGCGGTCTACGCTCTCTACGTGCCCGACGACGCCAAGATGTATCTGGTCGACGATCCGGCGAAGCTCGAGCCTCACGCCGGCGAGAACGTGGCGGTGGTCGGCACCGTAAGCGCCGACGGTAAAACCATCACGGTGACCTCGATCAAGAAGGTCGAAGTCTCGCGCTGAAGGAAAAAGCCGGCTCGAATCGGCGTCCCGATCCGAGCCGGCCTCGCCTCGGCTCTCCCAACCTTGAAGGCGAGACGAGAACTATTCGGTCGGCTGTCGCGGTGTGTTTCTCCTCAGCGCCTCGACGAACGGTCGGGTGACGTCTCGGACGGGGATCCTGCCGTCCATGAGGATGTCGGCGCCGCTCACGCCCTTGCCGTAGACCTCCTGGTTCGAGCTGTCATCGACACTCAGGATCGAGCCGTCCAGCGCGATGCCGGCGAAGACTCCTTTATTGCGCGAGTAGGAATAGATCGGGGAATCGAACGTCAGGTTCGTCCCCGCCTCCACCCGGCGACCCACCGGCCCGGCCACCGCGCCCGCGTCCGCTCCGAGCTTGAGGTTGTCCTTGAGCATCTCCCGGAGTCCGTTGGGCTCGGTGAAGACCAGAATCAAGTCGGTTGCCTCCACTCCGATCTGGAGCCCGAAGCTGCCTCCGCCGATGTCGATGTAGAGCGGCGTTCCCCACTCGCCATTCTCGTCGCGGGCGCTCACGAGGCCCTTTCCGAACCTCCCGCCGGCGAGAAACGCTCCCTTGACGACGTTGGGGATGACCGCGACCCCGTGAGCCTTCGCGAGGAGCTCGGCGGGGATCTCCTGGTCCGGCGCCGCCATGATGGAGTCGAGCGCCGCCGCCGCTTTCAGCGCCCGCTCGCGCTCGTCCCGGGTATCCGGTTCGCTCGCGGCCGAGAGACTCGCAGCCGTCAGAGCCATGATTGCGAAAAGCATGTTCATTCCGTGGACTCCTTTCGCCTCGTGCTTCAGCAAGCCTCGTGCCACCGCTTGGACCGCGAAAACGCGGGGTCCTTTCGGGAGGCTACTGTCCTTCCCCGATTCGCCCTTACGAAAGTTCTGCCCGGTCGAGGTGAAGAAGTTACCTCGCCATCCGCGCGGGCCGGGCACATCGAAAGAAAAATCGGCTGTCTCGGTGGCATGACCCTTGCTACTTCCCGTTCGTCATATCGAAAGTTCGATTCGGAGGGAGGAAACTCATGACACTCCTGGAGGTCTTGATTCTCCTGCTGATCGCGGGGATAAGCGGTTCCATGGGTCAAGCGATCGCCGGCGCCTCTCGCGGCGGGTGTCTCGTCGCCGTCGCCGTCGGTTTCGTGGGAGCGGCCATCGGAATCTGGCTCGCGCGGCTCCTGGCTCTGCCCGAGCTCTTCACCGTCGACGTCGGAGGCACGGCGTTTCCTCTGGTATGGAGCGTGATCGGGTCGGCGCTGTTCGTCGCCGCGATTCAGATGACGGCGAGGCCAAGATGGTGAAGCCGGTGAAGTCGAGCGATCCCTCGGAGCGGACCACAGCTCGTCTCTATCGTGTGCGAGAGGACGACGACCTCCGCTCGATCGCCGTCCGTCTGTACGGTCTCGCGGATTTCTGGGTCTACATCTACGGCGCGAACGTGGACGAGATCGCGGAGAACGGCGGAATCCGGCCGGGGCAGATCCTTTATGTCCCCGATCTCCGATAGAGAGGGCGAGCGCTTGCGGGACATTCAGGCCAAGATTTCCGTCGCGGACGACAGCGACTTCGCTCTCGGCTTCGGCATCCGGTTTTGAGTCACTGCCCTCAGACTCTGCCGTTCGAGAAGCTTTCGGGAGAGAGGTTCCACTCGCGGATCTTGTTGTAGATCGTGCGCGAGCTGATTCCGAGCTTGCGGGCGGCCTCGCTGATGCTTCCGGTGGCCTCGAGCGTCCTGACGATCAGCCTCCGCTTCACCTCCTCGACGGTCATTCCGGGGAGCGCGACCTCGATCGCGGGCGGGGTCGGGTCGGACGGGTCCTTTCTTTCCGCGGCTGGCGGAGAGGTCCGTGAGAGCGTCGCGGGAAGCTCGTCGAGTGTGATTCGATCGTTCCTGGAGAGAATGACGCCGCGCTCGATCGCGTTTCTGAGCTCGCGCACGTTTCCCGGCCAGGGATACCGGGCCAGGGCCATCGACGCGTCGGTGTCGATGAGGGGAGCGGGCTTCCCCTGGGCCTTCGCGAACTCGGAGGCGAAGCGGCGCGCGAGCAGCACCGCGTCGCCGGGCCTTTCCCGAAGCGGGGGCACCTCGATGACGAAGACGCTCAACCGATAGTACAGATCGGATCGGAGGCGGCCTTCCTCCATCGCTTTGCCCGGGTCGGCGTTCATCGCGCCGATGACGCGGGCATCGACCGCCGTCTCCGTCCCGCTTCCCAGCCGGCGCATCGTGCCTTCCTGGAGGACTCGAAGGAGCTTTGCCTGCTGGGATACGGGCATCGCCGACATCTCGTCGAGAAAGAGCGTTCCGCGGTGCGCCTGCTCGAAGTAGCCCGCGGAGCGGGCCGAAGCGCCGGTGAAGGCGCCCTTCTCGTGTCCGAAGAGCACGCTCTCGACGAGACTCTCCGGCATCGCCGCGCAATTCACCGCGACGTAAGGCCGCGATCTCCGTGACGAGAGTCGATGGAGCGTCCGGGCGACTACTTCCTTTCCCGTTCCCGTCTCCCCCACGATGAGGACCGGGGCATCGGAAGGGCCCGCCTCTTCCACCTGTCGATGGAGCCTCCGCATGCTCTCGCTCGCCCCGATGATGGAGCCGAGGCCCTTTTCGGTCTCGATCTGTGGCATGGTACCTCTCCTGAATGAGGCCCCAGCATGCCCTCGCTCGGGCGGCGCCGTCATAGGGTGAACGCCGTATTAACTGGCGGCGGGAGCCGGAGATCGTGAGGCGGCAGCGGGTACTGCCCGCGGGCGGAGCGGCAGGAGTCGGGAATTCTGTGATCCGGAACACGGTCTTTTCCGTATGGCTCGACGATGCTTTCCGCCGGAGAATTCACGCACCATGCGCCTGCGAATGTTGGGCTTCCTTGTCGTCCCGTGGATGTTGTCGTTGGGCTCATCCGATGTCGAGGCCTCCGGAGAAGCTTCCTTCCTGCTGGGAAAGGCTTTCGTCGACGACCTTCGGCTCGAGGACAAGACGAGCTTCGGTGCCACCATCGGCGTCTTTTCCCGGGTCGTGGGCTTCGAGCTCGGCTTCGATTTCATGCCGACCTCGGACTTCGATATCGCCGGCGTCGACCTGGGCGCGTCGGTCCTGAGCCTCGCGGGAAACGTCGTCCTCCAGGCGCCGCTCGGTGAGTTCTTTCCTTACGGCACCGTGGGCTACGGCGGGTTCTTCGCGAACGCGAGCGGCGACCTCGCGACCGACGACTTTCTCGGAACGTTCGGCGCCTTCAACTACGGATTCGGGATCAAGATGTTCTTCCACGAGAATCTTGGCATTCGCATCGACTACCGCCGCTTCGCGATCCAGACGGACGTCGACGATCCGAGCCTCGAGGTCCCGATCGCGGGGATCGAGATCGACGCCGAGCCCGATGTCGACCGCTTCGTCGCCGGGCTGGCGCTGCGCTGGTGACCGCTTACTTCCGTTCCCTGGCGTACTGGCCGGTCCCGAGGAAGTGAAGCGAGACGTAGGGCTCGGCCCCGACGACCCAGCTGTCGTGGGGAGTCGCAGGCACGTGGAAGAGATTTCCCGGTCGAAGCTCGACGACGCGCCCGTCCTCGAACGCCACGGTCGCCACCCCGGAGAGGACCAGGCCCACGTGCTCGACCCCGCAACGCGCCGTCCCCGCGGAGGGGGCTACGTGGATCGACCACTTCCAGCCCGGCTCGTAGGAAGCCCGGCCTATCTCGACGCCTCCCAGGCGCACGACGTCGAACCGTCCTTTCTCGAACAGACGGGTCTCGTCGGGTTCGTCGAACCGCTTCAGGAGGACGTCGAGCTCCATGGCTCCCCGCGTTTCACCCGGCGTCGACTGTAATCTCGACGGGGACTCCGTTGGTGAGGACGTCGAAGACCGCGGAGCGGGCCCGCGACTGCTCGACCACCTCGCGCAGCTTCTCCGGCGGGGCATCGCCCTTGATCTTGAAGCTCACGCGAATCTTCTCGTAGCCGTTCCGCACTTCGTCGGAGATCCCGAGGATTCCGCGGAGATCGATGTCGCCTTCGACCTTGGACTCGACCTCGGTGAGCTTCACGCCGCGGGCGGCGGCGATGTTGGCGATTCCCGCCGTGAGGCAGGCGGCGAGGCCGTGCAGAAGAAACTCGACGGGAGTCGGTCCTCGATCCTTCCCCACGAGGACCGCGGGGTGGTCGGCGTCGAACTTGAACGTGCTCGCGTGCTTGTGCTCGGAGCCGGCCCCGCTGAAAGACTCGATCCGGCCCTCGCTGTGAGTGCCCTCGAGCCAGTGATTCGTGGCCCGGAACTGGAACTTCCCGAGCTCCGGCTGCCCCTTGACGGCGTTGATGGTCGCGAAGAGATTCGGAGTGTCGACTCCGTTGAGCGGAACCCGCTCGCGTTTCGGCTTGTCGGCGGTTTGTGACATGGGATCCTCCTGCGCGGCCATTCTCTTCCACAAGGGGGGCCGGGGGAAGTGAAAATTCCGCGGTTCGCGTAGTAGTCTCCCTCGCGTGAGGTCCGACGCCAGCGCCGTCGCCATCGGCTTCAGTGTCCATACCGGCTGGGCGGCTTCCGTATCGGTTGCCGGTCCCCTCGGCTCCCCGCGGGTCGTGGATCGACGCCGGATTCGACTCGCGGACTCGGACGATACCGTTCGCGCCGAGGTGTACCATCGCGCCGCGCGGTTGAGGGCTTCCGCGGCGGCGAAGTTCGTGCGCGAGTCGCGGGACGCCGCCGCTCGAAGGGCGCGGGCCGCGATCGAGAGCCTCCGGGAGTCGCAGCCGCTGCTCGCCGCGGGAATCCCGCTGAGCGCGGGAAAGCTTCCTTCGGACCTCGCCGGGATCCTCCGCGCCCACCCCTTCATCCACACCGCGGAAGGCGTCTTCTACCGGGAAGCGCTCGCCACCGGCGCCGAGGCCTGCGGAATCGATGTCGTGCGGATTCCGCGCCGGGAGCTCGCCGACCGGTTCGCCGCGGCGCTCGAGACGGACGACGCGGGCGCTCGCGAATGCCTCACGGCCATGGGCAGAGCCGCGGGACCACCCTGGGCGCGCGACCAGAAGGATGCCGCCATGGCGGCGCTGGTAGCGCTGGCGATCACGAGGGCTCCGCGTTCCCGGCGCGCCCCAGGAAGCGGGTGACCGCCTCCCGCCATTCCTCGGGCCGCTCGAGCGCCATTCCGTGGCCGGCTCCCTCGAGCGTCAGCGTCTCGGCTCGAGGATAGGCAGCCCTCAGCGCGTCGCGGGATTTCTTCGAAGCCACCCGGTCCTCGCTTCCTTCTATGAGGAGCATCTCCCCCGGCCAGGTCTCGAGGGCCGCGATTCGATCCGGGCAGCCGCGATCGAAGTCGATGGACACGCGGTAAAGCGTCTGAAACCGTTCGCGGGTCAGTCCATCGATGGCCCCTGAGTAGAAGCGAAGCCAGAGCTCCCGTTCTCGAGGAACTCTCTTCAGGAGCTTTTTGATCCCGAGCCGGAGAAGAAAACGAACCCATCCCATGGGGATGAATCGAACCATCCGGAGAAACCTCTCGTTGGTACGCGCGCGACGGGGATCCGGCGGCCCGGTCGCGGAGAGCACGACCCGAGTGGTCTTCTCGGGGAAGTGGAGGAGGAACGCCTGCGCTACGATGCCGCCGAACGATCCTCCCAGGAGCGCCGTGCGGCCGATTCCTTCCCGCCTCAGGATCTCCGAGAGCCCCAAAAGCAAGTCGTCCAGTCCGGACACCGCCGGGTATTCGAGGAAGAGCAGGCGATAGTCGTCCGCGAGATGCGCTATCAGGGGAGCCATCCCTTCCGACCCTCCGAGCGCGCCGGGAAGGACGAGGAGCCCCTGCGCTTCGCTTCCGGCGACGCGATAGCTCCACTCGGTCTTCCCAACAGTCAGAGTTCTCTTCGGGTGCCGACGCTGGAACTCTTCGAGTCGCGCTGCGATTTCGCTCATGCTCCCTCGAATCGACGGCGCCATGCTAACATCCCCCCCCATGAGAGCCTTCGTCCTCATTTTTCCGTCTCTTTCGCTCGCGGCCTGCGCCGCGCCCGCGCCGCCTCCTCCGGAGACGGAGTCGCCGGGTATCGACGAGCGCTCCTACAACCTTGGAGGCATCGGGGCGTTCGCGGAAGTGGTCGGGGCCGGCGTCAAGAGGCTGGCGCTGAGCGCGCCGCTGACGCCCGCGGAGATGGATGCGCTCATCGAAGAGGCGGAGAGGATCGTCGAGAGAAACCACGCGCTCTCCTACCGGGAGACGGATTTCCTCACCACCGACCTGTTTCCCGCCGAGGTCACCGACGGGAAGCACGTGCTTCTCATCTACACCAGCTCGGTGAAAGACGAGTACATGGCGCTCAAGGAGGAGAAGAAAGCGCTCGTCGACCAGAACCGCTACGAGGGGGAGGCGCGCAGGGAGATCGCGCGGAAGATGGGAAAGCTTCTCAGCTACTCCGACGAGAAGATCGAAGCCCTGTTAGCGGGCAAGTGACGTCGTCGAGCGGTTCCGCTTCGCCAGAAGCTTCTCCGAGAGCCACGGGCCTCTACATGCAGGCGTCCCGGCTCGAGGATGCGATAATGAGAAAAGGGTCGAAGAGGAATGCGAGACGGATGGATTCGACGCGAGGTCAAGCGCGTCGCGCTCGTTTGCTTCGCCATCCGTCTGCGCCTTTCTCGCTGGCAGCGCGGGGGCGTGGGCGCGATTCCCTACGATCTCGGCGGGTCCTGCCAGGGGTGCGGCACCTGTTGTGAGGCTCCAGCGATCCGCGTGGGGCGAGCCACCTGGTATCTCCCGACGCTGAGGCGGCTCTTCCTGTGGTGGCACGAGACGGTCAACGGCTTCGCCCTTCAGTCGACGAACCGCGCGGAGCGCACGTTCGTCTTCGCCTGCGCCCACTTCGACTGGGACGCTCGTCGCTGCGACAGCTACGAGTCGCGTCCGGGCATGTGTCGTGATTATCCGCGGGCGCTCCTCGATCAGCCCGCTCCTGTGCTCTTCCCGAAATGCGGGTACCGCGCGCTCGCCGCGAATCGACGCGAGCTCGTTCACATCCTGGAGGGCCAGGCGCTCGGCTCCGAGCGCCTGGCGAAGCTCAGGAAAGGACTCTACCTCGAGGACGACTGAACGACTCCCGCGAGGATCTTTTGCGCCGTTCGCGAGATTCGACTACACTGGGAACTCTCCCGACCGGGCAAAGCCCACGAAAGGCGGAACCGCACATGAAACTGTACGTGGGCAATCTTCCCTACAACACTTCCGAGGAATCCCTTCGCAAGCTGTTCTCGCGCCATGGCCAGGTTCAGGGCATCTGGATCGGTAACACCCGCGTGGGCTCCCCCCACGGGTACGGATTCGTGCAGATGTCGGACGGCACGAACGCCGAGAAGGCCATCTCCATGCTCGACGGCCTTCAGTTCGAGGGAAACGAGATCAGCGTCCACAGAGCTAGAGACTGAGCTCCCCCGGTTCGGCGTGGAGCCGCGCTGCGACCGTCGGCGCAGTTAAATATTTATGATTAACTACCGTCGCTCAGTCGCCTGTAAACTTGACAAAATACGGTGAATTGGCGTAAAGTAGTGATTCGACGTGAGCGATTCCACTCAGGTCCCCGATAATCTGAGCCAAGTCAAGTTTATCCGGCGGTGACCGCTAATCTTGGAGACCGAAAGGCGTCAGAGAATGTTCGCCCGCACGGTTCGGATGCAGCTGAAGCCCGAGAGTCTCTCGGAATTCACTCAGTTGATGGAGCGAGAGGTAATTCCACTGCTCTGGAAGCAGCACGGCTTCACCGACGAGATTGCATTCGTTCGGCCGAGCGGAACCGTAGCCATTGGAATCACCCTTTGGGAAGGGAAGGAGAGCGCCGACGCCTATCAACGCGGCGCATATCCGGACGTGCTGAAGGCGCTCGAGAGCGTCATAGACGGCACTCCCCGGGTTCGAAGCTTCGAGGTTTCGAACTCGACCTACCACAAAATCGGCGTTCGCTAGTCGGCGCCAGGTCACGGTTTCTCGATCGAGACGGAGTTCCTCTGCCTTTCGAACGAGGACCACTAGAAGGGACGAAGAACGATGTACGAAAAGAACACGATCGCCAGGAGACGAGCGTCGGGGTGGGCCGACCGTCGCAGCTACTACCGGCGCCTCTTCGATCTCTCGCGGCCGAGGGAACTGAAGAACGACGAGGCGGCCCGGAAGGTCGCTCCGGTCAGCGAGAAAGACTGACACTCCGCTCTCTCATCGTCGACCAATCCAGGAGGAGCCGCCGGGCTCCTCTTTTTTTTGGCCGACCGAGCGACCTATGGCAGTAGTCCGAAAGGCACGCGTTCTCCGAGGACGGCGGAGAGAGCCCACCGCCAAGCCCTTGCGCGACGAGCTCCTGAGCATCGAGCGGCTGGAGGAGAGGGCCAAGGCTCTCGCGGCGCGATTCACGGTCGATCGGTTTCTGCGGGGGAGGTCGCGTAGCGTCCTGCCTCGACTCGAGGACAACTCCCGGGTTCTCCGCGCGGCGTGCCGGGTTCTCGCCGGCGATGTCCACGAGGGGGAGCACATCACTCCAGCGGCCGAATGGCTTCTCGACAACTTCCATATCGTAGCGTCCGAGATCCGGGACGTGCAGCAGAACCTGCCGCGAGGCTACTACCGCGAGCTCCCCAAGCTCGCCCTGCGGGAGCTGGCGGGCCATGCCCGGGTGTACGCGATGGCCGTGGAGCTCGTCCGTCATAGCGACAGTCGCCTCGACCGGCCGAAGCTTCTTCGCTTCATCAACAGCTACCAGACCGTCGCTCCCTTGACCATCGGCGAGCTTTGGGCCTGGCCGAGCATGGTGAAGCTCGCGCTCATCGAGAATCTGCGGCGGCTCGCGGACGAGACGATGGAGGCACGGGAGGCGCGCCGGGCGGCGGACGCCTACGTGGCCCGGATCGACGGCCAGGGGGGTGGAATGACGCCGCCGCTACCCGCGGTGCTCCATACCGCTTTCGTCGTCGAGCTCCTTCAACGAGTGCGCGAGTACGGCCCCCGCCTCTCCGCCGTGCGCTCGGCGGTCACCGAGCACCTGTCGGCGCAGCGGATGAGTCCCGAAGATGCCATCCGGAGCGAGCATCGACGACTGGCCGCGGCCGAGGTCTCGGTCGGCAACGTTATCACCAGCCTCCGCCTCGCGGCCGCTCTCGACTGGAGCCAGTACTTCGAGGCGGTGAGCCTCGTGGAGCAGATTCTCGCGCGCGATCCCGCGGGCGTCTACGGGAGCATGGATTTTCTGAGTAGGGATCGCTACCGCCAGGCCGCGGAGACGCTGGCCGAACGTACCGGAGAGGCTCAGGCGCGTGTGGCGCTGCGCGCGGTCGAGAGCGCGCGCCTGGCCGCGGAAGGGGGCTCGGCGTCGGATCGAGCCGCCCACGTGGGCTATCACCTCATCGGGAAAGGCCGGTCCGATCTCGAGAGCGACGTCGCCTATCGCCCGGGCCCCGCCGGGCGCCTGCGGCGATTCCTCTTCGGACACGCGACCGCGGCCTACCTCGGAGCCATCGGACTCGGGACTTCTCTACTCGTCGCACTGGGGGTCGTTTATGCCCGCGAGCAGGGCGGTTCGTCCTGGGCACAGGCGAGTGCGGCGCTCGCTCTTCTGCTGCCTGCGAGCGAGCTCGCCATCGCGCTGGTGCAGCGCCTGGCCTCGCGTCTGGTGCCACCGCGGCGCCTCCCGCGCCTCGACTACTCGTCAGGAATCCCCGAGAGCGCCCGCACCATGGTGGTCGTTCCCACGCTTTTCGCGAATGCCGCGGACGTGGAGGAGCAGCTCGAGCACCTGGAGGTTCTCGCCCTCGGAAACCTCGACCCGCGGATTCATTTCGCGATCCTCAGCGACTTCACGGACGCCCCCGCCCGCACCATGCCGGAGGACGATGCGATTCTCTCGGCGGCGCGGGCGGGCATAGGGGCTCTCAACGCCCGATTCGGCGACGGACCCTGCGATCGGTTCTATCTCTTCCATCGCGAGCGGCAGTGGAACCCCGGCGAGAACGTCTGGATGGGCTGGGAGCGCAAGCGCGGAAAGATCGCCGAGCTCAACCGCCTCCTTCGCGGGGCGACGGATACGAGCTTTCATGTGGAAGTCGGAGACTTCGCGGCCCTGCCCTCCGTCCGCTACTGCATCACCCTCGACTCCGATACACGACTTCCACGGGACGCTGCCAGGAAGCTCGTCGGCATCATCGATCATCCCCTCAACCGACCGCTGTTCGACGCCACCCATGGCCGCGTGACCGAGGGATACGGGATCCTCCAGCCCAGGGTGAGCGTAACCATGACGAGCGCTTCGAGCTCTCTCTTCGCGCGCCTCTACGCCGGACACACCGGAGTCGACCCCTACACCACGGCCGTCTCGGACGCCTACCAGGACCTCTTCGGGGAGGGGATCTACGCGGGCAAGGGCCTCTACGACGTGGACGCCTTCGCGGCCGCGCTGGAGGGACGCGTGCCCGAGAACGCGCTCCTCTCCCACGACCTCTTCGAGGGCCTCCACGCGCGGGTTGCGCTCGTCTCGGACGTGGAGGTGGTGGACGACTACCCCTCGACGGTCCTCGCGCACGCGCAGCGCCAGCACCGGTGGGTGCGCGGCGACTGGCAGATCCTCTTCTGGCTGCTCCCCTTCGCGCCCATCCGGGGCGCCTGGCGGCGGAACCGGCTTCCGTCGATCGGCCGCTGGAAGATCTTCGACACCCTGCGGCGGAGCC
>Ga0105095_10000770_pt1 | contig 16101 bp, 11 predicted proteins | sample PPLLak2March2015_2_FD_79180 | JGI IMG/M metagenome (GOLD analysis project Ga0105095, IMG submission 79180) | Freshwater sediment microbial communities from Prairie Pothole Lake near Jamestown, North Dakota, USA - PPLs Lake P8 Core (3) Depth... | ecosystem: Environmental > Aquatic > Freshwater >...
CACAACATCACCCGTCAGAAGAAGGTCAGGTGGAACATTGCATACCTACCTCAGACTTAAACCTGAATTACGGAAGAATGTTGATGGACCGCGAACGGGGCTTGAACCATCAGTTGACGGTGTTCGACACGCTGTCCTTAAAGGGTTTGATGAAACTGATATCCTCTCATTTGGCGGTAAGTTGTTTCCATTGAAAACCGATCCGACGGCAGAGGTATTGATGACATTTATTCCCGAATTCCCTATATATCCGCCCGAAACGGCATGGATGCGGGAACCTTATACGGATATCCCCGGACTGGTAGTAAATAAATTACCGGGAGGTGGCCTTTGCGCTTTCCTGCCTGCTGATATCGACCGGCAGTATGGCCGTTATAACCTGCCCGACCATGGTAACCTGCTGGCAAATATTATCCGGTGGGCAGCCAGGGATAACATTCCTTTGCATGTAGAATGTAAGGGTCTTATCGATTGTAACCTTTACCATCAGCAGGGACGTCTTATCCTGCATCTGGTAAACCTGACCAGTTCCGCAACATGGCGTCAACCGGTAGATGAATTCATTCCGGCAGGTCCCTTGAAGATCAGTATCAGGCTGACAGACGATGTGCGTGGTAATAATCTGAAATTGCTGGTATCAGGTAATACAACAGCATCAACTACAGATAAAGGATGGTGCCATTTTACAATTGCCTCAATCACCGATCATGAAGTAGTAGTAATAAATTAAATCCGATTCCATGCTCAAAAAGACATTACTGACAGTCATTTCGATTTCTTTGGTTATCATTTTAACAAAGTGCTTTACTGCGAGGCCTGTTATCACAGGAGATCCTACCGGCCGGAAACCCAGTGCCGAACGTGAATTCAGGGCTGCCTGGGTTGCAACTGTGGACAATATTAACTGGCCCAGTAAACCGGGAATCCCGGTTGAAGAACAGAAAAAGGAAGCCATAGTCCTGCTGGACCTTCTTCATGAGAATAATTTTAATTGTGTAATATTTCAGGTGAGACCACACTGCGATGCATTGTATAAAAGTGAACTGGAACCCTGGTCATATTACCTGACAGGAGAACAGGGTAAAGCCCCCGACCCCTTGTATGATCCCCTGGAATTCTGGATTAAGGAAGCCCATGCCAGAGGACTTGAACTTCATGCATGGCTGAATCCATACCGGGCGCATCATATCGCAGGAGGTGAGGTTACTGATGCTTCTATCGTCAGAAAAAAGCCGGACCTTGTTGTTAAACTCGGGCAGGGTTACTGGTGGATGGATCCTGCCCTGAAGGGAACACAGGATCATTCATTCAATGTAGTCATCGACCTGGTGCGCAGATATGATCTGGATGGAATTCATTTTGATGACTATTTCTACCCCTATCCTGAGTATAATAACAACATGGACTTTCCTGATGATGCAAGCTGGCAGATTTATCAACAAAATGGTGGTAAGCTATCACGTGGTGACTGGAGAAGGCAAGCTGTCAATACCTTTATAAAGCGTGTTTATAAGGGTATTAAAACAGAAAAGCCGTATGTAAAATTCGGCCTGAGCCCATTTGGTATCTGGCGTCCGAATAATCCTCCTGCCATCGGAGGTTTTGATCAATATAATCTGTTGTATGCCGATGCCCGAAAATGGCTTAATGAAGGATGGATCGATTACTATTCCCCTCAACTTTACTGGCCAATCAACCAGTTGCAGCAAAGTTATCCTCTTCTTCTTGCCTGGTGGAGGGATGAAAATATAAAGGGGCGGCATCTCTGGCCCGGAATAAGCATTGGACGACAAGGGGTGGAAAGGGCATCCGATGAAGCAATTAATGAAATCATGATTGCACGGGGAATATTACCACAAAGTCCCGGTGTTGTGCATTGGAGCATCGGATCGCTTGTAACTTCTCCGGGACTCACAAAAGCGATATATAAAGGTCCGTATAAGAAAAAGGCGCTGGTACCCTCATCTCCCTGGCTGGATAAAAAACTACCGGTTCCTCCTGAGGTGAGTTTTACACAGATTAAAGATTCTCTGGCGGTCACATGGAATATTATCGGTTCCAATGATATTTCAAACTGGGTTGTATACTTCAAACAGGGACCACAGTGGAATTACAACATCCATGGCAAAGGGACCACATCGGATAAAATTCCTGCCTTTACTGTCAACAGAAATTTACTCAACCGCACAGATCCGCAGACAATTACCAGCATTAAAGATGTGCTTATTCCGGTGGACAGTATTGCCATTACTTCAGTTGACAGATATGGAAATGAAAGCATACCGGCAAAGAGAGCAGTCACGAACCTGTCGTATGAAAATGCACCGGCTCTTGCCGAAGTTCTGAGCCGGCATTCAGCTGATCAAATTGTCCCGGTCCTCAGGACACCTGATGTCAAACCCGGAATCGATGTTCTTGTTGAGGATCACCTCGATCTGATCAGGGGTAAAAAAGTCGGTCTGATAACCAATCCATCAGCCGTGGGTGCAGATCTGAGAAGCAGTATTGACATACTGGCCGGTACACCCGGAGTAAATCTCGTTGCATTGTTTGGTGCCGAACATGGAGTCCGTGGTGCACAACAGGGCAGAATAATGCAGGAAGGTGAACCGGATCCCGAGACTGGTATTCCGGTTTACAGTCTTTATGGGGATTCATTTGCTCCCAAAAAAGAATGGCTGGATACCCTGGATGCGCTTATATTTGATATTCAGGGAGTCGGATCGGCCTGGTACACATTTAAATACTCAATGTCGTTTGCCATGGAAGCCTGTGCAAAGGCAGGAATACCCTTTATTGTCCTCGACAGGCCAAATCCGCTTGGCGGCCGGATAGTTGAGGGTCCGATGCTAAATACATGGAGTATTTTCCGACATCCGCTTCCATTGAGGCATGGGATGACTTACGGAGAACTTGCAACCATGTGGAATGAGACAGAAGGATTTGGGGCAGATCTGACTGTAATTAAGATGAAAGGCTGGCGCCGGAATATGATCTGGGACGAAACAGGGCTTTTATGGGTTATGCCCTCGCCTAATATGGGTACCCTGGAGACTGCAATTGTGTATCCGGGCCAATGTCTTTTTGAAAGAACGAACATTTCTGAAGCCAGGGGTACAACCAAACCATTCCTAATGACCGGAACTTCATGGATAAATGCTGAAAAGGTTGCAAAAGATCTGAATACCAGGGATATTAAAGGAGCTGTTTTCCGTCCGGTCTATTTCATTCCTGAAAATTCAAAAGCTTCATCCAATCCGAGAGGCAAACCATGGAATAAAATGTGCGGAGGTGTCGAAATAATGCTGACAGATCTCAGGTCGTACAAATCGGTGGAAGCTGCATTGAATATATTTGATGCTTACAGGAAGAGCAGCCCTGATTCGCTCGTCTGGTCTCCTCCGGCGCTTATTAAGCAGCTTGAAGAACCGGGTATGACAGTTGAACAGGTGATAAAAGCATGCCAGGATGATGTAACTGAGTTTATGAAAATCCGTGAAAAATATCTTTTATACAGGTGAACTCAGGATTCGACAGGGTTTATGATCCAGGAAATTCAGGTTAATCCGCTGTCATGCTTAATGGAATGGCAGGCTCCGCGCTAATTTCATTTTTCATTATGCTTTCTCAAATTGAGAAATAATAACAACTCAGGGCTATTTTTAAAAAAATAATTTGCTGCTTAATTCATTAACATTGAATCAGATACAAATTCATTATTGAGAGGTCACCAAATTGGCACATTCTTGGAATGGTATCACCGGAATATCAAACCCAAATGAAATGAAGAAAACGATAAATGTGCTTGTGATTGAGGACAATGAATATTACAACAATCTGCTGTCCAATTCCTTACAGCAAAGTATCAACTCCATTCTGCTTAAAGGCGAGTACAGGCTGATTCTCCGTTCATTCACCAATGCAGCCGATTACATCAGGAAAATTAAATCACAGGAGCTGCAGTGCAGCGACGCAATAATATTTCTGGACTATTATCTCGGAAATGGTCTCAACGCCGCACATATAATCAGGCTGCTCAGGGAACAAAGCTGTGATACAATGGTTGTTCTGCTTTCACAATCCAGGAACGTTAAGGAAAAAGCCAGCCAGTCACAATATGATTATTTTGTGGTGAAAGACAGTCTGGCACCGGCACTTTGTTCTCTTTATCTGAAGCAGTTTATCGAAAATAAATTTTCCGTTACTTTGGAGGGATGAATGATCCCTCAAAAAAGTCCATAAAAAAAAATTCGATCCAGGTCAAAATCGGTTTCCTGATGATCTTTGCTGTCATTCTGTTATCGGCAGCATGCTATATCTCATACAGGAATCTTTCTTCGATAGTTTCTTCCATTCAGACCGATGTTAAACCCGATCTCAGATTGTTGAGTATACGGGAAATCTCAATGGACCTTGAAAAAGCTGAAAACAGTGTGCGGATTTATACAATTACCGGGGACCGTGCGGATATCAGACCTTATTACAGGATTATCTCCAATATTGATGAAAAAGTCAGCAAATTAAGATTGGAATGCATAGATGATTCAGTTTTATTGGGACAAACTGATAAAATCAGCAAACTGATTGAAGAAAATATTATAATCTGGAATGAACTGCTGGTCCTGAATAAAGATGACATAGTTGTGGAATATATGAGATCACTGTCAGCCCAGATGGATAGTGTATCAGAAAACACTGAGAAGAAAGGTATCCTTAAGAGGGTTTTCAGCAGCAGTCAGAATGAACTTATTCAGGATCAGACGATTATTAATGATCTGAATATGATAGTTCAGCAGGATAGTCTGACCAAGGATGAGCTGAAAACGAAAGAATTAATGCTTGCCAGCAACAGTAATGAGATAAAGGAAAAGTTTTATGACCTGATAGCCAAGATGGAAACTGAAGTTACCGAGCTTAATATTGCAAGAGCTTCAGCAGCAGCGCAGATTGCTGACAAGACTTATCCCTGGCTTGTATCTTTCACGTTATCAGGAGGATTACTGGCAATTCTGGTTCTATTTATCATCATAAGGTACGTCAGGAAAGCTTATTCGTACCAGGTCGCACTCGAAAATTCAAAAAATGAGGCTGAAAGATTAGCCAGGACAAAAGAGCTGTTCATGGCAAATATGAGCCATGAAATCCGTACTCCCGTCACTGCTATTTCAGGATTCACTGACCAGCTTCTGCATGAATCATTCAATGAAAATGTAAGGCGTTCGCTGAAGATCATCAAATCATCCTCCGATCATTTACTGAAAATAATAGATGATATCCTTGATTTTTCCAAATTGCAGACTGATAAACTTTCACTTGAAAAAGTGACATTCAGTATCAGACCGATTCTTGATGATGTCCAGGTTATGTTCGAAAACCAGGCAGAGAAAAACAATACCCTGCTGTCACATTCATTAAGTCCGGATACTCCTCCTGCACTTATTGGTGACCCCTACCGTTTGAAACAGATAATGATAAACCTCGTAAGCAATTCCGTCAAATTCACAAAAAACGGTAATGTCAATTTTTCAGTCAGCAGTGAACGAAAAAATGCAGAGGAAATTGACCTGATAATGGAATTCAGGGATACAGGAATTGGAATTGACGAATCCAAGCTAAATATCATATTCGAGGATTTTACCCAGGCGGAAATGAGCACTACCAGGAAATACGGCGGAACCGGACTGGGATTATCAATTGTCAGAAAACTTGTCGATCTGCACCACGGCACAATTGACATTAAAAGCAGGAAAAACCAGGGTACTGAAATTGTATGCCGGATACCTTATATACAAGGTGACGAAAAACAACTTAAGAAAGACTCCATACAAACGATTTCGATTCCTGAAGTGGTAACAAGACTCAGAATTCTGATAGTTGATGATGAAGAATACAACCGGCTGCTCTTCAGGAAAATACTGGAAAGATGGAAAATCAGTTGTCAGGAGGTGGTAAACGGTATGGACGCACTTGAAATTCTGAAAGAAGAACGGTTCGATCTCCTTTTTATGGATATAAGGATGCCGGGAATTGACGGAGTTAAGACTACCCAGTTCATTCGTAATGAAATGAAAATTTCCGAATCGGTAATGCCAATAGTATTTATCTCAGCAGCCTCAATAAATGAGGAGTGGCAAAAATACAGGAAGGCTGGTATGAATGCCTTTCTACAAAAACCATTTACGGAGGAAATGTTGCTGACAACGATCATGGGCATACTGGAAGACAAAAGCCAGACCGCAATGGTTAGCACTCACGACAGCGTCATCGTTAAACCTTTGAGTACAGGTAAAATCAACCTGAATAATCTTTACCATATTGCAGGTGATGATAAGAAATTTGTAAAACAGATGCTGCTCTCATTCAATAACACAACAAGGAAAGGACTTGAGCAAATGCAGGAGGCTGTAGTTTCGGGGCAGTGGGAATCAGTTGCGAATCAGTCGCATAAAATGATGTCGCCCTGCAAACATATAGGTGCAATGGAATTGTATGATCTTTTATGCAAAATAGAGAAGTGCTGCAGAAATAATTCAGATACGGGATCTGTACAGGCACTGGCCGAAGAATCGGGCAGAGAATTTGAGTCTGTCAGTAAAATTATAAATGAACAAATCTCAAAAATGAACTGAAACTCTGGTAAATCCGTCCTTTATTTTGTATTTTGCGGTTTGTTGGTTTCATTTATAATCAGGAAATCAATTCTTTATGACCGAAAAACCATTGAAAATCTTTGTTGTGGAGGATAATGAATGGTATAACAGGCTTCTGGTATATACACTTTCATTAAATCCGGATTATGAGGTTAAGAGCTTCTTTAATGGCAATGATTTCCTGAACAGTCTTTCTGAATCACCTGATATTGTAACTCTCGACTACAGACTGCCCGACATTTCTGGGATTGAATTACTTAAAAGGATCCACCAGGAGAATAGTGATATCCAGGTTATTTTAATCTCGGAACAGGAGGACATCAATACAGTTGTGGCCCTTCTGAAACTCGGCGCTTATGACTACATAACAAAATCTGACGATATAAAGGAACGTCTTCTGAATACAATCCAGAATCTGAGACAGGGTATCGGACTTAAAAGGGAGATCTCAACGCTCAGGAAAGAGATTCAAAAAAAATACAGTTTCCATCAGACTATCCTTGGTGATAGCCCTGCCATAAAAAGTGTCTATGAACTTATAGAAAAAGCTGTAGATACAAATATCACTGTTATAATATCAGGCGAAACCGGTACTGGTAAAGAACTGGTAGCCAAAGCCATTCACTATAATTCGAAGCGGAAGGAGAAGCCTTTCCTTGCGGTAAATGTGCCTGCAATTCCATCAGAACTGATTGAAAGTGAATTATTCGGACATGAAAAAGGAGCCTTCACGGGAGCCTCATCCAGGAGAATCGGCCAGTTCGAGGAGGCTGACGGAGGCACTCTCTTTCTGGATGAGATCGGGGAGATGGAACATAATCTGCAGACTAAATTATTGCGGGTTTTGCAGGAGAAGGAGATCGTCAGAGTCGGTAGCAATAAACCGGTAAAAACCGATTGCAGGATCATTGCAGCAACTAATAAAAATCTTAAGGATGAAGTGAGAAAAGGGAGATTCAGGGAGGATCTGTACTATCGCCTCCTGGGTTTACCCATCGATCTGCCGCCACTGCGTGACAGGGCTAATGATATTTTGATACTGGCCCGCCACTTTATTGAAAATTTCTGCACTGAAAATAATATTCCGCTAAAGAGGTTATCACCCCAGGCGCAAAAAAAACTGATGAGCTACAATTTCCCGGGAAATGTCCGGGAACTGAAGTCCCTGATCGAACTTGCAGTAACCTTATCGGTGAGCGATGAGATTGAATCCACTGACTTTGCACTCGATGGCAGTGAAGAGATCTTCGCGGAAGCCGGTAATGATCTTACAATGAGGAAATATGAGATGAAAATCCTTAAAGCAACTCTTAAGAAGCACAACAACGATATCAACCTGGCAGCAAAAGAGCTTGACATAAGTGTCTCAACCATATACCGTATGCTAAAGGAAGAAAAAGAGGCTGAAAAATGAATATGGATCCGCTCTTCCCGAGTGGATTTCTCAATAAATATTTTTTAACCCCGGGGGCACTCTGAGTTTTCTCAAAATGAGAATCATTTTTTCAAAATTACAAATCCGGGATTTTCACCTTTAAATTTATTATGCTCATAATGAAGAAACTATGAGCAACCTTCAGCCCCGGCCCGTCATTTGCTACAATAGTGCAATAGGTAAAAAATTTAAAAACCTGAATTAGGAGGAATGATTTATGGAAAATAAAGAAACAAATGGCCCTAATATACCAAATGAAAATGTGGCTATTAAAGGCAAATTAAATGATGCAAGAAAGGAAGGACTGACAAGAGGTTCTCTCATAACCGCAATCGTCAGCTTTATACTTCTGGTAGCCCTTGGTGTACTGGTCTATTCTCTCTATAAAAAGGATCACAACACTCAGCTGGCCTTAATGGAGGCCCAGAAAAGCTCATTCACGGAGCAATTAACCGCCCGCGATTCAATGATCAATGAATGGCTTCTTGCTTTTGATCAGATAGAAAAAGATCTGCTTCTGATAAAAGAGAAGGAAAACCTGATCACTATGAATTCGTCGGATTCGGAATTCTCAAAAGACAGAAAAGATCAGATCAGGGAAGACATTAATTCGATCAATACCCTGCTTGAGGCTAATAAAGAGAGAATTGCTTCACTAAGCGCCCAGTTAAAAAAATCAGGAACAAATATAAAGGGTTTACAAGCCAGGGTTGAAACTCTGGAAACTACGGTGAAGCAGTATGAGGTCGCAATTACCGATCTGAAGACTATACTGGCAGGTAAGGATATCGAAATAGGTGATCTCAATACCCGGGTGTTAGCCCTTGAGGATACCGTATCCAAACAGTTCGACAGAATCAACTCTCAGATTAGCGAGTTGAACAAAGGATTTCTTGCTTCAGGAACATTTAAAGATCTCAGAGATAAAGGTCTTGTCTCAAAAGAAGGTGGTTTCCTTGGCCTTGGCAGGCAGGAATCCCTCATCGAGGATTTTACTGACAACAGTTTATTCGAAATAGTTGATGTTACCAAAACCAGGACTATTCCAGTAAATTCCAGGAAAGCAAAGCTGATTACCGAACACCCGACTGATTCGTACGCCCTGGTTCCTGAGGGAGATAACAGGATTGCTTATATTGAGATAAAGGATCCGGATCAGTTCTGGAAGATCTCAAAATATGCAGTCGTTGAACTCATTAAATAACGGCTCTTCAGAAAATCAGAGTATTACAACATTAAACATGTAGAATCTGCAATCAAAATACCTTGGAATATGTGAAGTCAAGGTCCCGTTCCGGATCCTGATAAGTCCGGAACCAATACAATGAAGCCCAGCTTCAGTGCCCGGAAGTAGAAGTAATGTCAGATGTCATCCGCCTTATTTTAGAAACTCCGGGCACTTTCTTTTTGATTCTGTCAAATATTGAATAAAGAGGTTCATGTTGAGAATGCATATTTTTATGTTAGTCGATAAAAAAACAGTCCGGATATATGACCGGACTGTTTTCAATTTAAGATTTTCCTCATTTACTAAGGCAACTAGAACTTAAGAGCTACTCCTAAATTAAGGTAGGTTATCCCATACCCGAGTTCAGCCATTACGCCAAAAGAATCGGTGAAATAATACCTTGCACCCACATACCCGGCCGTCATCAATCCGCTCGAAGATGCAGAAAAATCAGTTCCTGTTTGTATGCCAAACTCCTCTGCGGTGATAATATTATAGCCCAGTAGTAAACCAACATAAGTGTCAAGCTTTTCGACCAGAGGATAATGAAAAACACCCCTTACCCCGAGAATAATATTTGAATATTTCCAGCCCCATCCTGAATTTTCGTATTTGTAAGATGAATATCCTACATAAGGACCGACACCAATCACGCCTTCTTCCAGAATATTATCAGCAACACCAAATTCCAGTGAAGCAGAAACAGGGGGGACCTGACCTTGATAGAAAGTTCCGGAATACCAGGTGGAACCAATACCGATACCCAGATTAAGTACTTTATCACCTTTTACAAATGTTGGATCCTGGGCAACCATCTGAGTTAAAGAAAAGAATACCACAATAATCGAAAGTAAAAGCTTTTTCATTTCCATATAATTTTAGTTTATGTTCAAAATTAATAACAACCCGTCAGAAGATTTGTTTAATCTTCGTTAAAAATTTTCAAATCTTACTTTTAACTCCCTGAAAGGAGAGTTACCCTGCCTGAACTGAATGATTATTACCGGAAGATCAGGGTGAGAATTATGTACTTCAGTAATATTCCGGCGAAAGTAAAGATCACAGCATCCTTTACACGATGTTTCAGTATGCCGGCGGCAAGTGAGATGACAGGAGATGAAAGAGGCGTAACATTAAACAGAAAGATAACAACATTCCCGTATTTCCTTATTTTATCCCCCGCCTTTTCATAACGCCTCCTTCCGATCAGGCGATCAATTATCCTGGTGCTGAGAGAATAACCGATCAGATAATCAATGGTTTGCGAAAATAAAGCTGTACCCAGGGCTACGGCATTAAGAGCCCAAATGTTTATATCCCCGGCAAGGTAGTAGATGAAAGCCAGTTCCACCGGCATAAAAAGGAAAAACAGGTATCCGGAGAAATTCACAATTGCGAACGACAGTAATCCTTCGTCCCGTGATCCGTAATAAATATCCTTGCCCACTGTAAGCGATGCAATTATTATTGCCGTTATCGCAAGCAACAGTGCAATTGAAAACTGTAATATTTTAGTTCTCCCCCACCACATGAAAATGAAAATCAGACACCTCCTAAAAACACAAACATCACCGCTGCCAGTGCTGCACCGATCATAGGACCTGCGACAGGAATCCATGAGTAATTCCAGTCACTGTCTCTTTTATTCCGTATAGGCAGGATGAAATGCATGATCCTCGGTCCAAGGTCACGTGCAGGATTAATTGCATAACCTGTGGGTCCTCCCAGTGACAACCCTATCCCAAGTACAACAAGCGCAACCGGCAGTGCATTCAATGCACCAAGCCCGACTTCCGGTGCCGCCATATAAAGAACTGCCAGGGTAAGAATGTACGTTCCGATTATTTCAGTAATTAAATTATACCAGTAGCTCCTGATATTGGGTATCGTGCAGAAAACCGCCAGTTTGGAATCGCGATCATCTGTCGCATCAAAATGCTTCTTGTATGCAAGCCAGGCCAGACCTGAACCAAACATTGCTCCCAGGATCTGTGCGCAAATGTATAATGGCATCAGTGATGCGGAAAACTTACCTGCCAGTACAAGCGCCAGGGTAACGGCCGGATTTAGATGAGCTCCGCTTACATCAGCTGCTATTAATACTCCTGTAAATACCCCGACCGCCCAACCGAAAGTGATAACGATCCAGCCGCTGTTATTTCCCTTTGTTTTGTTTAAAAGTACGTTTGAGACTACGCCACTCCCAAAACAACAGATCATGGCGGTTCCGAAAAATTCTGCAAAAAACTGGTTCATTGTTAGTTGGTTATTGGTTATTCGTTATTGGTTATTGGCTTGCGGCTTCCGGCTTCCGGCTTCCGGCTTCCGGCTTCCGGCTTCCGGCTTCCGGCTTCCGGGGCCGCACGCCGCACGCCGCGAGCCGCACGCCGTACACCGCACGCCGCACGCCGCTTACCGCTTATTATTCCTCCGACCATGATTCGGTTGCTTTAACAGCTCTTTTCCATCCACTGATCAGTGTATGGGTCAGCTCAGGCCCGATAGCCGGAGAAAAAGTCTTATCGACCTGCCATTGCTGGCGTATCTCATTAAGACCCGACCAGAAATTCACAGCCAGACCTGCCAGGTATGCAGCACCCAGGGCCGTCGTTTCAGTTATTTTCGGCCTTACCACCTTTGCCTGCAGCAGGTCGGCCTGGAACTGCATCAGACTGTTATTCACTGTTGCTCCTCCGTCAACCCTGAGTTCACGGATGTCGATCCCCGAATCCTTCTTCATCGCAAGAAGTACCTCCAGTGTCTGGTAAGCAATACTGTCGAGAGCTGCACGGGCAATATGTGCCGCTGTTGACCCTCTTGTTATACCCGTGATAGTGCCCCGTGCATGCTGGTTCCAATAAGGTGCACCCAGCCCTGCAAAAGCCGGAACAAAGTAGACTCCTTCACTGTCTTTGACCTTTGCAGCAAGTTTTTCGACATCTGCCGATTTCTTTATAATCCCCAGACTATCCCGCAGCCACTGGACAACGGCCCCCCCGATAAAAATACTCCCCTCAAGAGCATAATCCGTTTTTTCGCCGATTCTCCATGCAACAGTTGTTATAAGTCTGCTTTTTGATTCGATGGGTTTGGTGCCGATATTCATCATCATAAAACAACCTGTGCCATAAGTGTTTTTTACCATTCCGGGATCAATACACATCTGCCCGAATAATGCTGCCTGCTGGTCACCTGCAATACCAGCCACCGGGATTGATGTTGAAAACGGACCGGCTGTTTTACCGTAAATTTCACTTGACGATCTGACTTCAGGAAGTATCGCTGCCGGAATATTAAATATATTCAACAGATCATTATCCCATGAGAGCGTGTGAATGTTAAAGAGCATCGTCCTTGATGCATTCGAAACATCAGTTATATGTAGTTTACCCTTTGTAAGATTCCATACAAGCCACGAATCAACTGTGCCAAAGGCAAGTTCCCCTTTCTCCGCCATCTCACGGGCACCTTTAACATTATCAAGTATCCACCTTACCTTGGTTGCTGAAAAATAAGCATCTATTATCAGACCTGTCTTTTCAAGAATTGTCTGTGCATGCCCGTCCTTGTTAAGCTGGTCACAATACCCGGCTGTCCGTCTGTCCTGCCATACAATCGCATTATGAACCGGTTTGCCACTCTTCCGGTTCCAGACTACAGTAGTTTCGCGCTGGTTGGTAATGCCGATTGCCGATATATCTTTGCTGTCAATCCCTGCTTTTATAATTGCCTCCGTTGCAACTCCCGCCTGTGTCGACCAGATCTCTTCCGGATTATGTTCAACCCAGCCAGGTTTCGGGAAGATCTGTGTGAACTCTTTCTGAGCGGTGGCCACCGGCAATCCGTTCCGGTCAAATACAATTGCCCTCGAGCTTGTGGTTCCCTGGTCAAGCGAAAGAATGAACTTTTTCATATCCTGATTCATTAATTGCTAAGCTAACTATATGTAGTTTAATATCAGACGATTATACTCTTCGATTTGGTTTTCTCTCCAGTTTTTATCAGTTTTCAGTTCTTCCGCCATAATACCTGCAATATCAGGGGCAATTGCAGCGCTTGCCCTTACATCGAGGAATAAAGCACGTGTCCTTCTGGCCAGCATATCGCCGATTGTCCTTGGCATTTCATTCCTGCAGATCCATATTATTTCAGCTTTTGTATAGGGGAGCCTCGGATCAATTAACCTGGCAAGCTCCGGCTTTTCGTCAATCATTCTTTCTATTTCAGCCGCTCCGTTACCGTAAATCCTTAACCGCTCTGACCTCAGCTTGGTTACGTTTGAATAAAAACTGAAGGTTTTTGTAACGCATTTCCGTTTTTCGAGCAGACCAGCTTTAATTCCTCTGTCTATAGTTTCTTCAGCCATCCGGCGATAGGAAGTCCATTTCCCTCCGATTATTGAAAGCAGACCTGATTGCGAGAGTGTTATCTTATGCCGGCGCGATACTTCTCTTGTTGCGGTGGGATTATCGGGATCTGCAGCCAGTGGTCTCAGTCCGGCAAATATGCTCAGGGCATCCTTCCGTGAAGGCGGTTTTGTAAGGTATTTTCCTGCAGTACGGAGAATAAAATCTATTTCCTCATCCAGCGGTTTGGGTTCAGCCGTAATTGTATCCAGAGGAGTATCGGTGGTACCGACAACAACTTTATCATACCAGGGGATTGCAAAAAGAACCCTTCCGTCTTCAGTTTTCGGGATCATTATTGCTGAAGAGCTTTGAAGAAATGATTTATCGAGAACAATATGAACACCCTGGCTTGGCCTGATCGTGGGTCTTGCTTCAGGGTTGTCCATATGGTGTATTTCATCGGTATGAACACCTGAGGCGTTAATTACGCATTTTGCCGCTATGTCGTAATTGCTCCCTGTTTCAAGGTCAAAAGCTTTTACTCCGCATATTTTTCCTTCTTCATTTTTCAGAAGACCGGTGACCTTAAAATAATTGATAACTGTGCCACCGTTTTCAACACACCCTCCGGCAAGGGTAATGGCCATCCTTGAATCGTCAAACTGGCCGTCGTGATAAACTATACCCCCCCTTAGTCCATCAGCTTTCAATAGCGGCAGCCGGTCCAAGGTCCTCGACCGGTTTATAAAATAAGATTTCCCCAGACTCAGTCTTCCGGAAAGGAGATCATAAAACTTAAGTCCGGCTGTGTATAATATTACATCCCGTAAAGTATAAACAGGGATAACAAACTCCTGATTTTCTGTAAGGTGAGGTGCATTCCTGAGCATTATACCTCTCTCTTGCAATGCTTCTTTCACAAGCAGGATATCACCCTGTGCAAGATAACGTACACCACCATGTACCAGTTTGGTGCTCCGTGACGAGGTCTCGCCTGAGAAATCCGCCTGTTCCAGCAACAGGGTTTTATACCCTCGTGTAACAGAATCAAGTGCGACACCTAAACCGGTAGCTCCTCCTCCAATCACTATTACATCCCATGTTTTATCTTTATTGAGCTGAAGATCAGCAACCAGCCTGTCGCGGTTCATTCCCATTTTTTAAGATTCAGTATTTAATATTACCACAAAAAAATGACAATTCAACAGGATTTATTGATTTTGCATGGAACAAATTCAAGAAAATATTATTGTCCCTGTGAGATTTTAAGACAAGCAGGGGCCTTCATGTTTACATTGGTAACAGGACCTGAAGGAATTCCGGTATTTTTATCGATTTTAAACACTGAGATATTATCGGATCGCTGATTGCCGACCATCAGAAATTCACCTGCAGGATCGATCACGAAGTTCCTTGGCCAGTCGCCACAGCATGGGACAGAACCGGCAAGGCTTATTAATCCATCCTCGCCGATTCTATAAATTACTATGCTGTTCTCTCCTCTGTTGGATCCATAAAGGAATTTCCCATCTTTTCCCAAATGTATATCTGCACAGTAGTTTTTGCCTTCAAATCCAGGCCTGGTGGTAATTAAGGTTTGCAGCAGCTTCAGATTCCCGGTTTCATCAACATCAAAAACCATGGCTGTTGAACCCAGCTCATTTATCAGGTACATTTTAGAACCATCGGCATTAAATGTAAAATGACGGGGACCGGAGCCATCAGGAAGATTTACAATGCCATTCTCCACCTGGATCAGTTTACCGGTATTACGGTCAAAATCATAAACCACTATCCTGTCAAGTCCCAGATCGGTTACATAAACACGTTTACCGGCCGGATTATGCGATATCATGTGGGGATGCGAAACATCCGGTGGCTTTATTTCGTATTGTATAGAATGTGCTATACTCTCCGGGATCCCATTTTTATCAAGCTTTACCACAGCAATTGAACCACTCCCGTAATTTGCCACGAACAAAAAGTCATTTTCAGGGGATATTGAAATATAACAGGGCCCTCCGTAGGGAACAAGTATTTCGTTTACCTTTTCAAACTTCCCGGTCCTGACATCATATTTCAGGGAAGTTATTCCGCCTCCACGGTTCCCGTTGAACTCCCTTACTTCATTTAAAGCATAAATTATTTTGTCCTTATCCGAAAAACAGAAAAATGCAGGATTCGGCCCTGCATCTGCTTCTGAAACCAGTTTCAGATTTCCGTCGGCGAGGTTGAAATCATAAAGATATAATCCCTTTTCACTTTCACGGGTGTAGCCTCCCGCGAAAAGCTTAAGATCCTTTGTACAACCGGTGCCGGAAATTGCCATAATGACAAATAATAAAGAAAAAACAGAACGACAGCGATTCATTGGTTAAGGTATTAGCTGTTTGATTTTTTACACCCCGAAGCTGTCACATTCCCGGTATGCCTGTATAA
>Ga0105095_10000771_pt1 | contig 16072 bp, 9 predicted proteins | sample PPLLak2March2015_2_FD_79180 | JGI IMG/M metagenome (GOLD analysis project Ga0105095, IMG submission 79180) | Freshwater sediment microbial communities from Prairie Pothole Lake near Jamestown, North Dakota, USA - PPLs Lake P8 Core (3) Depth... | ecosystem: Environmental > Aquatic > Freshwater >...
CACCAGGATATCGATTTGCCCGAACTGGTCGCGTGTCTGCGCGACCAGATGCTCGAGCTGGGCTTTCTCCGCGATGCTGGCGGGCACGGCAATCGCTTCACCGCCGCTGGCTCGGATCGCCTGCGCCACTTCCTCGCAGGGTCCTTGCTTGCGGCTGGAGATCACCACCTTGGCCCCGTAGGCGGCAAGGTGCTCGGCGATGGAGCGGCCGATTCCCCGGCTGGAGCCGGTGACGATGGCGACCTTGCCGTCCACCCGGAACGCATTCATGGGATGCTCTCCTCCCGTTGTTTCGCAGTTTTTGACTGGTTGTCAGGCATTTTATGGTATTTATGCAGCCGCAAGGCCTGGATGCCAGCCCGAGGACAGGGGGACAACATGGATCTGGACAAGACCTTCGAGTTCGCCACCAATCTCGATCGTACCGCCATTGAAGCGCGGCTCGAGGAGGTGCGTGCTGCCGCCGACTCCCTGCTGCTCGCCGATGTGGCGCAGCAGCTCAACGGGATCGCCGGCGCCAGCGGCGAAGAGATGGGCAAGCGCATCGCGGCTGCGCTGGAGGCGCTGCAGGGCTCCGGCCAGAAGCGCCTGATCGCGCTGCTGGAGCTGGCCGAGCTGAATCTGCGCAACTTGTAACACGCGAAAACCTAGCGGAGGAGGAGCCGTGCGCAAACACCAGATGTACGTGGGCGGCGAGTGGATCGCGCCGTCTTCCGGCGAGTGGTTCGAAAGCTACAACCCGTTCACCGGCGAGCCCTGGGCGCTGATCCCGCGCGGCAATGCGCAGGATGCCGACCACGCCGTGCGCACCGCGCATTCGGCGTTCACCGACGGTCCCTGGCCGCAGATGACCCCCAGCCAGCGCGGGGCCCTGCTGCGCAAGCTCGGCGACCTGATCGCGGCCAATGCGCAGGGCCTCGCCGAGCTCGAAGTGCTGGACAACGGCAAGCTGATCGCCGAGATGCGCGCGCAACTCAACTACGCGCCGCAGTGGTATTACTACTTCGGCGGACTGGCCGACAAGATCGAAGGTGCGGTCATCCCGCTGGACAAGAAGGGCTACTTCAACTTCACCCGCTACGAGCCGCTCGGTGTGGTGGCGGCGATCACGCCCTGGAACTCGCCGCTGCTGCTCACCGCGTGGAAGCTCGCGCCCGCACTGGCGGCTGGCAACACCGTGGTGCTGAAGCCCTCCGAGTTCACCTCGGTGTCCACGCTGGAGTTCGCCAAGCTGGTGGAGGAGGCGGGCTTCCCAGCAGGCGTGGTCAATGTCGTCACCGGCTATGGCAAGGACGTGGGCATGCCGCTGGTGGAGCATCCGCTCACCCGCAAGATCGCCTTCACCGGCTCGGATGCAACTGGCCGGCTCATCAACGAGGCAGCCGCGCGCGGCTTCAAGAAGGTTGGGCTCGAGCTGGGCGGAAAATCGCCCAACATCGTATTCGAGGATGCCAACCTGGAGGACGCAGTCAACGGCGCGGTGTCTGGCATCTTCGCAGCGACCGGGCAGACCTGCATCGCCGGCTCGCGCCTCCTGCTGCAGGAGTCGGTGCACGATGCCTTCGTCGAGAAGCTGCTGGCGCTGGCGAAGACCGCGAAGATGGGCAATCCCCTCAGCATGGACACCCAGGTCGGTCCCGTGACCACCCGGCCGCAGTATGAGAAAGTGCTGTCCTACATCGACGTTGCGCGCAGCGAGGGCGCGCAGCTGCGTCTGGGCGGCGGCCCCGCCACACGTCCCGAGTGCGGCAAGGGCTGGTTCGTCGAGCCGACCATCTTCACCGGCGTGGACAACAGCATGCGAATTGCCCAGGAGGAGGTGTTTGGGCCGGTGCTGTCGGTGATTCCTTTCCGCGACGAAGAAGAGGCGGTGCGTATCGCCAACGACGTGCGCTTCGGCTTGGGCGCGGGCGTCTGGACGCGCGACATCGGCCGCGCGCTCCGCATGTCCGAGCGGATCCAGGCCGGAACGGTGTGGGTCAACACCTACCGTGCGGTGAGCTACATGTCGCCCTTCGGCGGCTACAAGGACTCCGGGGTCGGCCGCGAGAACGGCCAGGACGCGATCTACGAGTACCTTCAGCTCAAGAGCGTGTGGATCAATAGCGGCGCAGCGACGGGGAATCCGTTCGTCATGCGTTGAATCTCCGCGCCACTGCGCGCCTGAGGCGAGAACTCAGCCGCCTGTGTGGCCTGCAGCGCCGGCCTGGCCATGCCCCACTGCGGAGATGCGGTCCCGCGTAGTCCAGTCCAGCGGTCGAACTTCTCTAGACCCACATAGCCCCCGCCTCTCCCGTAGCGTTCGGGCTGTTGCGGCGCGCTGGCCCCGGGCTGGCTCAGCCAGTCCTTGGTGCGGTCATAGGCCTGCTCGATTGGGGCAGGGACGGGCTGCTCCTCGCGGTTGGTCCAGTATGGATCGCCGCCCGCACGACCGTAATCGCGCTCGATCGCTGCAGCGTCGCGCGAACCGACAGGGGGTGCAGCTTGCGCGAGCCCGATAGTGACAGGCACGGCTGCTGCCACGGCGAAAAGGGTCGCCAGCATCAGGCGGCTGCGGTGTTGTTGCGTCATCGCTGATCCTCCTTGTAAGCGTTGCATGGACGCGCCGGTCGGTGCAAAGACCAGCGCCCACTGTTGATCGACCAGGATGGCGGGAGTGAGTTCCCCTCCGCTGCGTCGCCTCGGAAAGACGTCGGTGCGGCCGCATGCGCAGGCAGTCGGCCTGCACTGCACGCGAGTCGCCGGAGTCGGCGGTTCTTCTTGCCGGCTTGAGTGCAGCGCGCCCGGAAGCACCAAAAAAATGCCCCGGGGTGCCCCCGGGGCCCAACAACGGGCTCGAACCTGCATCAAGCCGGCACAGGTTCTTGCCCGCCACGCGCTCCACGCTAACTCACGTGCTCCATCCCGGCCGGGTCTGGCGCGCTGGCGATCCAGCTCACCCGATACCCTGCCGAGGCAGATTCAGACAAAGTATATTTGCCCAAACGCAGAGGATCAAGCGCGCCGACCATAGAGTGCTGCCCCCAGTCGCCTCTGGATTCCACGCGGCTCGGCGCACCGATGCTCTGGCGGTTCGCCCACTAGTCGGATAAAGTTGCGGGCTCCGGCGCGTGCTGCCCGCGAGGGGCGCGGTGCTGGGGTCAGGGAGAGAAAAACAATTCGATTGCCATGAAGAAGAAGTCATCCACCGTGAAGGGCGTGCGCGCGGGCGCACGCAAGCGCAGGGCAAGCAGCGCCCGGCCGCAGCAGCGGGCCGCCGCGCTGGAAGTGCTGAAGAAGTTCCGTCAGATTTTCCGGGCCGCGAAGGTCCACTTCCGAGAGGTCGAGCGCGATTCAGGCGTGAGCGGCGCGCAGTTGTGGTTGCTCGCCGAGCTGGCCGAGCAGCCGGGTGCGCGGGTGAAGGACCTGGCCGCCGCCATGGCCTTGCACCAATCCACCGTGAGCAACCTGCTGGAGGTGCTGACACGCCGCAAGCTGCTGGTGCGCAAGCGCGACGAAGACGACCAGCGCGTGGTGCGCGTGTACCTGACGGCGGCAGGCGAGCGGCTCGTGCGCAAGGCGCCCGGCCCGGCGCGCGGCGTGCTGCCCGATGCGCTGGAGTCGCTGCCGCCGGCTGCGCTACGGCGCCTGGACCAGTGTGTGGCCGCGCTGCTCAAGGGGATGAAGGTCGAAGTCCCAACCGCCGCAGCGCTGACCCATCTGCAGGACATTTGAACTTAGATCCGTCACGCAGATCACAGGAGGCTCAGAGGAAGAAGAACGACTCTCTGGCCGCGCCCCGTCACGTGGCGGGCGTGCTCCTTCACCCGGGTAACCCGTTGAAGTTGATCTCTGTGACCAGCTCCTCTTCTGATTGAAGGACTCGAAGCGACCAACGCATGGAACAGCTGAAGGCTTTGCTCGCGCTGCTCCAGTCGTCCGGCTGGAGCGGGCCCCTGCTCATCGCTGTGCGCATCCTGATCATCGTGGTCGTCGCACTCGTCGCGATGCGTGTGCTGCAGCGTCTGATCCGCTTGTTCCGCGAGCGCATCACCCGGGGCATGGACGATCCGGAGCAGATCAAGCGGGCGCAGACGCTCGGACGCGTCTTCCGGTATCTGGCGGCAGTGATCGTCACAGTGATCGCGGGTGCCGAGATCCTGCACGAGCTGGGCGTGTCGCTGGCCCCGATCCTCGGGGCGGCGGGGGTGGTCGGGCTGGCGGTTGGCTTCGGGGCGCAGAGCCTGGTCAAGGACTACTTCACCGGGTTCTTCATCCTGCTGGAGAACCAGCTGCGCCAGGGCGACGTGGCGGAGGTCGGCGGCAAGACCGGTCTGGTGGAGGAGGTGACGCTGCGCTACGTGCGGCTGCGTGACTACGATGGCCACGTCCATTTCGTGCCCAACAACCTCATCACCACGGTCACGAACATGGGCCAGGGGTACGCGCGCTCGGTGGTGGACGCAGGTGTGGCCTATCGCGAGGACGTCGATCAGGCTCTGGCGGTGATGCGCGACGTCGCGGCTGAGTTGCGCGAGGACCCTGCCTTCGGCCCCAAGATCCTGGAGGACGTGGAGATGGTCGGGGTGGACCGTTGGGACGACAGCGCGGTGATCCTGCGCTGCCGATTCATGGTGCGTCCGCTCGAGCAGTGGAGCGTGCGGCGCGAGTACCTGCGCCGGTTGAAGAATCGCTTCGACGCCGAGGGTATAGAAATTCCCTTCCCGCACCTCACCGTCTATGCAGGTGCGGCCAAGGATGGGACCGCGCCTGCGTTCCGCGTGCTGCAAGCCCAGTCACGCGAATCGGCGGTCGAGCCGCCGACCGCGCCCTGAGCTGCCCTTCATCCGTCTGCCTACCTGGCCCAGCCCGCGAACACCCTGTGCTCCAAGCACGCGCAAGCCAGAAGGAAAGCAGCGGCGTTCCACGACTGTCCCGGCATGCCGCCCGGCGCGCACGTGGCGCCGTGCAGCCACTCGTTGAACGCCCAGCCGCCGAGCTGGTTGGCACGCGCCACCTTGGCCAGCTCGCGACGTGCCTGCGCCTGGGTGCCTTGCTCCGCGATCGCCGCGACCCAGAAGCCGCCGACGAAAGGCCAGATGCCCCCATTGTGATACTGCCAGGCCAGGTTCTGCCGGTGGCGTCCCATGTAGGGCCGCCACAGCCGGTCCGATTCCAGGATCGGATCGCAGACCACGCGTACCGGATAGGGTTCGTGGATACCGGCTCGCTGCAGCGCGCGCAGGATGCGCCTGGTCATGGCGCCGTCGGCCAGACCGAACAGCACGGCGAGCAGGTTGCCGAACACGTCGCCTTCCTCTCCCCAGAACGAGAAGTTGACGAAGCTCAGGTACAGCTCGCGGTTGTGCGCCCGGTTGCGCACGTAGTGCATGAGCAGGCGCGCGCGACGGTAGTCGGCGATCTCGCGCGAGAAGGGATAGAACAGATGATTGAAGTTGTCGAGCGTCCGTGCCGCATCCGGTAGGCCGTACAGCCGCTTGACCTGATACCACAGGGCGTTGCTGTATAGGACGAAGCCCGAGCGTGGCATGAGGTCGGCCCAATCGCTCGCCTCGTTCTGCTGCAGCAGCCCGAAGCGTTGGTGCTCCTGGCACAGGAGCCAAGAGATCGCCCGCTGCACGTTGTCCTCGACCTGCGCCCGCAGGCCCCGGTGCGGCCGACGCCGGGCCAGAAAGTCCAGCGCGAGCAGCCACCACAATGTGGCGTCGATGCATCCGAGGTACCAGAAGTCGGCCTCACGGCTGTGGACGTCGACGAACTTCGCGATCTGGCCGTTGCGCGCCTGATGCGACGCGAGCATCAGCAGTCCCGTCGCCGCTTCCTGCTCGAGGCGGGCACTACCGCTGACTGCCATTCCCAGCGCGCACACGGCAGCGTCCCGGGCGAACACCGCGCCGTAGCCACGCGCGTTCGCCCGAGCGCCTGGGGTGGCGGCCAGGATACCGTGGGCAGAGAGGTTGCGTTCCAGCAGCGCGACGGCCCGCTCACGGCAGACCGCGATCAGCTCCGCGTCGTCGGAGGCGGAGGAAGCACGATAGGGGTGCTGCACCACTTGGCTATCTGGAACGGAGAGATGTGCTTGCATAGCCCATCGGTTTACTCCGCGTCCTCTGCGTCCTCCGCGGTTAATGTTCCGTTCCTGCGCTCATCGGAGTGCTCCAGCAGCGCGACCGGAAAGGCCGTGAGCAGCTCGCCCACCTGCACGCGCACGCCCTGCGCGTCGCTCTCGACGGTGACCTGGCGTCCACTGATCGCGTCGCGCAGCTCGATGTCCGGCGTCAGCCAGGGCAGTGGCAGTCCGGTGTCGCCCCACGCCTGAGGGCCGAATGGCAGGATACCGGGCCGCTCGCACAAGGCGGCGAAGAACCGCGGTGCGACCGCAATCACACCGCCTGACCCGTTGCGGCGTGCGAAGGCGACGACGTGGCGCGCACGCAATCCCTGCGCCAGGACAGGCGCATAGTCGCCTGCTTCGAACAGCCCGGCGCGGCGTCTGTGCAGGTCCAGGCCTATGCTGATCAGATACAGCTTGCAGCGGCCGTCCTCGGGCGCCTGCAGCATGGCCTGCAACTGCGCAACACGGGCGGCGGCCGGCGCCCCAACCAGCGGGCGGATCTCCGCGAGCAGGCTGCGGCGCTGCTGCCAGTCTACCGGCCTGCGGTTGTCCGGGTCCACCAGCGAGAGGTCCCACAGCTCAGTGCCCTGGAAGATATCGGGCACGCCGGGAGAAGCGAGCTTGATCAGCGTCTGCGACAGGCTGTTGAGCATACCCAACCATGCTACGTAGCGCTGCAGCCCGGCGAAGTCGTCGAGAAACAGGTTGCTCTGCAACCGCCCCAGCAGCGCTCCGACGAAGCCCGTGACGGCAGCCTCATAACTCTCGTTGACGTTGATCCAGCTCGAACGCACCTTCGCCTCGCGCACCGCCTTGATCATGTAGCTTTCGATGCGGTGGCGGTAGGCTGCCAGGCCGGCCTCGTCCAGGGTACCGGACGGCCAGCTCCCCAGCAGGGTCTGGTACAGCAGGTACTCGTCGTTGGCCGATGGGGCTGGCGCGCCGTCGATCTCGGCTTTCTTGCTCCGATTGATCCGGCTCCAGCGTCGCAGGCTCAGGCGCCACGCGGCGGGCATCTCCGAGAGCACGTCGATGCGTGCGCGCACGTCCTCCGAGCGCTTGCTGTCGTGCGTGGAGGTCGCGAGCATGGTGCTGGGCCAGCGTGTCGCGCGGTCCTGGCTGGCACCGTGGAATGCAGCCAGGGTGAAGCCGAAGCGGTCCGGGTCGCCGCCGACCTCGTTCAGCGACACCAGCCGGTTGTACCGGTAGAAAGTAGTGTCCTCAACCCCCTTGGCGGTCACCGGCGCGGTAATCTGCTGGAACTTCATCGCGAATGCCCGCACCTGCGCGCGCTGCACCTGCGAGGCGCCTTCGCCGGGCCGGCTCAACAGCGTGGACAGCACGAAGTCGAAGATGCTGATGTCGCTCGCCTGGCTGCGCTGCTTGGCGCGGGCAACGGCCCATTCGATGTAGCGGCGGTCCTGGTCAGACACCTTGTCGGCCACGTAGGTCCGGTACACCGGGAAGCACGCGATGACCTCGGTCAGCGCCTGGCGCAGGTTGTTGAGCGTGAAATCGCGCGTTCGACGGTCTGCCTGTGCGATGTGCGCCAGCCGGTTGGCCAGCACGTTGAGCTCGCTCGCCAGGGCGTTGCGCAGGATGATGCGCTTGGATGCATACACCACGTCCTCGAAGGAGGCATCCTCTCCGGTGAAGGCGCGATAGATGCGATCGAGCCGCGTGCGCGATGCGGTATCCACGAACACGCCGTTGACCACGTTGGCGAACCGATAACCCGTGGTGCCGTGCACCGGCCAACTCTCCGGCACACGCTCGTGGCCGGCGGCGATCTTCTCGGCGACGAGATACACCGGCAACCCGCGCCTGCGCTGACGGCGGCGCTCGCTCGGTACCCCGGTGAGCGCGGCGATGCGGTCCTGCAGCCGCTGGAAGTACTGAGCCGGGTCGTACAGCCCGTCGGGATGATCGATGCGTAGGCCCGTGACCTTGCCGCTGGCGACCAGCTCCAGAATGAGGCGGTGGGTGGCTTCGAACACCGCCTCGTTCTCCATGCGCAGTGCCGCCAGGTCGTTGATGTCGAAAAAGCGCCGGTAGTTGATCTCGTCGGAGGCCACGCGCCAGTACGCGAGCCGGTAGGCCTGGGCTTCGAGCAGATCGTGCAGCGCGTCGAAGCTGCGCTCGTCTCCGGGGGTGCCGTTGATCGCCCGCAGGGCCGCCTCTACGGCCTCGACCACAGCCGGGTGCACGCGGCACAGCGCGGCCAGCCGGCGCTTGTGCACCTCTTTGTCGCGGTTGCGCTCGGTGATGAGCTCGGCCTGAGTGGCTTCGCGCGGCGGCAGATGGGAAAACGCGCTGACCAGGCTCTCGAACTCGGCGCGCGAGGTTTCGTCGATGACCTGCGCTGGCAGCGCGCGCAGCGCGCGCTCCAGGATGCGCGGATACTCCCGCGGCGCCACCGGGAAACGGTGCTCGAAGTAGAAGAAGGCGAAGCTGCCTGCCTCGGGCTCGAACTTCAGCTGGATCTCGCCGCGCTCGAGCGCCAGCCCGTAATGGCTGCCCAGCACCGGCACGAGCACCTTCTGGCGCAGCGACGGATTCACCGGGTCCCAGTCGATGTCGAAGTAGTCGGCGTAGACCGAGGCAGGTCCGTTCTCCAGCACGTCCATCCACCAGACGTTGTCGGACCCCATCACGCCCATGTGGTTGGGCACGACGTCGAGGATCTGCCCCATGCCATGCGCCCGCAATGCATCGACGAAGCGCTCGAAGTCCTCCGCGCCGCCGATCTCCGGGTTGAGTGCGTTGTGGTCGATGATGTCGTAGCCGTGTGTGCTGCCCGGGCGCGCGCGCAGGTAGGACGAGCAGTACACGTCGCTCACGCCCAGCTCGGCAAGGTAGGGGACGAGCTCGGTCGCCGCGCGAAAGCCGAAGCCCGCGTGCAGCTGCAGCCTGTAGGTGGCCCGTGGGATGCGCGCTGCGCGCGGCTCACGGGCGGCCGCCTTTGGGCGCGGTGCCTCCCAGCGCGGCCGCTGCACCTCGAGCGCCTTGCACAGCGCGGCGAAGGGCTCCAGGGTGGGCCACCGCTCCAACTCGAGGCCGAGCTTGCGACACCAGTTGGGATGCTCGCCGGTGGTCCCCGGGAGGTTTACCTGTTCGCCGGCACCCAGCACGTCCTCGAGCTGCACCATCATCACCCGGCTGGGCGTGCGCGCCAGGTAGACGTGCAGCGCTCGCGCCAGCTGTGCGGTCATCTCCGGGGTGGCGGCTGGGTCGACCAGGATGCCCTCCGGCAGCAGGCCCTCGCGCTGCAGGGCGGCGAGCAGCCGCACGCGGTCCTGCGCGCGGTCCAGCACCTGGCGCTGATGCACTTCCTCGGAGGGAAACAGGTTCAGGCTGGCACGCACCCGCAGGTCGCGGCCTTCCCAGAAGCCGGTGAGGGTGGGCAGGTCGTGCGTGCTCGCAGCCACCAGAGCAGCAGGCGGGTACTCCGACGGTGCCTTGAATTCGCCGTCGCCGCGCCGCTCGAAGTACAGCAGTCGATACGACAGCACGCCGATCTCGGCCAGAGCATGGCGCAGCTCGTCGGGCACAGTCCCGAGATCTTCCCCGACTACCAGGCAACGGTTGCGATGGCTCTCCAGCGCAAGGATTCCGAGCATGTCGTGGAGCGGATAGTGCACATAGGCGCCCTGGCTGGCGGGTGCGCCCTCGGGAATCCAGAACAGGCGCATCAGGCCCATCACATGGTCGATGCGCAGCGCTCCCGTGTGGTGCATGTTGGCGCGCAGCGTGGCGATGAACGGCGCATAGCCTGTGGCGCGCAGGCGGTCGGGTATCGGCGGCGGGAGCCCCCAGTTCTGGCCGTTGAGGTTGAAATCGTCGGGTGGCGCGCCGACGCTTACCGCCAGCGCGTAGAGGTCCTGGTTCGCCCATGCTTCGGCGCCGCCGCGGTCGACGGACACCGCCAGATCGCCATACAGGCCCACGCCCAGCTCCACCTCCAGCGAGCGCAGACCAAGGCCTTCGAGCTGGATATCGGCCTGCCACTGCAGCCATTGGTAGAACTCGACACGGTCGGCCTGCGCGTGGGCGAACTGCGTGACCGCTGCGCCGCCCGGGTCGCGAAAGCTGTTCGGCCACACCGGCCAGCCCCAGACCGAGGGGTCGTCGCGATGCAGATGCTCCTGCAGCGCTTCGAACAGGGCGTGCCGGCGCAGCGCCTCGCCGCCGCGCGCCTGGAAGGCGTGAAAGGCATGGGCGCGCTCGCCGTCGGTCGCGAGGTGGCGGGACCGGAAGCTCGCATAGAGCAGCTCGAACATCTGCCCCTTGACCTCGGCAACCCCGGTGTAATCCACCAGCTCCGCGGCGCGCAGCGTCTTGAGCCGCGCCAGGAGCTCGGCCGAGGCGCCCAGCCGCTGCGCCTCCTCGCTCTCGCGGAAATCCTCGATCTGCTCGGGGTCGAGGTAGAGGGGATTGAGAAACAGCCGGCTCGAGGGGCTGTAGGGGCTCGCGCGTGCCGGGTCGTGGGGAAACAGCGCATGCAGTGGATTCAGCCCGATGATTGCGGCACCGCGACGGCCCCACTGCTCGATCAGCAGGCGCAGGTCGCTGAAGTCGCCGATTCCCCAGTTGCGCTCGGAGCGCACGGCGTAGAGCTGAGCGGTGGGACCCCATACGCGCCCCTCGTCCTGAACGGCCAGTGGCGCGTAGCAGGCGTCAGGCGCAACGACCAGCGTGCTTTCACCGAGCACCTCGTCGCCCTGCGCCAGCGTGAGCCCGTGGTAGCCGGGTGCCAGGTCGATGTCGAGGCTGAGCTCACGCGCGACGTGTGCGATGCCGTCGAGCTCGGCGCGCTCGCGCTCGGCAAGCGTCTGAGACTGGACCGAGCGGCTGTGCACCTTGCCGCCTTCCTCGCGAACCGTCAGCTGCAGCGTGTGCGCATCCAGGGCAGCAGGCAAGCGCAGCAGAAGACGCGCCGGCTGCTGTCCCGCGTGCACGACCACCGTGGAAGGCAGACGCGCGCGCCAGGTCAGCAACGCCGCGTCGCGCAGCCTCGCCTGTACCTGGGCATCGTCGTGGGCTGCCACATGCATGGCAGCGAGCAACGTGCGCAGCGTGCGCTCGGGCACCTCGTGGCGGTTGCCCCAGATGTCATACCAGTCGGCCTGGATGCCATGCAGGCCTGCGAGCTTGCGCAGGGCGTCGAGGTCAGCCACGACTGGTTCCCAGGGTCCATACCACGGTCCAGGGCGGCAGCGCGCTGCCCGTGAGGGCGTCGCCCAGCCGGTCGCTGGACGAATAAAGCAGCCGACCTTCCGGCAGCGCGACGCGGTCGCGCGGGTGATCGTCGAGGTTGGCCGTCAGATGCAGCACGGAGCCCTCGCCCAGCGTCCAGCGCACGCTCAGCAGTCCCGGGTCGACGATGCGGAACTGCGCACCGCCAGTGGCGCCGGCCAGGCGTGGCGCGATCTCACGTGCGCGCAGCGCAAGCAGCGAGCGGTAGAGCCGGACCCATTCGGCGTGCTCGGCGTGTTCGCGCGCCGTCCAATTCAAGCGCGCGGAGTCGAAGGTCGCGGCGCTGCCGGGGTCGGGGATGAGCAGCCGGGCGGTCTCGTCGCGGAAGCGATCGAAGCGGGCGAACTCTCCACGCCTGCCCTCCGTCACCTTCTTCGCCAGCTCGGCTTCGAAGTCGCAGAAGAACGGGAACGGCTCGCGCGCGCCCCACTCCTCGCCCATGAACAGCAGCGGCGGCTGCGGGGACAGCAGCAGGATGGCCACCGCGGCCTTGATCCGTTGCGGCGGCGCCAGCCGGCTGATTCGTTCCCCAAAGGCGCGGTTGCCGATCTGGTCGTGGTTCTGCAGGAAAGACACGAATGCGCTCGGGCGCAGGTCCGCGCTGCGCTCGCCGCGCGGATGCCCTTTGCGGTACGGCGAAACCTCACCTTGCCAGGCGAAGCCCTCGGCCAGGCAGCGCCCCAGATGGGTGAGCGGTGCATCGGCGTAATCACGGTAGTAGCCGTCGCGCTCGCCAGTCAGTAACACGTGCAGGGCGTGGTGGATGTCGTCGTTCCACTGCGCGTCGTAGCGGCCAGGCACAGCGGGTTGCGGCCCCAGGTGGCGCGCCTGGTTGCGGTCGTTCTCCAGCACCAGGTGGACGTGGCGGTCGCGTCCGGGCCCGAGCCGGACGGCGCGCGCCAGCTCGCTGAGAATATCCGGCCGGCTATCGTCCAGGATCGCGTGCACCGCGTCCAGCCGCAGGCCGTCGATGTGGTACTCCTCGAGCCAGTACAGCGCGTTGTGGATGAAGAAGTCGCGCACCGTGCGGCTGTCTTTGCCGTCGAAGTCGATGGCTGCGCCCCAGGGTGTGTGGTGGCGCTGGGTGAAGAACTGCGGCGCGTAGGCATGCAGATAGTTGCCCTCCGGTCCGAAGTGGTTGTAGACCACATCGAGGAACACCATCAACCCGTGCGCGTGCGCGCCCTGCACCAGCCGCTTGAGGTCCTCGGGCGTGCCGTAGCGCGAATCGGGCGCGAAGGGCAGCACGCCGTCGTAGCCCCAGTTGTGGCTGCCCGGGAAGTCGGCAACCGGCATCAGCTCGATGGCGGTTACACCGAGCCCGCGCAGATAGTCGAGCTTCGACTCCACCCCGGCGAACGTGCCCTCCGGCGTGAAGGTGCCCACGTGCAACTCGTAGAGCACCGCTTCTTCCCACGGCCGCCCGTGCCACTGCCCGTCAGCCCAGTCGAAGGCGAGCGGGTCCACGATCAGGCTCGCGCCGTGCACATCTTCCGGGTTGGCGCGCGAGGCGGGGTCGGGGACAAACAGTCCGCCATTGATCTGGAAGCGGTAGCGGTTGCCGGGTGCGGCCCGAGCGCAGTCGAGCTGCCACCAGCCACTGCCCGCGCGCTCCATCGGTAGCAGCCCGCCATCGCTGCCATTCTCGAGGCGCAAGCCGACGCTGCCCGCGTCCGGCGCCCATAGACGGAATCGAACGCCGCCGCCGCCGAGCGGCAGGCAGCCGAATGGCATCTCGTGCGCTCGTCTCATGCCGCAGCCTCCACCTCCATGAGCAGCGCCAGGGAGCGGCCCTGCAGCGGGTACTGCGCGGTGCCCGGATAGCGCCCGTCCATCGCGAGCCCCTGCTCGTAGGCGGTGTCCACCAGAACCTGCCAGGCGGTGCCGGGGCGCGGGGCCGGCAGCGTGAACGGGATGGTCTCGTGGTGCGAGCTCAACAGCACCAGGAAGTTGTTGTCGACGAGCCGGTGCCCGCGCCGGTCCCTCTCCTCCAGAGTGGCACCTCCCACGTACGCCCCGAGGCTGCGTGCGAATGCGTGCTCCCACTCATCATCGGTCATCTCCCCGCCGTCCGGGCGCAGCCAGACGATGTCCTTGAGGCCGGCGCCGTGAGTTGCGCGGCCCCGGAAGAAGCGGTGGCGGCGGAACACCGGGTGAGCGCGGCGGATGCCGACCATGCGCCGGACGAACTCCAGCAGCGCGCGACCCTCCTCGTCGAGATCCCAGTCGACCCAGGACAGCTCGCTGTCCTGGCAGTAGGCGTTGTTGTTGCCGCGTTGCGTGCGGCCGATCTCGTCGCCGGCCACCAGCATGGGCACGCCCTGCGACAGCAACAGCGTGGCGATGAAGTTGCGTTTCTGCCGCGCGCGCAACGCGCGCACCTCGAGATCGTCGGTGGGACCCTCCACACCGCAGTTCCACGACAGGTTGTTGTCGTGGCCGTCGCGATTGTCCTCCAGGTTGGCTTCGTTGTGCTTGGCGTTGTAGCTGACCAGATCCTCCAGCGTGAAGCCGTCGTGGCTGGTGATGAAGTTGATGCTGGCGTAGGGCTTGCGCCCGCTGGTCTCGTACAGGTCGCTCGAGCCGGTGAAACGGCGGGCGAACTCGCCGATCACCCCGCCGTCACCCTTCCAGTAGGCGCGCATGGCGTCGCGGTAGCGGTCGTTCCACTCGGTCCACCCGAGCGGAAAATTGCCCACCTGGTAGCCGCCTTCGCCCACGTCCCAGGGCTCGGCGATCAGCTTGACCTGCGACAGCACCGGGTCCTGGCGGATGATGTCGAAAAACGCGCCCAGCCGGTCCACCGCGTGCAGCTCGCGCGCCAGCGCCGAGGCGAGGTCGAAGCGGAAGCCGTCCACGTGCATGTCGAGCACCCAGTAGCGCAGGCTGTCCATCAGCAGCTGCAGCGCGCGCGGGTTGCGCATGTTGAGCGTGTTGCCGCAGCCCGTGTAGTCCATGTAGAAGCGCCGGTTGTCGTGCACCAGGCGGTAGTAGGACGCGTTGTCGATGCCGCGCAGGCTCAGCGTGGGCCCCAGGTGGTTGCCCTCGGCGGTGTGGTTGTAAACCACGTCGAGGATCACCTCCAGGCCGGCCGAGTGCAGGGTCTTGACCATGGTCTTGAACTCGCTCACGCGTCCGGTGGAGCTGTAGCGCAGGTCCGGTGCGAAGAAGGCGAGCGAGTTGTAGCCCCAGTAGTTGCGCAGCCCCTTCTGCAGCAGGTGGCGGTCGTCGACGAACCAGTGCACCGGCATCAGCTCGATGGTGGTGACGCCCAGGCGCCGGAACCAGTCGATTACCGGCCCGCAGGCGAGCCCGGCATAGGTACCGCGCAACGCGGCCGGGACCTCGGGGTGACGCATCGTGAAGCCGCGCACGTGCAGCTCGTAGATGACCGTGTCGTGCCATGGCACCCGCGGTCGGCGATCCTCGCCCCAGGTGAAGGCCGGGTCGATCACCCGGCACTTGGGCATGCCCGCGGCATTGTCGCGCCGGTCGAACGACAGATCCTCCCGCGCGTGGCCCACGCGATAAGCGAAGTGCGCGTCGCTCCAGCGCAGGTTGCCCGACAGATGCTTGGCGTAGGGCTCGATCAGCAGCTTGTGGGGATTGAAGCGATGGCCTTCCTCGGGACGGTAGGGCCCGTGCACCCGGTAGCCGTAGAGCAGCCCCGGGCGCGCTTCCGGCAGGTAGCAGTGCCAGATCTCGTCGGTGCGCTCCTTCAGCTCGATGCGCTGCACCTCCTGGCGGCCGCTGGCATCGAACACGCACAGCTCCACTTTCTCGGCATGAGCGGAGAACAGCGAGAAGTTCACGCCCTCGCCGTCCCAGGTCGCGCCCCTCGGGTACGGATCGCCCGGCCACACGGTGGTGATGGGGGCGCTCACTCGCGCACCTGTCGCGCTGAAGGCCAGAAGAAGCTACTTTGCATCATCGATCGGATCTCGAGGCTGGCTGTCATGGCCGGACTGGCCGCGCGGGTACGCCCGCCGGGCGGCGGTCGGCGCCTGCCGGTGTGCACCCTGCCGCCGACCGTGCAGTGTCCCCGTTTGCCGCGCAGGATCCACAGGTTTGTGGGAGGGTGGAACAGGTGCCCGCCAGCACGCCCGCGGTTGCTTCAGTCCGCGCTCTGCCAAGGGGTCGGCGTCCTTGCTGTGGCGCCGTGCGAAGGACGTTCGGAGAATTTGCCCAAATTATACTATTGAGACGCTCATGCGTCCTGGCGCAGCGCGGCCTGCGCGGTGGCGCCCGCGCGCTGCGAGAGGTCGGCGGCGTGGCCCGACACGGCTGCATGGCGCAACCTGCCCTTGCTCTCTCGCTTGGCTTCGTACATGAGCCGGTCGGCGGTTTGCAGCATGTCGTCGACCGAGTGCGGCGCCTGCAGGAATGTCGCGACCCCCGCGCTTAACCCCACCGCGAAACCGTCCTTCTTCAGCGCAGCCGCGATTCCGCTGTGTATGTCGGAAGCTGCGAGCAAGCCTGCCTGCTCGCCGGTCTGCGGGAGAAGCACGACGAACTCGTCTCCTCCCAGCCGGGCGGCGGAATCGATCCTGCGCAGCCGCTGGCGCAGGAAGCTGCCGACCAGACGCAGGACGGCGTCGCCTGCCTCGTGTCCGAGCCTGTCGTTGACCGCCTTGAAGTCGTCGAGATCGAGATAGGCCAGCGTGAGGGGGTGGCCAAAGCGCGCAGCCCGCTGCCGCTCGG
>Ga0105095_10000774_pt1 | contig 16007 bp, 14 predicted proteins | sample PPLLak2March2015_2_FD_79180 | JGI IMG/M metagenome (GOLD analysis project Ga0105095, IMG submission 79180) | Freshwater sediment microbial communities from Prairie Pothole Lake near Jamestown, North Dakota, USA - PPLs Lake P8 Core (3) Depth... | ecosystem: Environmental > Aquatic > Freshwater >...
GCTCATCCAGGATCAGCAGGGGAGGGTCGCTGAGTAGCGCAGCTGCCAGGGCCAGACGTTGCTTCATGCCCAGGGAAAAAGTATGGAAAAGACTGTCCCTTCTTTCATATAGCCCAACCGTGGTCAGTACTTCATCTATCCTGTCATATCCTGCCCTTTTTATTTCAGCAATGATCTTCAGGTTAACAACAGCTGAAAGATAGGGATAAAAACAGGGAGCCTCCAGCAAGGATCCTATTTTGCGTCTGTTTTCTGTGCCTGACTCAATGCCGAACCAGGAAAAAGTACCCCGGGTCGGGTTCAGGACATCCAGCAACATGCCTATCGTGGTTGTCTTTCCGCTGCCATTGGGACCCAGTATGCCAAAAACACTGCCTTCGGGTATATCGAGGGAGAGGTTCTCAACCGCTTTGATCCGGCCGTAATGCTTGGTTAATTGATTTGTTGAAACTGCAGTTTTCAAGAGATTAAGTTTTAATTACGTTTGTTATAGCCCGTCAGGGTATTATTCCCCGGGTGTTGAACCCCCGGGTATTATAATTTATTACAACCGGGTGTCCAATTTATTTTTGAGCTGCATGAATTTCTTAATATCAAGATCGCCAACCACATCAACGATCATCAATTTTTCCTGATCTTCCACCAGGGCAACAAACCCGATGGTTTTCTCCCGTTTCTCCCTGCCATACAACAATATTTTATTCCCCTGCTCAGCAAAAATCATCAGCTCCTGATAATTCTCCTCCCTGAGGTCGTTTTTCAAATTGGAAATCACGTCAGGCTTGATGGACTGGTTAGCTTTATTGTAATTCAATACCCTGATCTCCTCAATATCCTTCACAAGATCAGAGAATTCGGGATTGTTCTCTGCATTGAGCATTTGCAGTGTACTGCGGTATATGAATACATTATTATCTTCCTTGAATTCTTTTCTGAACCTGTCGATACTTTTGCTCTGACCTGCCACTGACAGGGAATAAAAAATGAGTATCGGAAATAATAATTTCTGCATGGTTTTTGTTATTTAGTCAACTATATTTTAAACACGAATATTGTTAAAAAATATTACATGGTATTAAAATATGCGCTGAAAAATTTTAACTAAAAATCTGTTAAAGCAGAAAAAACCTTAATTGAGGAGAAACTATTGAATGAAATATGGAAAATAATGAGAAAACAGGCTTTCCCATGCAACCTTTTCCGATAAATAGTATCTATCTATTATGTAAATATTTGTATCCTATGAAAATCCGTTATATTGCCTTAATAGCAGGTTTATTGCTGTTGCTGTCCTTTTCCTGTGAAAACAAGGAAGATGTGAGCCTGTCGGAATCCGAAAGTAGGATCATCGGAGAATGGAACTGGATTGAATCCGTATATTATTACACCGTGTCCGGAGTTCCCTATGTTATGAATCCCGATACCCTTGGCTACTCGATTACCTGCCGGTTTGACGAGGATGGTACCTACCGTATTTTCCGGAATGCAACGCTGGATAATGCTGGCGTCTACTGGTTCGAGACTATTAAATATGACAATGACACCGAATCGCCCCTGCGGTTATTTACCCGGGAAGATGAATACATTAAATCAGTGAACTTTTCATTTTCCGGTGATACCCTGATCTTTGATGAAACCGAGGTTGACGGGGCGAAGAGGATCTTTTTGAGGATTGACTAGCATTATCTTCATTCTCATGCTGTGCCCTTTTCCCCGGGCTTCAGCCCGGGGAAATAAACATCTCTCCCTTGCCAACTTCTAACTTCTAACTACTAGCTTCTAACTTCTAACACCTTATTTATAATCATTCTGAATTACCCGCATATTACTTTTGTCTTGTTTTTTGTTATATCAACTTGACTATTTTTGTTTTTTTGTGGATTCTTGCAGATGAATGCTACAAGCTGTATTGAACAACAGGGTATTGTTGAAAACACTGAAATGGGTGTTGTTAGCGTTAAAATATCTCAGGTTTCAGCCTGTTCTGACTGTCACTCAAAATCGTCATGTTCAATTTTCGGGATGGAGGAGAAGATCATTGATATTCCCGACGAATCCGGTGAGTTTCATACCGGCGACAAGGTAGGCATAGCCATCACACAGCCTATGGGCAGCAAAGCCATCTTGCTGGGATATTTTATTCCTTTCGTGTTGGTCATGCTCACCCTTGTCATTTTTACCCTTTTTCATTTCGGGGAATGGCAGTCCGGTCTTTTGGCTTTGTCCATACTCATTCCTTATTACGTCAAGTTGTATTTTTCCCGGGCAAAGCTCCGGAAGACTTTTGCATTTACGCTCAAAAAACTTGATTGATCCCCTATGACATCGACAGTTTTGTATACAATCCTTTCGTTAAGTGCTTTGGGCAGTGTAGCTGCCATTGTTCTTTATTTTGTAGCCCAGCGTTTCAGGATATTTGAAGATCCGCGGATCGATGAGGTGGAAAGCAATCTGCCAGGAGCTAATTGCGGAGGATGCGGATATGCCGGCTGCAGAAATTTTGCCGAAACATTGGTTAAATCCCAGTCATTCGAAGGGCTCTTTTGTCCCGTCGGCGGCAATGAAACCATGTCAGCCGTTGCCCGCATATTGGGCAGGGAAGCGACTGCGAAAGACCCTCAGGTTGCTGTGCTTCGCTGCAACGGATCGTGTGAGCACAGGCCAAGGACAAACCGGTATGACGGGGTTTCTTCCTGTGCTGTTGTCTCAGCCCTCTATGGAGGTGAGACCGGGTGCCAGTATGGATGTCTTGGATTAGCAGACTGTGTGGTCTCGTGCACCTTTGATGCATTGCATATGGATCCGCTGACCGGGCTGCCCGTGGTGGATGATGACAAATGCACATCCTGCGGTGCCTGTGTAAAGGCCTGCCCCAAAAATCTTTTTGAGCTGCGCAAGCGTTGGAAGGGCAACAAGAAGATCTATGTGGCCTGCATGAATGAGGATAAGGGAGGGGTCGCCAAAAGGAATTGTGCCGTGGCCTGTATCGGCTGTACAAAGTGTTTCAAGGTATGTCCTTATGAGGCCATAACCATGAACAACAACCTGGCTTTTATTGATGCTGTCAAGTGCAGGCTTTGCCGGAAGTGTGTTACGGAATGCCCTACTGATTCCATCCTTGAAATAGGATTTCCTGCGAGAAAAGAAAAGGCACCGGAAACCCCTGCAGCGGTTCCTGCAGAAAAAGAAAAACCCGATGAAATTGGTGCCTGAGATGAATGCCCGTATTGTTCCAATAATTCAATAGCCGTGTCAACCACATTTGCCAAAGGAGGTATTCATCCTCCGGAAAATAAACTCTCCGCCCAGAGCAAGATCCGTGATCTGCAGATCCCTGCGTCCGTGATCATACCCCTGAGCCAGCATCTCGGGGCACCGGCCAAACCCGTGGTAAACAAGGGAGATGCCGTGAAAGCCGGTCAACTGATTGCCAAAGGTGATGGTTTTGTTTCCTCCAATATTCATGCATCTGTTGCGGGAAAGGTCAGCAAAATAGAAGAGACGGTTGACATAAGCGGGTATAAAAGGCCTGCCATCTTTATTGAAACATCAGGTGATGAATGGATTGAAACCATCAACCGTGACCCGGCACTCATCACATCCATATCGCTGACAGGCCAGGAGATCATTGGCAAAATTGGTGAAATGGGCATTGTAGGCTTGGGTGGGGCCACTTTCCCAACCCAGGTGAAATTGTCCGTTCCCCGGGGTAAAAAGGCTGAATACCTCATCATCAATGGAGTTGAATGCGAACCTTATCTTACCTCCGATCATGCCCTTATGCTTGAAAAGGGAGAAGAGATCATGGTGGGCATACAGATCCTTAAAAAGGCGCTCAACGTTGAAAAGGTCATTGTCGGAATTGAAAACAATAAAACCGATGCCATAAGCCATCTCAGGATCCTGGCGCAGAAATACCCGGGAACTGCGGTGACCGGGCTGAAGGTTAAGTATCCCCAGGGCGGGGAAAAGCAATTGATCCAGGCCCTGGTCAACCGGGAGGTCCCTTCCGGCGGACTGCCCGTCGATGTAAGTGTTGTTGCTTTTAACGTGGGTACCGCTTTTGCCGTTTATGAGGCTATCCAGAAAAACAAACCCCTGTTTGAAAGAATAGTCACCGTCACCGGTAAATCGTTGAAGCAACCGGCCAATTTCAGGGTCAGGATCGGCACCCAGGTTTCCGCACTGATAGAAGCAGCGGGCGGACTGCCCGAAGACACCGGAAAGATCATCGCCGGAGGTCCCATGATGGGGAAGGCCATTGCCAGTCCCGAAGTCCCTGTGATGAAAGGCAGTTCAGGAATATTGCTGCTGCCGGAGACTGAATCAAAACGTGGCGAAATTGAACCCTGCATCCGTTGTTCAAAATGTATTTCGGTTTGTCCCATGGGCCTTGAACCCTATCTGCTGATGCCCCTGTCACAAAAAGCCTTGTTCGACCGGCTGGAAGAAGAAAAGGTGATGGACTGCATGGAGTGCGGGTCGTGCAGTTATACATGCCCTGCCAGCCGTCCGTTACTCGACTATATCCGCCTGGGAAAAGCACAGGTAGGCAAAATAATTCGATCAAGAAAAAAACCAGCATGAGCCAGCTTATTACAGTATCACCCTCACCCCACGTTTTCGGGCAGCAATCGGTTAAAAGCATCATGACAGGGGTGATCGTTGCCCTGGTCCCGGCATTTATCATGTCGCTGTTCCTGTTTGGGATCGGGGCGCTTGTCGTCACCTCCATTGCGATTGTTTCATGTGTATTGACAGAGTATCTGATACAGCGATTCATCCTTAAGACAGCAAACAGGATCAGCGATGGCTCGGCCATCGTGACCGGTCTTTTGCTGGCCTTCAACCTGCCGTCAAACCTGCCCTGGTGGATGATCATCACAGGCAGTGTTTTTGCCATTGGTATTGGAAAAATGGTTTTTGGAGGACTGGGAAATAATCCTTTCAATCCTGCCCTGGTGGGACGTGTCTTTATGCTGATCTCTTTCCCTGTGCAGATGACCAGCTGGCCGCTGCCCATAGCCTCAAGGATGCACTACCTTGATGCTGCCACGGGTGCCACGCCACTGGGAATCGTAAAGGAAGGACTGCGAAATGGCGAAGTGATGTCTGCCATTGCACAGCAGGTGCCCGATCATATGCGGCTTTTTCTGGGGTACATGAACGGATCTCTTGGCGAGGTTTCGGCTGTCGCCCTGCTGCTGGGATTTGTATGGTTACTTTACAAACGCATTATCACATGGCATATTCCGGTGGTTATGATAGCCACGGTTTTTGGTTTTACCGGGGTACTGTGGCTCATTGATCCCCTGCACAATGCCTCGCCGGTATTTCATATCCTCACCGGTGGGGTGATGATCGGCGCTATTTTTATGGCAACCGACCTTGTAACATCACCCATGACAAAAACAGGGATGGTCATTTATGCCCTGGGCATCGGCATTATCACGGTGGTGATCCGGGTTTACGGTTCTTATCCCGAAGGCGTGTCCTTTGCTATCCTCATTATGAATGCCACCGTCCCGCTGATCAACAAATATATCAAGCCCGGAAGGTTTGGAAAGGAGGTGAAACATGGCTAAAAAACTTGAGTCTACCCTGCGGAATATGTTCCTTTCCCTTACCCTCATCTCCTTGGTGATGTCCGCAGCGCTGACCTTTGTATACCTAAAAACAAAAGGGCCGATAGAGCTTGCTGCCAGACAAAACGAGATCAATGCCATCAGGCAGGTTTCACCCGACTTCGACAGTGATCCCTTAACAACCCCAAGGGAGGTAGATGGCGTAACGATATACACGGTTAAAAAGAATAATGAAACGGCCGGTTTTGCTGTTAAGACATACTCTGATAAAGGCTTTTCCGGCCATATTGAATTGATGGCGGGATTCCGGACTGACGGGACAATCAATAACATCACCGTCCTTCAGCACAAAGAAACACCGGGTTTGGGAACCAAAATGGCTGAACCGAAATTTATAACCCAGTTTCTGGACAAGAACCCGGGGAGCTTCAAAATCAACGTGAAGAAAGACGGAGGACAGGTGGATGCCATTACGGCTGCAACGATCAGCTCAAGGGCCTTTTGCGATGCATTGCTGCGTGCATACAATGCGCTTGACGCTGTGGATTCAACAACAAATATGCCTTAAAACAGAAGGATTCAGCATATGACAAACCTGAAATACTTTACAAACGGATTACTGAAGGAAAATCCAACCTTCGTCCTGGTACTGGGTACCTGTCCCACCCTTGCTGTTACTACAGCCGCCATTAATGGTATTGGCATGGGTGCGGCCACCACTTTTGTGCTGGTATGTTCCAACCTGCTGATATCTTTGCTAAAGAACTTAATACCCAATAAGGTCAGGATCGCTGCCTTCATCCTTATTATTGCAACCTTTGTTACAATTGTCGACCTGGTCATGAAAGCTTACACTCCAGATTTATACAAGGCGCTGGGTATCTTTATCCCGCTGATCGTTGTAAACTGCATCATCCTGGGCCGTGCTGAAGCCTTTGCCCAGAAAAACAGTGTCTGGCGTTCCGTTCTTGACGGCCTTGGCATGGGCATCGGTTTCACCCTGGCCATTACCCTGCTGGCTTGTATCCGCGAAATTCTCGGGAACGGATCCATATTTAACATAAGGCTGTTGAGCGAGAATGCTGCCACCATCCTGGTGTTTGTCCTTCCTCCCGGTGCCTTTGTGACCTATGGGCTATTAATAGCCATCGTTAACAGGCTTAAGGTAAAATTTAATATCTGACTTTTTAATATGAATTAATCATGGAATATATCCTGATCATTATATCAGCAGTCCTTGTTAATAATGTGGTACTCGCTCAGTTTCTGGGTGTTTGCCCGTTCCTGGGTGTCTCCGGTAAGATCAGCACTTCCGTGGGCATGGGTATGGCCGTTATTTTTGTCATGTCGCTGGCAAACCTCGTCACCTTTCTTATTCAGAACTATCTGCTGATACCGCTGCATATTGAATTTATGCAAACCATCACGTTTATCTTTATTATTGCTTTTCTTGTACAGGTTGTGGAAATCATCCTTAAAAAAGTGGCTCCTCCCTTGTACAAGGCACTCGGCATCTATCTTCCATTGATCACTACCAATTGCGCCGTACTGGGTATCGCTCTGCTGGCGGTAAAAAAGGACTTTAACCTGCTGATGAGTGTTGTCTATGCAGCCAGTATCGCCGTTGGTTTTACGCTTGCACTGGTGCTGATGGCAGGAATTCGTGAACAGCTTGACCTGGCTGATGTTCCTAAAGGTGTGCGCGGTTTTGCCATCTCCCTTATTATAGCCGGATTATTATCACTGGCCTTTATGGGGTTTTCGGGGATTGTGAAATAGGAAAATTTCACGCAGAGACGCGAAGGAGCAAAGAGGTACAAATAGGAAAATTTCTCGCAGAGACGCTAAGGCGCAAAGAAATACTTTGAATAACAACATGATATCTCAGGATCTTCTCGAAACCGGCAGCTCGTTTGAACAACTGTTTAAGCCTGTGCTGAAAACAGGTGAATGGCAGATAGCAGTGCTCAGACAGTGCGCGAAAGTCCACCCGGAAAACATCGGGCAGGTTGAAAGGCATAACAATACCGATGAGGTTTTTATTCTTACCACAGGGGAAGCCAATCTGATTATCCTCGATGAAAAAGAGGGTGAAAAAATTCCCTTTGTTGTCCTCATGGATCTGAATGTGGCTTATAATGTGAAAAAGTCGGTCTGGCATCATATCGTCCTTTCTGCAGATGCCCATGTATTCATATTTGAAAAGGCGGATACATCGAAGGAGAATTCAGATTATAAAATACTGGATGCAGAGGTTCAGGATAAGATAAGGGAGATGGTGAAGATATAAACAGGTTGTCGGCCTGCCTGCCGTCAGGCAGGTTGTCAGTTGTGAATGTTGTTTTGTCAGCGATTTAGCGGTTTAGCCTATTAGGTGTTTAGGAATACATAATAATACAGTTCAGGGATTTTTAATTCCTATACAGCTAGGCTAAATCACTAAACTGCTAAAAAGCTAAACCTCTAAACCGCTAAAAACCAATTACCAATTACCAATTACCTCTTCCTACTCCTTAATCCCAAGCAGTTTCAACAAAAACGCATACTCCATCGCCGTTTCCCTGTGGTATTCAAACCTGCCGGAGGCTCCGCTGTGCCCGGTTTCCATATTGGTATACAACAGCAGCAGGTTGTCGCCGGTGTTCATATCCCGGAGCCTGGCCACCCACTTTGCCGGTTCCCAGTATTGCACCTGTGAATCATGCAATCCGGCCGTCACCAGCATATTGGGATAGGCTTTCTTTTCCACGTTGTCATAAGGGGAATAGGACAGCATATAGTCATAATAGTTCTTATCATTCGGATTGCCCCATTCATCATATTCACCGGTAGTAAGCGGGATGGTTTCATCAAGCATGGTGGTAATCACATCCACGAAAGGTACTGCTGCTATCACTCCTTTGAAAAGATCAGGCCGCATATTGACAACAGCACCGACAAGCAATCCGCCTGCACTTCCTCCATAGGCCATCAACCTGTCGGTGGATGTATATTTTTCACGGATAAGGAATTCAGCACAGTCAATATAATCCGTGAAAGTATTTTTCTTTTTCAGCAGTTTTCCGTCATCATACCAGCTACGTCCCAGGATCTGTTCACCGCGAACATGGGCAATGGCATATATGAAACCACGGTCGAGCAGGCTCAGCCTGACGGAACTGAAATACGGGTCGGTGGTATTCCCATACGAACCATAAGCATACAAAAACAAAGGATTGCTGCCATCTTTCTTTATTCCTTTGCGGTATACCAGGGAGATCGGGACTTTGGATCCGTCAGCGGCTGGGGCAAAAATTCGTTCGGCATAGTAGTCACCGGGATTAAATCCTCCCACTACCTCCTGTTGTTTCAATAGGGTGCGTTCCTTTGTTTTCATGCTGAAATCAAACGTGGAATTGGGCGTTGTAAGGGAAGAATAGCCAAAACGCAGCAGGTCCGTTTTGAACTCCGGATTGACCGAGAACCATGCCGTGTATGCCTGCTCCTGCAAATCAATATAATATTCGGTTTTTTCGCTCATATGGATCACCCTGAAACGGGTAAGCCCGTTGATCCTTTCATCCAGCACCATATAATCGCTGAATAGTTCAAAATTCTCCAGCAACACCGAATCTTTGTGGGGTATTACTTCTATCCAGGCATTCTTTGAGGTGTTGGTAACCGGGGTTTCCATCAGCCTGAAATTCTTTGCATCGAGGTTGGTACGAATGAAAAAGCGGTCTTCAAAATGATCGATATCATATTCCAGTTCCCGTTCCCGGGGATGAAAAACTTTAAAAGCTCCGGCGGGATCATTGGCTTTTATATAGCGATATTCATTGGATAAGGTCGATGCCAGGGCGATGATGATATATTCTTTTGACTTGGTCTTATATACATAGGCATTATAGGTCTCATCTTCCTCTTCATAAACATCGACATCCTTTTTAGCTGATGTCCCCAGGGCATGGCGCATGATTTTATAAGGCCTCAGGGTGCTCACATTTTTCAGCGAATAAAAGAGGGTTTTGTTATCCGATGCCCAGGTACACGAACCCAACGTATTGATGATCTCATCCGTCAGGTATTCACCGGTTTCAAGGTTTTTGATCTTTAAAGTATAGAGCCTGCGGCTTACGGTATCCTCGCCGAATGCCATCAGCTTGTTATCCGGACTGACAGAAATCCCCCCGACATCATAGTAATCGAATCCTTTTGCCATTTCATTCACATTCAGCAGTATCTCTTCAGGGGCGTCCAGGTTTTCTTTCTTTCGGCAATAAACGGGGTATTCCTTTCCTTCCTCATAGCGGGTATAATAAAAATAACCGTTTTCCTTGTACGGGACTGACATATCGGTTTGTTTGATGCGGCCTATGATCTCCTGGTAGAGTTTCTCCTGAAGCTTTTTGGTATCCTTCATCATATGGTCGGTATACTCATTCTCTTTTTTAAGGTAATCGATAACGGCCGGGTTGTCGCGTTCATTGAGCCAGTAATATGGATCAATACGGGTATCTCCGTGCAGGGTAAGTTCCTTGTTTATTTTCTCGGCCTTGGGAGGTATCATGGTATGGTTATTTTTACAGGATGATCCGGTGAACATAACTGAGATCAGGCATACTAACGCACCTAAGGAAGATTTGTTCGTGATCATAGGATGTTGATTAACAATGGTTTTAATAAAAACGTTATGGTAAAACAATCCGGACACCTATGTAAGAGTCTAATCAAAAAGTCCAGCCGTTATTGAAAACGGTTGCTCCTGCAATCCGGCCTACATTTATAAATATAGAATAAATAATTATATTATTATGCTCTTTTTAAGTATATTTGATGTGTTTGGCAAGGGCTCAAAAGCCATCAAGCAATGTAAAATATTCTCAAACCCATGGCCCTTTCAAATCCCAAAGGATATGTTGGCATTTTAGCCTTTATTTGCTTTTTGTTTATTACCTCATTTGCTTCCGCACAGATTCTTTCTTCCATTACCGACCCGCGCGATGATCAGCAATACAGGACAGTATTGATTGGCAATCATTGGTGGATGGCTCAAAATCTGAATATCGGCACATGGATTGACTTGATCGGAGATCAAACTGACAATGGGTCAATTCAGAAGTTTTGTTATAATAACCTGGGGTGGTATTGTGATACATTTGGAGGTCTTTACCAGTGGAACGAGATAATGAATTACAATCCTGATAATAAACAAGGTATTTGCCCGGATGGCTGGCACGTGCCTTCTGAAAACGACTGGAAAGAACTTGAATTTGCTGCAGGCATGCCGGAAATTGACCTGGATAAAACAGGATGGTTAAGGGGAACCAATGAGGGGACATTCCTTAAAGAAGGCGGAGGATCAGGTTTCGAGGCACAATTGGGAGGTGGTATTTCTGATGACAAGCAATCTCTTTGGGTCAATGAATTCGGATTTTTATGGGCTTCGGATCAATACAATGATCAACAGGCCTGGATACATGTTTTCCGTGCAGACACAAGTACCATTCGTTTTGGCAGTGCCTTTAAGCAAGATGCATTATCTGTGCGGTGTGTCTGTGATAATAATGAATTTCTTACGCTTTCCATAGAGGCTGAGGAAACAGTGTGCGCCGGACAGGAAATATCCCTGAAAGCTAAAGTGAAAGGCGGAACTGAAAATAAGGATTATAGGTGGACATCCGATCCTCCGGGTTTCTTTTCAACCGACAGCATTATTTTTGTGAGACCGGAGACCGAAACCATTTACAGGATTCGTGTTATTGACGGAAATATTTATACCGTCGATTCTGTTAAGGTAATTGTACAACCTGTTCCTGCATTTATAATAAACGGAGAAAACAAGGTATGTTTAACAGAAGAGAATCTTGAAAATCTTGAATATATTGCTGTCACGCTAAACCCGGAGGATTATAGTTATAACTGGTCACCGTCTGACGGAAGCATCATTACCGCCAGTCAGAACGCAGTGCTGGTAGATTGGGGCACAACACCAGGAGCCAGAACACTGGGAGTGCAGGTTACTGATAAAAATACAGGATGCTTCAACCGGATAAACTACGAGGTTGAGATCCTTCCTGCGCCCCCGAAACCCATAATCATGTCAAAAGGCGAGCACCTGCTGATCTGCTCCGATTCGGGACGCATATACCAGTGGTATCAGAACGACGCAGCCATTCCCGGGGCAAACAAACAGTTTTATTATGCCAAGGGCAACAAAACAGGTAGTTTCAGGATCGAGACCAAACTCGACAATCAGTGTATGAACTGGTCAGATCCATACAGTTTTTTGATCAAATCCACCGGCGGATCCGGTGATGAGTCACAGACCGTTTTTATAAGGCCTAATCCTGCCAGCGGGTGTATCATGATGGATATCATTAATGATTTCACAGGACAGGTTGACGTTATGGTTACCAACAGCATAGGCACTATTATCAGGCACATTGTCCTTCATAAGCAAAGCCAGGTGTTTGAGGCCGGTATTGATCTCGGCGGGATGGCTGAAGGATTTTATCTGGTGTTGGTTACATATGGAAACCATAAAGAAGTTCACCGGTTAACGATCAGGAAATAGGCTGATGAAAAAGATGTCAACCTTATCGGTATTTTTAATGGTCATGACCTGTTTCAACGGAAACGGACAAAGATTCTCGTCGTTGCAGATAAACCAGATCAAAATTGAAATAAACCGGGTCTTTCAGGTCTTCAGCCATTACTCAGCTTATCTTCCGGAAGGGATTTCGGGTCAGGACATGCCGGCGGAACTTCAGGCCATTTTCAGTCCTGATGCCCGTATCCTGAATTTTCTGGAACCTGAAGCCGGAAACCAATATCCGGTTTCCCCTGCGGAATATTTTCAGTATATCCGCAGGCATTACACTTTCGGGCTTAGCTATGAACAACAATGGAACACTGACAAGATGAGCAGGCCCATGCCCATGGATGAACAATACACCGGTTTTGTCGTGTACCTGCCGGTTTATGTAAAGGCTATCGGTCTGTTTGACGGGCAGAAGATCAACAATGTTTCCGGTGAATATTATGCCATCATGGGATTCAGGATGAAAAACGGACAAATCACAGATCTTGTCATTCACTATGTGCAGGCTGAAAAACCCAAAATCAAATCGCAACAGTCCAATACCTTAATTGGACCTTATGTGGCGCCTGCCTTTACCAGGATACACAGTCAGGATATTTTTAATGATGATGTGTGGGATGCCTGGGGGGAGTTCGGATATCGTGCAGGATTGAAGGCAGTTTACCGGCGCAGCCCGAATCTTGGCTTTTTCAGCGGAGCGGGAATAAGTTATTACAGATCGGTATACGAGATTGTTGATTACAACAACGAAAACCTTGACAAAATGGTGAAAACAGATGCTGACGATGATAAATACTTTGAACTTATCCAGGCATCGGTGACTGAAAAAAATGCGCTGACGTATCTCGATGTGCCGCTGGGAATCCGTTACAACACAAGCGGAAAAAGGATCAGATTGGCTGTCCAGGCGAGCCTGGAATTTTCATTTCTGCTGTCCTCCCGTTTCAGCGTCACCGGGAGTTCCGATCATCAGGGATATTACCCCGAATATCATGTGATCCTCTATGACCTGCCTGATTATGGATTTACAGCGGGACCGGTCGATATCAATGACAAGTGGAAGCTTAGCCCGTTTAATCTGTCAACAAATATTTCCGCCGGAGCTGAAGTCTCACTCGGCAGTAATATGCTGTTGACAGTAAGCCCTTTTGTAAACACCGGACTTACGGATCTGGGATATAATGTACCCAAACATCGCGATGACTATATCAGCATTTCCGGCCATCCCGGGAAACTAAGCACCAGAAGTGCCGGCCTTTTGTTTGAGATTTTTTTTAAATTATAAGAACGGCGCCATGAAAGGAAAAGTATTTCGGGGAATTATAATCAGGATCATGATTTTGCTGATATGTTCATGCCCTGTATTTGCGCAGAACAATGAGCAAATGCTGGCTTCCTCTTCCGGAAAATATTGCCGGGTTAAGGTCAGCCAATATGGACAACGGTTTGATACCCTTGAAATTCTCATACAGGTGGAATGGATCAACGAAAGCCTTCAGCCGATAAACGATTACAATTCGCAGCTTTTACTGAGAAAAGATCAGGTAAAATCTTCAGCCGAAGGAAAGATAACCTGCCTGGATTTTCAGCAGCGTGATTATTTAACCATTAACCATTCCTGGCCTTTGCTTATTAAAGTGAGCAAAGATTTTACCGGTAAGGATATTCGCTTTGATTTCAACTTTGAAATCCGGGATGGCATGGATGCCGGCCCGACGAAAAGCCTTAGCCAGCCCTTGCTGTTCAAAAATCCCAAAGAAATTGCCTGCCTGGCTGTGGTTGATCTGAAAGAGCTGGCAAGGGTGGACAACAAGCCACCGGAGATCCGCCTGATATCGCCCATAATCAATGATGATAATCTGCGGGTTGTAAAAACAACCGAGGTAGACATTATCGGGTATGCAACGGATGAGAGCGGTATTAACCTTGTGCTGGTGAATGCCAATGATGCAAGAATGTATCCCGACGGGAAATTCGTATCCACCGTGAAACTGGCACCCGGTGAAAATGAAATACGCATGTCAGCGATTGATAATGACGGCACCATAACCGAACAAAGAATATCCGTTTATTGTGATAGCTATGAATTGGCTTCCCAGATGCTGAATGCAGGGAATTATTACGCTTTGATCATTGCCGTTGAGGAATATGAAGATCCGAAGATCAGCGACCTGGATCATTCGATTGACGATGCCAATGCCTTGTATGATATCCTGATAAAGGATTATACCTTCGAAAAGGAAAAGGTGAAGATGCTCACCAATCCCAGATTTGAAGATATCGTGATCGAACTTGACAGGCTGAATCAGGTGGTAACTGAAAATGATAACCTGTTGATTTTTTATGCCGGCCATGGGATATGGTCGGAACAGTCCAAGGTGGGATACTGGCTACCCGCTGATGCAAGGGAATCAAATACAGCCAACTGGTTTCGCAACAGCACCCTGCGCGATTATATCGGCAGCATCAAATCGAAACACACACTGCTGATAGCAGATGCCTGCTTCAGCGGTTCCATCTTCAAATCACGCAGTGCTTTTGCCAATGCACCTTCGGCCATTGAAAAAGTATATGATCTTCCGAGCCGGAAGGCCATGACCAGCGGCTCGCTGTCGGAAGTACCCGACAGAAGCGTTTTCCTGGAATACCTGATCAGAAGGCTGGACGACAATGACAAGCCTTACCTGACCTCGGAGGAATTATTCTACAGCATGAAAACCGCGGTTATCAACAACAGCCCCACCATCCCACAATTCGGTGAGATCCTCAATACGGGCGATGAGGGAGGGGATTTTATTTTTATCAGGAAGAGATAGAATGTAGGGACAAGCCTGCCGGCAAGGCAGGAGACAGGGGACAAGTTGCAGGAGCATGAGAATAGAAGAAGTGAGGAGAGAAGGAATTCGGTAAGCGGCAATCAGACTGCAAGACCTGCCTGCCGGCAGGCAGGCTGCACGACCACAAGACTCTTACACTCCCTGTTTTCTTAGCAATGCCTCTCCCTGAAAACTTTTTCCTTGACTCGTATAAAATTTTGACGTACATTTAGTTATACAAATTATAACCTAAAATTAGTTTGTATTATGAAAATCCTGCCTGGATCCTTATTGGCTTTTGTATTGGTTCTTGCCGTTGGATGCAATAAAGACAAAATAGAACCAACCGACACAAATACGGATTTCGAAGTAGAAGCTTCTGAGACAATAGGTCCGGAAGGAGGATCGATTGAAACGGAAGGTTTCGTTCTTACCATTCCTGCCGGCGCCTTTGGTTCGGAAACTGAACTCGTCCTTTCATCAGCGGTTGATAAACAAACTTTTGGTGAATATCTTGTATCCAGGATGTTTAAAATTGATGGGATTCCTGTAGAATTCAGCAAACCGCTGAAAGTGAAAATCCGGTATGAAGGGACCCTTAGTGAAGGAAGCTATATTGCATCAGGTGAAGAGGTGTATACTCCAAGCCTGGATACACTAACAAATGCTTTCCGTCTCATCAATGCGACAGATTCATCGGGTTGGCTGAATGGTGAATTACCAATGCCTGAAGAACATGTTCCGTCATCTGGGTTAAAGAAAAAATCAACAGATGCAGGCGGTTTTGCCGGGCGTATGCTTGGAGCTATAACTTCAATTGTATCTATTTATAGTGAAAACCTGAATTTTCTTATTCATTATCCATTGTTTCTTGTCAATTATTCTGATGCTGTTGCACTTGGAGATTACCTGGAAGAAGCATATTCGTTTTTTGAAAACCATTTTGACCTTAAATATAGTGATTCATTGGAGATTGTACAGGTAAATGTTATGTCCTTTGCCTACAGAAAAGCATATAGTTCA
>Ga0105095_10000777_pt1 | contig 15959 bp, 10 predicted proteins | sample PPLLak2March2015_2_FD_79180 | JGI IMG/M metagenome (GOLD analysis project Ga0105095, IMG submission 79180) | Freshwater sediment microbial communities from Prairie Pothole Lake near Jamestown, North Dakota, USA - PPLs Lake P8 Core (3) Depth... | ecosystem: Environmental > Aquatic > Freshwater >...
ACACCCGGATATCAGGTTGACGTGGATTCATTTCTGGAGGAAAACGAACTTCTGGGAACTAAAAAAGTAAAAATTGTAATACAGGATGGAGAGATTTAATTGCCGGAAATTATTTGTAATTATATTTTGTACAGCCATCTTAGCTGGTTGTAAACTGGATAATAAGAATTCCGAAATTGAACTCTTCAGGGTTTACGAAATCACACTGACAGCTGATTCCCCCGGAGACAATCCATATTTAAATGGTCCGGTAGTTACTGCTGATTTTACAGGCATTTCCGGTGAAGCGAGTGGTAAGAGCATTAAAATCAGTGGATTCTGGGATGGGGGAAATACCTGGAAACTGCGGTTCGCACCTGCGCACATTGGCGAATGGACGTATAAAACCACCTCTGATGATCATGGTCTCAATAAAAAACGGGGATCATTGACTGCAGTACAACAATCGGAGGAACACTTTAAATCTAACATTCTTTATCACGGATTTCTTGGGAAAAATGACTCATTCTCATGGAAACTGAGTGATGGAACTCCTTTTCTCCCGGTCGGTGAGACACAGTGGTCATTTTCCGAAGAGTTCTTCCTGCCGGAATGGAAAGAGTGGATAAATGTCCTGCGCGATCGCAATTACAATTCATTTATGGGATGTGTATGGCTGGGCAAATATACAAGGACAGATCTGTTCCCGTTTGAAAACCGGGATCCCTCAACAGACAGGCTTCTTGTTGAGTTTTTTCAGAAGCAGCTCGATCCGATGGTTCAGTATGCGAATGACAAAGGTATTATGATGGGTCTGGTGATAGGAGGTTTCCCTGATAACAGCCAGTGGTTTCAGAAATTTAAAACTATTGAAAGCAACGACAGGTGGTTCAGGTATATTATTGCCAGGTATTCGGCATTCAATGTCCGCTGGGGACTTTTTGGAGAGCTTAACGAAGCTCAGGGCAGATTTGCACTTGAAGATAAAACATGGCAATGGGTGGGTGAACACTATGCCAAGCTCATTAAAGAAAATGACCCCTACAGGCATCCTGCCGGCAGTCACAATACACGGGTTGATACAAGTGCTGCAGGTGATCCGGACATAGATTTCATTGAGGTACAGGAGGGCGACAGGACCTCGCCCGATCAATACCTGAATGCATATAAGCTGCGTAAATGGAACAAGCCTGTATGGTATGAGGAATACTGGTACGAAATGGATGGCGACCAGGATGTGGGCATTCAGAACACACATCGCAATTTCATTCATGCTATGGCCTTCCCGACAATGGGCAGCCTGATGCGTAACCACAGTGGAATCAATACACCCTTCCCACCGGATGAAGCAAAAAAACAAAATATTTCCCTGTATGACTACCTGGTCTTATCAGATACCGGGATCCTGAGGATGAGCTATTTTGCTGATTTCTATAAGGTTCTGATCGATGACCTGGATGAGTTTGCACCGCTCCCGGGTATTGTTGATCGTGGTGAGTGCGGGAAGTATGGAGATAATTTTGCAGTGTTTCTGGACGAAGGAGGTTCCTTTTCAATAGACCTTTCAGATATGACCAGTGTTTATAAGGTCATTTGCCTGGATATCAAAAGCGGTGAAGTCAGGAACCTGGAAAATATCTCGGGTGGTAAGAAATATTTTATCGACTCTGAAATCCAGGATGATGCTGCAATACTGATTATTTCGGCAAATCCTCAACAGACCAACTGAATTTTCCTGAGTCTTAACAAATTATTCTTCACAAACTCTCTCTTATTTAAATTTAAGTAATAATTTTGAATTATGAATTCAAAATTTTCATATGTCTCCGCTTGAAAAATATATTCTGGTTCATCATGTTTACCAGATTATCAAAGACATGATACTGAGCGGCGAACTTAAACCTGGCGAAAAACTATACCAGGAAAAAATGGCAGAAAGGCTGGGTGTCAGCCGGACTCCCCTTGTAAAAGCATTTCAGATACTTGAACATGAGATGCTTCTGGAAAGCATTCCACGACGGGGAATGTATGTAAAGTCAGTGAATGTGAATGACCTGATTGATGCATTTGAATGCCGGCAGGGAATTGAAACGACTGCAATCAGAATTATAGCAGAGAGAATTTCGGATGTGCAGCTTGAAGAGCTGAAATCCCTTTTCAGACCATTTATGAAGACAAAAAAGATAAACCGTAAGGCTTATCTGAAGGCTGATTCTGAATTTCACAGAAAACTTATTCAGTTCAGCCTGAACAATTACCTTATCCGCATAGACCAGATAGTCCATGTTTATGGTCAGACTTATAAACATGGTCTTATACGCGAACCCGAAGAGACGCTGACTGAACACATGATGATAATTTCTGCGTTAGAGACCAGGGATGGCGGACTGGCTGAAGAATACATGCGCAGCCATATCCGCAAATCGGTTGCCTCGATCAAATTAAAACTAGTTCAATAAGAAACTAAAGGGAATAAATTTTTTGGCTATGAAGAAACTTGTACTTATCCATACTGTTAGCTGGTACAATAAATCAGTAATCGAACCTTTTGCTGATCCATGGCAGAAGAAGAATTCTGATGTGGAAATAGTAAATATAATGGATGACTCGCTGCTTACCGAATCATTATTGAATGGAGGTCCGACCAAAGCGGTTACCAAGCGGATGGTGAATTATTTTCTGGCTGCCGATTACATGAATGCCGATGTCACAATGTGCAGCTGCACAACAATGGGACCCTGTACCAGGGTGGCAAGGCAGCTGATTAAAAAACCAATATTCAATATCGATGAGCCAATGGCCAGAGAAGCAGTTTCCAAAGGTAAAGTACTGGGTATCCTGGCTACAGTTCCGACGAGCGCCCCTGCAACTAAATTGCTGCTTGAAATAGAAGCAAAAGATATACAGAAGGAAATTACAATTAAGACGGTAATTAACGAACAAGCTTTCAAACACCTTCTTGCAGGCGAAATCGATAAACATAATGAACTGATTTACAGCGAACTTGAAAAACTTCAGAAAGAGGTAGATGTGATAGTCCTGGGGCAGGTCAGTCTTGCTCAGATCAGATACGAAACCCGTGTTCCCATGCTTCAGGTAGGGCATTCGGGATTTGATTATGCCCGTAAATTGCTCCATGCAGCCAGTCACCATGTAAATTAGCTTCCTCCCTCCGGAACATTTCTTAGAAATCAATACGCTAATTGCCATTTGATATTTCTTTATGGTTTACCGTTATTTAATCAGATATCGTTCAATTTATATTATTTTAGAATCATAAATAACAAATGCTATGAGAAATAATTCCGGAACCAGAATTAAATCTTTTGTATGTATCGTCGCAATTGTCTTCTTTATTGCTACAGTTAAACTGTCAGCGGCTAACTATATTACAGTAGCCACGATCGGAGCGGCTCCTTCCCTAGATAAAAGTCAGGATCCGCAGAAGATTGTTTCACAGGTTATCTCATTCTGGCAGAAAGAACTGGATCAGGTACTGCCCGATAAACCCGATCTTATAGTGTTGCCGGAGTTCTGCGATATGTCAGGTGCAGGAGAGGCATATCTCAAAGTCAGGAAAAATCAGGTTCTCGATTTTTTTGCAGGTATTGCCGGGAGACACCGGTGTTATATTGCTTTTGGAATGTTACGGGAGGATGATAAAGGTATCTGGCGCAATTCATGCGTCCTGCTCGACAGAAACGGCAGGATAGCGGGAATTTACGACAAGAATTTTCCTACCATAGGAGAAATGGAGGGAGGTACCCAGGCAGGGAATGATGCTCCGGTTTTTCAATGTGATTTCGGAACTGTGGCTATGATAATCTGCTTCGACCTTAATTTTGATGAATTACGGCTGCAATTTGCTGCCAAAAAGCCTGATATTATCCTGTTTTCTTCTATGTATCACGGAGGTCTTGTCCAAAATCTTTGGGCATATTCCTGCAGAGCTTATTTTATTGGTTCGGTCTATAAGGGAAATCCTTCTGAGATACGAGATCCGACAGGAGAGATCATGGCTGCCAGTACGAATTATTATGATTTTGCTGTAGCCAGAATAAACCTTGATAGTAAACTGGTCCACCTCGATTATAATCGACCAAAATTTACAGCCTTAAAAGAAAAATATGGTCCCGGGGTTATAATTTCTGATCCCGGCAAACTTGCCTCGGTCCTTGTTACAAGTGAAGTTGATAATGTGACAGTTGATCAGATGATACAGGAATTTGACCTTGAACTTCTGGATGATTACCTCAACCGCTCCAGGGAATTCAGACTTAATAAAGGCCTGAAATAATAAGTTAATTAACCAATATATTTGTAACAGAAAATAATTTTGAATTCAAAATCATGAAACTTGGCATAAGCAGTTATACATTTACCTGGGCGGTGGGAGTCAAAGGGCATATGCCGCCGTATCCCCTGAACTGGACTGACATACTGAACATGGCAAAGAAACTTGGTATCAGTCTCGTGCAGATTGCGGATAACATGCCTCTGGATAAGATGGCGGATGATGAACTGGACAGGCTTATCAGGGTTGCTTCTGCGGATAAAATAGAGCTCGAAACCGGGGCAAACAGGATGACGGCTGAAAACCTTGAGTCATACTTGTCTATTGCGGTGAAAATGAGATCGAAGATCCTACGGTTTGTTATCGATGGAGAGGGCTATAAGCCTGAATTAAATGATGTGATCTCTATAATAAAGAACGCTGAATCTGAATTCAAAAAACGTAACATAATCCTGGCTCTTGAAAATCATGACAGATTCCCGGCACGTCAGTTCCTCCGGATTATTGAAGAGGTTGGCAGCCCATATCTGGGTATTTGTCTCGATTGTGCAAATTCGCTTGGAGCCGGTGAAGGATTTCATGAAGTTGTGACTCAGCTGGCACCCCACGCTGTTAACTTTCATCTTAAAGAAGTATCCATTAAGAGGAAATTTCACATGATGGGCTTTGATGTCGAAGGCAAGCCTTTCGGTGAAGGATCCCTTCCTCTTGAATGGATGCTCTCACAGCTTACCTCAAAATGCCGTACTGCCATCCTCGAACAATGGACTCCCCCTGAAGAGACCCTGGATAAAACAATTATAAAGGAAAGAAGCTGGGCAGAGCAAAGCATTGCTTTTCTGAGAAAATTTTTCCCCGAGTAAACAAATCATTTAACTAATGCATTAAATAACAGGTACATGAGATCAATAATCTTTTTATTTTCTTTTTTGATTTTTACCCAATGTGGGAATAAACACGGCACTTCCGGAGGTGATACCTATTTTCCGCCCTCCGATTCGCTTGGAGGCTGGAGAAGTCTGACCGATTCAAAGCAGATCCTGCGAAAAACAGGTATAGATAAAGCTAAGCTCGATGAAGCTTTTGAATATGTCCGGACTACGACTAAAAACGGAGGCTTACTGGTCGTCAGGCATGGATGGCTGGTGTATGAGAATTATTTTGGTAAAGGGCAGCGCGATGCAGCACCCAATATGGGATCGTGTGGCAAGTCATTCACAAGTATTTCATTTGGCATACTGATGAGTGAGCGCCCGGAACTTTTTCCTGACGGTCTTGATCAGAAAATATTCACCCCGACCTACCTTCCTGAGATGGCTTTCCCCCTTGCTGATCCGAAGATGGCGGATATAAAACTAGGGCAGCTTCTGGCATTTTCAGCTGGAATCAGAGGTAACAACCCGGTGTACGTAAACGGGAAACCTTCAACTATTGACCCTGTCGGGCCGGATGGATGGTATTCCATCGTCGACAGTAATGCTCTGGGCAGACTGGAGGGCAGAATGGGCAATGTACCGTTTTCGACCAAAACACTATGGTGTGAACCGGGAGGCGGCTACTCTTATGCCACGGCTTCAATTCACATCGCTTCAATAATACTTAGGCATATTACCGGGATTGGGCTTGAAGAATATATGGAAACTCATCTGGCGAAGCCGATGGGGTGGGGAACATGGGGATTCGGCTATAAGTATCAGCCCCGTGTTGACCATACACCCGGGGGAGGTGGAACCGCTATCAGAAGCACCGATGTGCTTCGTTTCTGCTATTTGTTGTTGCATAATGGAAAATGGGGTGGCCAGCAAATTGTGCCGGTTGATTATCTTAAGAAAGCGACTACTGCTTCTCCATATAACCCGCATTTTCCTTATAGCCTTCAGTTTGACGTTAATACCAATGGCGAGGAAAGTACGCTTCCCAGAGATGCATTCTGGAAAGGCGGTTCGGGAGGCCATTGCTTATATGTGGTGCCATCCCTTGACATGGTTGTCTGGAAACTTGGCGGACGCGATGGCCAGTACGGGACAAATGATACCGGGTTACCGGAGCCGGAACCTACGGCTAAATATGGTCCTACCGAAAAAATTACCGCTACCGGTGATATTAATGTCAGAACGCTGGAACTTGTGCTCAATTCAATAGTCGAAAAATGATAACCAATCACCGATGGCACGGATTTGGCTTCGCCGAGCTCGGAGCGCTGAAGCGCTCCTCGGTTGTAATCCGTGCCAACTCAAATCACAAATATAGTTTTGGCACCGATTGCAAATCGGCGCCAGCAGAGAAGCAGAGCGTAATCCGTGCCTTCCCAAATCTTCGATATAGACTAAATCTTTTTAGTATCCTGATTATAAGCAGCTTAATATTTCTTAATTCCTGCGATTCTGGAGAATCCGGAAGGTATAAAAGAATTAAAACAGCCGTCGATAAAATATGGTTAGTCGACACCCACGAACATTTTATTCCGGAATCCGGAAGTATAAAATCTGAAAGCGATTTCTTCTCCCTGGTTATCGGATACCTGCAGGCAGACATGCTCTCATCGGGAATGAGCAACGATGAGCTGGCAATTATGCTGGATAATAAAAAGCCGGGTGAAGAAAGATGGAACATTTTCTCCACCTACTGGGAGAATTCAAAAAATACAGGCTATGGCCAGGCTCTTCAGATTACTGTAAAGGGACTATTTGACGTTGATGTAATCAATGAAATCTCCTATAAAGAAATTGACAGTAAAATGAGGGATACACGCAAAACGGAAGGCTGGTATGACCATGTTTTGAAAGATAAATCCCATGTTGATGTCTCGATAGTTGATCCACTCGGAGAGTATGCAAGACCGGGGACTGAATATCCTCCGGAATTTTTCGTGAAGGTACGCCGGTTTGACAATTTTATTACAGTGAATCCGAATAATATAAGGACTATTGAATCCCAATATGGTGTAAAGATCAATTCACTTTCGGATTATATTAATGCCCTTGACCTGGCATTCAATAAAGCTATTGATGAAGAAAGTATCGTTGGAATAAAAACAGGTCTTGCCTACAGCCGCAAGCTTTATTTTGAGGATGTCCCGGAAGATGTTGCTGATCAATTTTTCTCAAAAGTTTTAAAATCATCACAGGCACCTGATGCGGATGCCGGCAGAAAGCTTCAGGATTATATGTTTCATAAGGTAGTGGCCTGTTCTGAAAAATATGAGCTTCCCTTTCAGATCCATACAGGGATGTTGTCAAGGAACTTCAGAAGCAATCCGATTGAAAATACCAATGCCCTTCATCTGAGCAATCTGTTCCTGAAATTCAGAAAAGCAAAATTCGTGATTTTTCATGGCAGCTATCCGTATATGCACGAACTGTCATATCTGGCCAAACATTACCCTAATGTTTATATTGATATGTGCTGGATGCACATCATTTCTCCGGCTGCAAGCGAAAGATACCTGGAAGAATGGCTCCTTACGGTCCCTGTAAATAAAATATTGGCCTTTGGAGGGGATGCTTCCATAGAGTGGACTTACGGACATTCAGTGATGGCACGGGAAGTCGTCACCAAAGTCTTAACAAAAATGGTTAACGAAGGATATTATACAGAAAATGAGGCAATTGAAATCGCTGAAAAGATCCTGAGAAATAATGCAATAGAATTATTCAGGATAAAGAAGACCGGAAATCAGTGGAGCAGGGCTGATTCATAAATTATTTCATCAATCTGCTCCGGATATCCGAAAATTGTAGTATCTGTGAAATAATTAACAATGAGTACAAGAAGGGATTTTGTTAAACTAACTCTGGCAGGATCTGCATTTCTTTATGCATTTAGGGCTTCAATCCCATTGCCTGCTGACCGATACCGGAAGCGAACCAGTCCGGGTGAAAAGTTGCGGATCATTATCGAAACTGATGCCGGCGGAGATCCGGATGACGAACAGTCGCTTGTCAGGTTCATCCTGTATGCTAACGTATTCGACATTGAAGGCATTATAGCCAACCGGCGTATAGCCAGAACACCGGAAAATAGAAATCCGGTACGTGACGGACTTGGAATTGTAAAAGCTTTTATTAACGCTTATGCTGAATGCTATCCGAATTTGATATTGCATAATGATGGTTATCCAAAACCGGAAAAGCTTTTTCAGGTTACTGTTCCTGGTTACGATGATACTGATGAAGGTGTGGATCTTATTATGCGTTCAGTAGATTCACCGGATCCCCGTCCTGTCTGGTTTTGCAACTGGGGTACCGACTATGGGAGCTCGGAAAGCTGCATGATGAGGGCTCTGGACAAAGTGTTAAAGGAACGTGGTCCGGAAGGATATGCAAAATTTAAAAACCACATATATCTCAGTTCATCCGATAAGTTTGAAGATCATACAACAACCATCAATCCGCCATTTCCTTTCTGGATCGACACCTGGAGGCCTCCTGTCGACGGTAAAAGGTGGTATCACAGGTTTTCTCCGTTGACTTCCACTGCCGGAGGTTTTAACATAGAACGTGACGTCAGGACCGGACATGGTCCGCTGGGTGCATTGTATCCTCTGAATACTAACTATCCGCAGAAAGAGGGCGATACAATGAGCTTCCTGTATCTCGTCCCGACAGGCATGAACAATCCTTATGAACCGGGATGGGGAAGCTGGGTCGGTCGCTACGGACTGAATGAGGAACACCCCGGAAAGAACTATTATTGGGCTAATCAGGCGGATTCATGGAATGATTCAACTAACCGTGACAATATGCTGGCACGCTGGGCAGAAGCCTTCCAGAACGATTTCCGGGTGAGAATGGACTGGTGTATCAGGAGCTATGGTGAAGCTAATCACCACCCGGTAGCAATTTTAAGCGGACTGAATAATCCCGGGATAATCCGGATCAGCACAAAGTCAGGAAAAGTGGTCCGGCTTAATGCGGTCAGGTCCTATGATCCCGATGGAAGGAATATTATTCCCGGATGGTTTGTTTACAGTGAAGCCGGAACTTTCAGGGGGCAGATAAACCTGGATGGTGCTGACGGATTAAAAGCAGCATTCACCTCTCCTCAGGTTGAAAAGCCTGAAACGATCCATATAATATTCGAACTGAAAAATGATGGTGATCCGCCCTTGTTTAGTTACGGGCGGGTTATTGTGACCGTCAATCCGTAGTGCCTTCCTTACCGCTTAATAAATCTCATAGGAACGATAAATGAAATGAAATTAAGAAATTGGTGGATATTAATTGTTTTCTGCTTCCTTTTATCGTGTAATGCCGGGAAAGAATACTACCCCCCTCCCGACTCAGAGGGAGGATGGAGGACTCTGAACGATGAAAGGAAAATACAAAAGATCACCGGTATTGATAAAAGCAAACTCGATGATGCATTCAATTTCGTGAGAACAACAACAAAGAATGGAGGTTTGCTGGTGGTCCGCCACGGGTGGCTTGTTTATGAAAATTATTTCGGTAAAGGTGATCGTGAGGCAACCCCCAATCTTGCTTCCTGCGGGAAATCATTTACAAGCATCTCTATCGGAATTTTGTTAAGTGAACGTCCTGATAAATTTCCTGATGGCCTGGAGCAAAAAGTATATACGACTGAATTAATGCCCTCTGAAGCATTCCCGCTCCCGGATCCCCGGATGTCGAAGATCAAACTAGGTCAGCTTCTGGCTTTCACGGCAGGCATCAGGGGAAATAATCCTGTTTACATAAACGGAACGCCCTCAAAAATTGATCCGGTCGGCCCCGATGGGTGGTATTGTGGTGTTGATGTCTATAGTCTGGGCAGGGAAGATGGGATGATGGGGAAAATCCCATTTACCACAAAATCACTATGGTGTGAACCGGGCGGGGGATACTCGTACGCCACTTCTTCTATTCACAATGCCTCGGTGATGCTGCGTCATGTTACAGGTGGAGAACTAAAAGAATTTATAAAGGAACACCTTGCACTTCCGATGGGTTGGGGCAGATGGGGGTATGCAAACAATAACCAGCCGCTGGTGGTTCATACACCGGGAGGAGGGGGAATCGCACTCAGAAGTACCGATATGCTCCGTTTCTGCTATTTGTTGCTGCATATGGGGAAATGGGTAAATCAACAGCTGGTCCCCGGAGAATACATTCAAAAGGCAACAAATGCAATAATATATAATCCTCATTACCCCTACAGCCTGCAATTCAATGTGAATACCGGTGGGGAGATCAGTGAACTGCCCCGGGATGCATTCTGGAAATTTGGTTCAGGGGGTCATTGCTTTTGTGTGATTCCGTCACTCGACCTTATAATCTGGAAACTGGGCGGACGCGATGGTCAATACGAAACTTCAAATACCGGCATGCCGGAGCCGCAGTATCCGCAGATTATTGTTGAACCCATAAATGACGGGAAAGTACATGATCAGGACACTGACAATAACAGAACGATGATAATGGTTGTAAATGCTTTAACGGATACAAAAAATAAATTGACAGTTAACAAATGATAATACCGAATTAAAATGAAGAATATTTTAATAGTAATAATCTGTATTTCAGCCCTTTCATGTAATGTCCCAGAAAATCAGACGAGTGATCTTATCAGATATGATAACATATGGAGCTCTCCATACCAGGCAAGTTCCCGTTATTGCAACCAGCTGGTAAATACGGAAGGGAAATACTTGTTTGTCCTGAATAAAACCGAATGGGCTTATTTTGCCGCCGAAGATCCGGAGAAAGTCCTTGAAAGAGTAAAGAAACACGGAGCCAATGTAATAAGGGTTTGTCTCGAGGGTTCACCCTATTTCGAAACACTCGGATATGATAACTGGCCATGGCAGGGCACCAGAGACAATCCCGACTTTCAAAGCTTCAATGAAGAGTACTGGAACGAGGTTGAGAGGCGAATTGACCTGGCAGGAAAGAATGGTATAGGTATTGACCTGGTTTTGTACATGCGTTTAAGGCCTGAAACTGATGATGTCCCGGTGCAGAAAGTTTACTGGGATTATACTATTAAACGGTTATCGAAATACAGTAATCTTCTGACCTGGGAAATTATGAATGAATATATTGCAAATGAAGCATTTCAGGACAGTGCCGGAAATTATTTGAAGGAAAATGATCCGTTTCTTCATCCGGTCTGCTCTTCCGACGGGACAACCGAGGATGCGTTATGGCCTCAGAAACCATGGATGGATCTGGCAATAGTTCATACCTGTACAGGGCAAGAGGGATACGATCTTGAGCACTGGTACCTGAATATTGCAAGGAATACCCGGCAACACGGTAAACCCGCAATTAATAATGAATCGGGGAGGGAAAAGCGCCACAGAAATGACGATCCGGTTCACAGGCGGAAGCAGGCATGGCTCTTCAATAACGCAGGTTGCTTCTGGACATGGCATTCATGGGATGGTTGTGAAGGAATTAACGATAATACATACTATTTTGAAGGCTGGCAGTACCTGAAACCAATGCGTGAATATTATGAGTCCATACCTTTCTGGACATTGCAGCCAAGTTATACAGTCTGTTCGGTGAGGAATATTGATTTAGTGTCTTCAACCATGTCAGTACCGGACAGAACAATCTCAGTGATGTATTGCTGTTCAAGGAAAACAGGGGATATTGTAAAAAATCAGAAGGCTTTTATCCGGATTAAAAATGGTATATATCAGATAAGATTCCTGAAACCCTCAAATCTGGAGGTTATCAATACTTTGAATTATGAATCGAAGGGTCTGCGAAATGAAAGCGAAATCGTGTTGCCTGATTTCCAGGATGATATTCTGGTGGAGATCAGGGTGAAAACCTCGAAGGAAAAAACAATAATTGAGGGCACACAATGATTGTTGGGGCGTTGCATGCAACGCTCTTACCATTTTGTAACCAGCAGAACCATATCTTCCGTAAAACCAGGGTGGTGTATCCGAAAGGGTAATCTTTGTGAGGATACCCGTTCCGGACGTGTGAAAATCCCTGTTTTTGGATCATACCACCTGTATTCATAATCCCCCTGCGGGAGATTGACCCGTAATGTTCCCTCATCGACCGTGGTATTGGGTTCAACCAGGAAATAAGTAACATAACATTCCCCGGTTTTCCTTCTTGTTCTGAAGGAGCCCGGTCCTTCTTCAATGAAACTTGTATCAGTATCCATTTTATTAATGTCGGGTGGAAGGATTTCCAGAAAATTTCGTAACCTCATCTGATCGCCCATAACATTTAAAACGGCCTCATTGAGAGGTTCGGTAATGTTTAGCCAGGTAGCCTCCGTCGATCCGCACCCGCCATAGGTAAAATATCGCCAGAAAGTCCTCCGGTAAGCGAAACGTTCCGAAGGATCACGCATTACAGTATCTTTCCAGAGTACATCCCTGATTCCACCTCTGACAAGTTCGTTGATCATGTTAGGCCGGTTGCGGTCAGATATGAAATCAGGGAACCTGTTGGTCTGGTGGATCAACCCGATATCCACATCCGCTTTCCTCCATACCTCTTCCGATAGGCATACCGGCAGGTCATACGGATCATGTTTTCTTATCCATGGGATATACTTTTCGTTTGCCTGGGTAGCAAGATCGGTTCCCTTGTTAGGCTTGTGTTCCAATTCATTACCAAGTTCCCAGTAGACATTGTAGAAACCGGAATACCGGGCTATAAGTGTTCTCAGGTAATTCTCTTTGGCTGGTTCATCCCCTGGTTCCCATACATTGAAAACCTGTTTTGTTCCGTCAGTGTTGTTTGCAAACCATTTTTCCCTGTCGCGCGACCAGGTATCAAAGAAATTTATCTGACAGTAAATCCCCCTTGCAGCCATCTCCCTGACAAGCCATTCGCCGCGGTGGATCCATTCAAGATCCCATGACAGTTTATCATTTTCCAGCGGGAAGAGGGCGGTTTTAAGCAGAAGTCCATTGTGTCTGTATCGCTCAAGGGTATCCAGGTAACTCAGGAATTGATGATCTTCCAGATAATCGTTGTTCGTTTCGTCTTCTTTTGATTCCGGACCATAATCCGAAGTGCTGATCCATTTACCTCCATGCCAGTAATGAGGTGTACCGTCATCATATACCAGGTACCGGGGATAAACAGGATCGCGCTTTACATGACCGTGATTTATAATTCGTTTCCGTTCGGTGCAAAGGAAGCTTCCTCCACCATTTTTACCTTCAAAACTCCATTCGTATCTCCATATCCCCTGTTCATCGGGCATGAACCTGATACGCCATGTATCATTTCCGTCATAAAATCCGTCAGCTTTAAATGTTCTGATACCTCTGGTAAAGGTATATGATACAAACTTCGTGAACATGTTTCCTTTAACACCGGGGAAGTTTAAATCATCCTCAAATAATTCATATAGAGGAACTTCCGTAGTTTCTTTCTTCACCTGGCCTGTAGAGGTGATCCGAAGCGCCCAGTCACCTGATGAAGGAGGAGTCAGAGTCCGCATGCCACCCTTAATGACAGAAGCATTCTGAAAATGCCCGTCATTGCCATTTGCAGGATTCCACCATTCAGTTGTGTAATTCTGCCCTCGCTGAAGATTAAGTTTTACACTTCCGCCTTCAGGGAGATAAAGAGCATAAACACAATCCTCATGGTTAAGACAGAATGCCTTACCTTCCCTGATTACTGATGAATCCGGGTGCATTACCCAGAATGGTATCGACTCCATGAATTTGCGTGTTCCCCCAAGTTCAGTCCAGATTGTATCCCATGCGTTCATCGGGCAGTCGTATGGTCCCAGCACATGTGCTTCCCAGACTCCCCCGCTCAGATAGGTGCTCCACCATATCCTCCGGTCTTCCTCCGGACGACCTTCATCTATTCCTATCATTAAAGTCCGGGACGACAGATCTTTGCATCTGCTGATCCAGGAAGTAACCAGTCTGTTGTATTCTGCAGGACCTGGTGCAGCCTTACTTCCTGCTGTTCCGGTCTGTATGGATGTAAAATCAATATGAGCTGCCCGGATATAATCATCGTCGGGCTGATTAATATTGTGAATTCCCACCGGATGATCAAAGGGATCGGTCTTTTTCAGAAGTGCCATCATTTCAAGGGCTTCCGGCCTCGAATAATTTTCGTTATGTTCCTCGTTGAAATTGAATATCAGGCCAGGCAGATAGCTGAAACGTGCAATCATTTCCCTGTAGTAGCGGGCATGATCATACTCTTTCCAGGCACTGTCATCCTCCAGAACAATGTACACAACAATTCCTTTTTCCTGCATGTAATCAAACAGGTCGCGCCACTCTTCAAGTCGGGCAATATCAAACCTTGAACTTTGTCCTCCATTCACTCTGGCTTCATTTTCGGTTTTACCCAGCCAGGGCCACACATCCCTGCTATCGCCATCAATATTGTTGGTTATTATGTACAATGAATTGATTCCTTTGGCTGAAAGGTAATCTACAGCCTCTTTACGTCTTTTATTCGAATCATAATTCTGAGTGTTCCCGAGAAAGTTTTCAGGATCGTCGCATCCGGCTTTCATCCAGTAAGGACCTTCCCGGAATTTTAAGTACCTGATATTATCCGATGCCGTTGATACTGCTTCAAGTCGGCCCCATTTGTAGAAATCCGGTGCATTTTCCGGTACGGGAGTTACCACGAAACTGCCCGTTACGGAATCCAGAATACGGTTACTGCTTTTTAACGAGAACTTCCAGATACCGGTTTCATCTGCTGAAAAACGCACCTTCCATACCGACCCGTCAGGGCCGCCCTTACCGTCGCCGTCATAAAAACCAGGCATGACATATTCTTTGTCTGAGGGGCTTGTGAATACAACATCAGCCTGAATATCAAAGGGATTTGGATCTCCGGTGGCAGAGGATACAGGTCCGGTGAATTCTATTTCAATGCATTCCCACTTAGCAACTGAACCGGGTTGCTTTACCGGCTTACCGTAAGTTTCAGGATCTTTAGCATCGTAGCGTCCGCTGAACCGTTTCAGCAACTGGTCCCTGGTCTGAGGATTTCCGTTCTTGTCCATGAATATCTCCGTCCATGGAGGCCGTGTGGCAGGATCAGTAAGGATTGAATAGGCTTCTGTATTACGGTTATTATGTCCGCCTTTTTTTGTATCCCAGACACCTCCGTATTTATTCCCGAGCTGTTCGATGAAGGGTCGGATCCGAAATGTACGCCACGCTGATTCATCAGGTTTCATTTTACCAAGCATATTGCCCTGATGATCAACCGCATATGAGCCACCCTGGAAAATGGTGGCAACGATCGGGAGTTTGCTGTCAAATGCTCTTGCAGGGATCAGGTGACCCATGTCGTCGGCTATTGAAACATGAAGGATCACATCAGCTCCCAGCAGTTCCTCGCACCTTACGGTTTCAGGGAACCACATATCGGCACAGATGCTGACACCGTATTTGACCCCGCCGAGTTCCAGGATATGAAACTGTTCACCCTGCGACCAGCCCCACCAGGTCTGTTCACCAAGATTTGCCTGAACTTTCCGGTATTTACCAATATACCGGCCTTCTTTGTCAAGCATAAAGGATGTGTTATAAAGCTTTCCTTCAGATTTTTCGACGATCCAGCCTAGCAGAGGTACTCCGGTTTCTCTTGCCAGCCTGACATACCTGCTGTACCAGTAGCCGTTACCCGGCACTGATTCTGCAATACCGTTAATTACATTCTCCGGAGGATAGCTCCAGCCTGAAATTGTGTATTCCGGAAAGCAGATAAGATCC
>Ga0105095_10000779_pt1 | contig 15938 bp, 17 predicted proteins | sample PPLLak2March2015_2_FD_79180 | JGI IMG/M metagenome (GOLD analysis project Ga0105095, IMG submission 79180) | Freshwater sediment microbial communities from Prairie Pothole Lake near Jamestown, North Dakota, USA - PPLs Lake P8 Core (3) Depth... | ecosystem: Environmental > Aquatic > Freshwater >...
CGCCCCGCACTTCCGCCGCCGTGACGCCCACCAGGGCGCTGTCGTCGGCCGGCGTGAGATCCGACTCGCGAACCCAGGCCTCCACCAGCACCCTCGCCCAGCCGTCCGTGCGCGCCACCACCCGGGCCGCGGTCTTCCCCGACACCAGGCCCACGGTATCCCCATCGGGCGCTGCCCGGAGATGCGTTCCCGGCGCGAGGCTCTGGCGATCGAGGCTTGCGGTGGGAGGCTGCGAGGCCGCCGGCGACGGCGCGGGCGTTTGGCGGGCCGGCGGCGACGCCGCCCGGGGCATGTCCAGTGACCGTCCCCACATCCACGCGGTCCGGCGCACCTGCACCCAGCCGTCGTTGCGCTCGACCTCGTCCAGGAAGGTGCCGGCTTCGAGTCGGGCCGCCACGCCGCCGTTCGGGGCGGCGCGCAGGTTCTCCCCGCCGGACGTGGAGACCACGAGATCGAAGTCCCGGTTGGTCGAGGCCCGGATGGAGCGCGCCCAGATCCACCCGGAGACCGTGACCTGATACCAGCCGTCACGCTCGGTCCCGAGAACCACCGTGGTCCCGGCGCGCACGCGGCCGAGCACGGTGGCGTCGGCGCGCGGCTCGAGGCGGATGTTCTCGTCGGTGTTGACGCGGACGCGCGCCTGCCCGCCCGCCGCCGCGGGCGCCAGCATCAGCACAACCAACAGAACGAGCGCGGAGCGCAACGCTGGTAGCACGGGGGGGTCGGAGCTAGATTGTTTTCTCACCGTAAGTTAGACCATTCTAGGAGAACCCCGCGACGATGTCAAAGGTCGTGCGCGCCCTGGCGCTCTGCATTCTCGTCAGCCCCCCGCTCGCAGCCCAGGTGGGGCATGATCCGGAGCGCTCGCCGTACCACCCTATCCTGCTCCGCACGAGCATCTCCGCGATGGGGCACTACATCGCCGGCTCATCCGGCAAACTGGGCGTGGGGCCCAGCGATGGCCCCGGGGTGGGGCTGCGGTACGAAATGCGGCTTACCGGCCCCACCGACGTGTTCGCGTCGGTGGCGTGGAGCGGTCTGGAGCGGATGGTCGTCGATACCGCCACCGCCGCCGCCGATGACCCGATCAGCGGCCCCGTGAACCAGAGCGTGCTGTTCGGGGAGGCGGGCATCCTGATCCTCCTCACGGGCGACAAGACCTGGAATCGGCTGGCCCCGTACCTGGGCGCGAACCTGGGGCTCGCCTTCGGCGCCAGCGTGCCGCAGGACAGCTCGGGATACAGCTTCAAGACGAAGTTCGTCAGCGGGCCGCTGCTGGGACTCAAGTTCTACGCCGCGGGCTCCGTGTTCCTGCGGGTGGAAGGGCGCCTCCAGTTCTGGAGGCTCAAGTACCCCAGCTCGTACTTCCTCGCGCCGGGCGACGGCGACTCGGTCCTGGACCCCACCGTGGACTCCGAATCGGAGTGGACGACGCACCCGACGCTGCTCGTCGGGCTGGGGTACGCGTTCCGCTTCTGACGCCATGTTCGCCGACGGCCTGCGGCGCGCCCTCACACTGATCCTCCGGGGCGACCCCGAGGTTCTCGGGATCGCCGCGCTGTCCCTGCGCGTGGCGCTCGTGGCGACCGCGCTGGCCTGCCTCGTGGGGATTCCGGTCGGCTTCCTGCTGGGCACCACCCGATTCCGCGGCCGCCGGACCGCGCTCACGGTGCTCAACACGATGCTGGCGTTTCCGACCGTGCTCGTCGGGCTGCTCGTGTGGCTGCTGCTGGCGCGCAGCGGGCCGCTCGGCGAGGCCGGCCTGCTCTACACCTGGTGGGCCATCGTCCTGGCGGAGGTGCTGCTGGCCGCCCCGATCGCCGGCGCGCTGACGGCGGCCGCCGTGCAGGGCGTCGACCCCCGGGTGCGCCGGACCGCCCTCACGCTCGGGGCATCCCCGTTCCGCGTCCATTGGGTCGTGGCGCGGGAGGCGCGGTTCGCCCTGTTCGCCTCCGTGGTCGTCGCGTTCGGGCGCGTCCTGGCCGAGGTGGGCGCGGCGATGATCGTGGGCGGCAACATCCGGCACCACACTCGGACCCTCACCACCGCGGTGGCGCTGGCCACGTCGCAGGGCGACTTCGCCCTGGCCATCGCGCTGGGACTGGTGCTGCTGGCGCTCGCGCTCACGGTCAACGTGCTGCTCCACCTGCTCCAGGGACGGGGCGATGCTCCGGGCACGTGACCTGCGCCACCGCTACGGCGGCCGGGTCGTGCTGGACGTCCCCGACTTCACGCTGACGCCTGGCACCGTCACGGCGCTCGTGGGTCCCAACGGCTCCGGCAAGAGCACGATGCTGCGGATCCTCGCGGGCGTCGAGCCGTCCGACGAAGGCACGCTCGAACTCGACGGCCGCCCGGTCAGGACACCCGCCGAACGGCGGGCCATGCGGCGCGCCGTCACCCTCGTGGAGCAGCACCCCCTGCTGTTCGACATGACGGTGGCGGCCAACCTGCGCGACGCGGTCCACCTGCACGGCGAGGCCGGCGCGGGAGCCCACGCGCGGATTGCCGAGGTGCTCGACGCCGTCGGCGCGGGCCCGCTTGCCGACCGGCGGGCGCGCACGCTGAGCGGCGGCGAGACGCAACGCGTGGCGATTGCCCGCGGTCTCCTGCTCGCGCCCCGCGTGCTGCTGCTCGACGAGCCGCTCAGCGCCGCCGACCGGGTTGCCCGCGACGCGCTGGGCGGGGTGCTCGATCGGCTCCGGGCGGCCGGAACGACGGTCTGCTTCTCGTCGCACCAGCTCGAGGACGCCTATCGCTGGTCCACTCGGCTCTTCAGCCTGGTGGAGGGTCGGATCGACGGAGTCACGCCGGAGAACCTCTTCCGGGTGGATCTGCCGCCGGGCCGGGGCAGTCGAACCGTGCAGGCGGGGCCGCTGGCCCTCACCGTCGTGACGGAGCGGCACGGACCCGCCATCGTGGCGATTCCGCCCGACGACATCCTCGTGAGCCGGAAGCCGATCGCGTCCAGCGCCCGCAATCAGTTCGCGGGCCGGGTGAGCGCCATTGCCGAGGATGGACGCGGCCGCATCCGGCTGGTGGTGGACGCGGGCACCGACCTGGTCGTGCGGATCACGCCCGCCGCGCTCGCCGAACTCGGTCTCCAGATCGGGAGTCCGGTCGTGCTGTCAGTCAAGGCGATGGCCGTGCGGGTGTTCTGACCCGCCGCTACATTGGGGAATGACTCGCGCTCGGCTGACCCGCGTTGTCCGGTTCAGTGCCGCCCACCGGTACTTCCGGCCGGACTGGTCGCCCGAGGAGAACGCGCGGGTGTTCGGTCTCTGCGCGCGGGAGCACGGCCACGGGCACAACTACCGGTGCGCCGTCACGGTGGCCGGCCCGGTTGCCGACCAGACCGGCATGGTGACGGATCTGGGCGCGCTCGACCAGCTGCTGAACCGGGTGGTGCGCGAGCCGCTCGATCACCGACACCTGAATCTGGACGTCGCGGAATTCGCCTACGGCCGGGTGATACCCACGGCGGAGGGCCTGGCCGTGTGGGTGTGGCGGCGGCTGGAGCCCCAGCTGCCCGCCGGCGTCCGCCTCCACGCCGTCCGCATCGAGGAAGATGACGACCTCTCCGCCGAGTACTTCGGAGAATCCTGAGCGACCCGGGCCCGCGCGCCGGCGCGGCCGGGGCCCCGGACTGGCCCTGGTCGACGAGGTGCCCGTGTGGCTGGAAGTGAACGGAACACCCACGGTGACGTGGATGTGCACGCCCGATCTGCTGGAGGAACTCGCGGTGGGGTGGCTGCACGGTGAGGGATACATTGCCACGCGTCGCGACCTCGTGGCGCTCCGCCCCTGTGCGACAGACCTCGGGTTCTGGGCCGACGTGGCGCCGGAGCGGGTCGCTGCGGTCCGGGCCGAGAACCGTGCGCCGGTGCTGGCGTCGGGCTGCGGTGCGGTGTCGGTGCTGCTGGCGGACCCCGCGACCGCGCCGCGCGTGCCGCCGCAGCGCTGTTTGCCCCAACCCGAAGACCTCCGCCGCCTGTTCAAGGAGCTGTTCGCCGCGGGCGCCCGCTACCAGGACACGGGCGGCATCCATGCGGCCGCGCTGAGCGATGGGGCCACCCTGCGGTTCCATGCGGAGGACATCGGCCGCCACAACGCCGTGGACAAGGTCATCGGGGCGGCAATCCTCGCCGATCTCCCGATTGCCGGCCTCGGACTGCTCGTGACGGGCCGCATTTCCGCGGAACTCGCCTTCAAGGCCGCGCGCGGCGGCATCGCCTGGGTGGCAACCCCGTCCGTTCCCTCGACTCTCGCCGACACGGTGGCCCGCCACGCGGGCATGACGCTCATCGGGCGCGCCGTGAGCGGCACACCGCAGGTACATCACCCATGATCCGCCCATTCGTCGCGGCCGGCCTGCTCGCGGCCGCCTGTGCGGGACTCGCGTCCGGCGCCGCCGCGCAGGCTCGTCCCGAGCCGCAGCTGCTGCTCACGATCCTCGGGGGTGCGGCCAGCGGTCCCACGCTCGTCACCGGGCTCCGACAGCCCCTGCCCCTGCTGGAGGATCCGTTCAGCATCGATACGCTCGAACTGGGGCGGCGGCTTTCGCCCGGGATCACGCTGGGCGCCTCCGCCACCTACTTCCTGCACCCGAACTTCGGGGTGACGGGGGAAATCAGCTTCCTCGGCTTCGGCCGCGATGACACCTGCGATCTGGTGTCCGTGGACCCGTCGGACGCGCGCGCCGGCTTCAACGAGCAGATCTGCGACAACATCGCCGCCGAGGGCGGGTCGGCGTCCACCGTGGCCTTCGAGCTCGGAGGGCTGCTGCGCTTCGCGCCCCGGGGAGCCGTGAAGCCGTACCTCCGGGCCCAGGGCGGATTCACGACACGCGGCCCGAGCACGGTGGAGGTGGTGGGGCGCTTTCTGGATGCCAACCTGATCAGCCAGGCTACCCTCATCATCGGTGACCCGGACCCTTCGTCGTTCGAGCCCACGGCATCGTTCGCCGCGGGTGTCATGGTGCCGTTCGCGACGGGCTACCAGGCGCGTTTGGAGCTGCGCGACCGGCTGCTGCTGGTCGACCGGGTCACCGGCCCCGCCAATGCGCTGGCTGAGGCACCGACCGAGAAGAAGATGTTCCACAGCGTGGCCCTCGTGTTCATGCTGGACATCGTCCTCGAGCAGCGCCGCGGCCGGCGGTACTGAGCGTGCGTGGCGCGATCCTGGCGGGCGGCGCGGCGAGCCGCTTCGGCGGCAAGCCGAAGGGGCTCGAGCGGGTGGGCGGCGAGCGTATGCTGGATCGGCTCGTTGCCGCGCTTCGTGCGGTCACCGGGAATGCTCCGGTCCTGATCGCGAACCTCCCCGGCGCCTCCGCGTGGGCGCCGGGCCTCAGCGTGATCCACGACCCGCGCCCCGACTGCGGCAGCCTGGGCGGGATCTACGCCGCCGTGACCGCGGGCGAGGGCCCGGTGCTGCTGGTGGCGTGGGACATGCCGTTCGTGAGCGAAGACCTGCTCGAAGCGCTGCGCGACGGCGCCGGCGAGCTCGACGTCTACCTGCCGGAGAGCGGCGGGCGGCGGGGCATCGAGCCGTTGTGCGGCGTCTACGGCCCCGGCTGCGCCACCGCGATCGCCGCCCGGCTCGATGACGAGGACTACCGGGCCATCGCCTTCCACGACGCGGTACGCGTGGGCCATCTCCCGCTCGACGCCGTGCGCCGGTTCGGCGACCCCGAGACGCTGTTCTTCAACGTGAACTCCCCGGACGACCTGGCACAGGCGGAGGAGCTGTGGCGGCAACGCGTGTCATCTCGGTAGTGGGCAAGAAGGACGCGGGCAAGACCACGCTCGTCGTGGCCATGGCGCAGGACTTCGTCCGGCGCGGGCGGCGCGTGGGGACGATCAAACACGGGCACCACCCGGCGCTCGTGGACCAGGAGGGCAAGGACACGTGGCGCCACTTTCACGAGGGGCGCACGATCCGGACGATGATCGAGTCCCCGGGCCAGCGGGTGACGTTCGAGCAGTCGGACGGGACGGCTGACCCCATAGACCTGGTCCGGCGGAGCTTCCTGGACCTGGATCTCGTGATCGTCGAGGGCTACCAGCGCGCGGCGCTGCCCAAGATCGAAGTCCACCGCAAGGCCGTGCATGCCGCGCCGCTCTACGACCCCGCAGCGGAAGGCGCCGACCAGTGGATCGCGATGGTGAGCGACCAGCGGGGCCTGCACTATCCCTTCCCGGTGTTCACCTTCACCGACACCGCGTGGCTGCCAAGCCTCATGCACATGGCCTGGGAGCGCGCCCTCGTCATCGAGGGCTGAGATGCGCACCCCCGGGGACGCCGCGCGCGCGATCCTCGAGGGACTGCGCCCGCTGCCCACCGAGCGCCTGCCGCTCCGCGACGCGCTCGGCCGCGTGCTGGCCGAAGACGCCGCGAGCCCGCTCGACATCCCGCCCTGGACCAACTCCGCCATGGACGGCTACGCCGTGCGCTCCGTGGACCTCACCCAGGGGGACGGCCCGTGGGCCCTCCGCATCGTCGAGGAGATACCCGCCGGCGCGTTTCCCGCGTGTGCCATCGGCGCGGGGGAGTGCGCGCGCATCTTCACGGGTGCGCCGCTGCCAACGGGATCGGACGGCGTCATCCGCCAGGAAGACACCGATGGCGCGACGCAGGGCATGGTCCGCATCCGGGACCGCCGCGACGCCGGCAAGAACCTCCGGCATCGCGGCGAGGACATCCGGCGCGGATCGGTCGTGCTCGCGAGCGGGACCGTGCTCGGGCCTGCGCAGCTCGGCGTGCTCGCCTCGATGGCCCAGCCAGAGGTCACGGTCCATCGGACGCCCGTCGTCGCCATCCTCGGCTCGGGAGACGAGATCGCCGATCTGGACGAGCGCGAGGCGATTCTCGCGGGGCGGAAGATCGCGTCGTCCAACAGCTACACGCTGGACGCCGCCATCCGGGCAGCCGGCGCGGTCCCGCGTGACCTCGGGATTGCCCGCGACGACCCCGAGGATCTGCGGCGGCGCCTGAGCGGCGCGGAAGGCGCCGACCTGCTGATCACCACCGCCGGCATCAGCGTCGGCGAGCACGACCATGTCCGCACGGTCTTCGAGGCGATGGGCGGACGGCTGGGGTTCTGGCGGATCCGGATGCGTCCCGGTGCACCGGTGGGCTACGGGATGCTCGGAGCGTGCCCATGGATCGGACTGCCGGGCAACCCGGTCAGCACGATGGTCACGTTCGAGCTGTTCGTGCGGCCGGCAATCCGCCGGCTGCAGGGGCACGCCCTGCCGTTCCGCCGCGCGGTGGCCGTCGACGTGGCCGAGCCCCTGCACTACCCGGCACCGCTCACGCACTTCCTCCGCGTCGTGGTCACGGACGAGGGCGGGCGGCTCCGCGCGCGCCTTACCGGGCCTCAGGGCTCGGGCATTCTGACTTCGATGGCGCGAGCGAACGCCCTGCTCATCGTGCCCGCGGAGCGGGACGACGTGGCCCCGGGCGAGGAGCTGCGGGCGTTGATGCTTGAGGATCCGGTGTACGTCGCGGAGCCGGCATTCGAGTGAAGCGGGATGAAGCGGGATGGGCGGGATGATGCGGGATGCGGCAGATCCCGCATCATCCCGCCCATCCTGCCGCTACATCCGCTTGTACGCCGGCCCGCTGCCGCCCTCGCGCGCGGTCCACCGCGGTCCCAGCACGTCCGTGGCCTTGCAGTCCACGCAGTTGGGGGCGTTGATGCGCAGGCCGTCGGCGGTCCACTCGTACACGCCGGCGGGGCACATCCGGGCGTAGAACTCACCCGTGGCCTGGTCGATGTCCGCGGCGGGAATCAGGTGCGAGGGAATGTCGTCCCGGGTCGCGTTACCGGCCTTGAAGACGGCGTCCAGCTTCGACAGAGTCAGTCGGCCGTCCGGCACGAGCGGCGTCACCGGCCGCACCGTGCGCGGGGCCGCGGCATCCGCGTCCATCGGGATCCGTCCGCCGGGCACGCGGCCGCCCGTGAGCGTCATGAGGCCAGCCCGCAGGGAACCGCTCCAGAAACCGCTCTTGAATCCGAGCCGCATGTTCCGCGTGCGCCGGAGATCCTGCACGACATACGAGCCGTCGAGCAGCCGGTCGTACACCGAGAGCCGCGTCGCGGAGGTGTCGCCCGCCTTGAGCGCTTCGTGGATGGCGCGGGCCGCGTAGATCCCCGACTGCATGGCGTAGTGGATGCCCTTGAGGGACGGCACGTCCACCAGCCCGACGGCGTCCCCCACCACGAGCACGCCGTTGCCGTGCCGCCGCTCCGGCAGCGCGTAGTACCCGCCTTCGGGAATGGTCTTGGCGCCCCACTCGATCAGGTCGCCGTCCGCGAGCAGCGGGCGCAGCAGGGGATGCAGCTTGAGCCGCTGGAGCAGCTCGTGGACGTCAAGCGAGGCGTCGTGGTAATCGAGCCCCACCACCAGTCCGAGCGAGATCAGGTTCGGCGCCATGGGGTACACCCAGCTCCCCCCGAACGCGTCTCGGGGGAGCGGCCATCCCATCGTGTGGATCACGCGATCGAGGGGCCGCCGGGTTTCCCACAGCTCCTTCACCCCCAACGCGAAGATCTGCGGATTGGCGGACCGGATCCCCTGCCACCCATAGAACGCCTGGGCGAGCGGGCCGCGTGTTCCCTCCGCCAGCACGGTCACCTTGGCCGCGATGTCGGTGGGCGGCGAGTACGACGGGCCCGGCGCGCCATCCCGGCCGAGTCCGGAGGGCGTCGTGCGCACCCCGATCGCCCGGTTGCCCTCGACGAGCAGCGCGGCCGCCGGATACCCCGCGAACACGTTGACGCCGAGCGCTTCGGCCCGTTCGCCGAGCCATCGGACGATCTCGCCGAGCGAGGCCACGTGGTTGCCGTGGTTCCGCATCGTGGGTGGTGTGGGGAGCCGGATGGCCCGCCGCTCGGTCATGAAGTAGACCGATTCCTTCGTTACCGGCGTCCGGAGCGGCAGATCGGAGGGATCGACGTCCGGGAACAGCTCCCGCAGGGCCCGCGGATTGACCACCGCGCCCGAGAGGCTGTGCTCGCCAAGCGCGGCGGCCTTTTCGAGCACGCCGATCTCCAGGCCGCCCAGTTCCGGATCGGCCTTGGCCCGCCGCGCCAGCTCGATGGCGCCCGCGAGGCCGGCCGGGCCGCCACCCACGAACACCACGTCGAGGTCGATCCGCTCGTCCTGCGGCGGCTCCTCGAGGATGAGCCGCTCGCGCGGGAGCGGCGGATGGCGGCGCTGGGGCAGCACGGACGCCACCTTAGCGCGCCAGGTTGTACCGGACGCCGAAGAGGAGCGCGTTGTCCCAGCCGAAGGCGGGCGTGTCGTAGCCGCCCGCGAGGCCCTCGTTCGACGGGATCATCAGGAAACTGCGCCAGGTGATGCTGCCGCCGAGCCGCTCTTCGCGCAGGAAGTCATACCCGACCACCCAGGCCCCGCCGAACTCCATGGTGTCTTCCTGACCGTCGGCGGTGAGCTTCTGGTTGAAGACGGGCGCGGGGCTGAAGCGGACCACCGCCCCGCCCAGGCCGAAGTAGATCGGCGCCTGCGCCTTGAATCGCCACAGCAGCAACACGCTGCCCCGCATGGCCCACACGTTCCCCGGCGACTGGCACTGCGCCCCCGCCGCGCAGAACCGCTGCGAGGGGTGCCACAGCTGCCCCGCCGCCTCGACCCCGAGGGTCCGGCCCAGCGGAGCACGCAGGTCCACGCCCACGGTCCAACCCGAACCGGGTCCGGCGCTCAGCTCGGTGGTGTCGCGCGCGCGCACCCCGCCAAACCCGAAACCGGCGGCCAGCGTCGCGGACACGGGGAACGCCGCCGGCTGAATGCGCCGGATGGGCGCCTGGCCCGCGGCCGGTGCCGCCAGCACGACCGCACAGAGCACGACGAACGCGGTTCGCATCAGGCGCCTCGCACTTTTCGGATTTCCTGGGTGAGCCGCGGGATCACCTCGAAGAGATCGCCCACGATGCCGTAGTCGGCCACCTTGAAGATCGGCGCGTCCTTGTCCTTGTTGATCGCCACGATGACCTTGGACGTGCGCATGCCGGCCAGGTGCTGGATCGCGCCGGAGATGCCGACCGCGATGTAGAGATTGGGGCTCACCGTCTTGCCTGTCTGCCCCACCTGCTCGGCGTGCGGCCGCCAGCCGGCATCCACCACCGCCCGCGATGCGCCCACCGCCGCCTGGCCGCCGAACGCGGCCGCGAGATCCTCGAGCAGCTTGAACTGTCCGGCGTCCTTGAGCCCGCGGCCCCCGCCCACCACGATCCCGGCCTCTGCCACGTCGAGCGCCGCATGCTCCGGCTCCTTCACGGCCGTGGTGGTCGCCCCCACGCCTGCGACGATCGCGATCGGTTCCACCGCTCCCGCGCGCGCCGCCTGTGCCGGCATGACGCTGTTCGGCCGCATGGAAACGACCGCCAGCGGCGCGTTGACCCGGAGCCGGTAGAACGCCTTGCCCGCGTACACCGGACGCGTGACCACGATGCGCCCGCCGTCGACGCCGAGTTCCGTGACGTCCGCCGCCAGCGGCGCCCCCAGCCGGGCCGCGAGCCGCGGCGCGAGGTCCTTTCCCAGGGCGGTGGCACCCAGCAGGACCACCGCGTAGCCGCCTTTCGCCCGCTCCGCGATGGTCGCGGCGTACGGTCCAGGCTGATACAGACGCACCTGGTCGTCCGCGGCCAGGAACACGCGGTCGGCGCCGTGCGCCCCGGCGGCGTCCGCCGAGAACCCCGCCGGCCCCAGCGCAATGGCATGGACCTCACCGCTGAGCTGATCGGCCAGTCGGCGGCCGGCGGTGAGGACTTCGAGCGCCACCCGCTTCAGGACGCCGTCGCGCTGTTCGAGGACCACGAGCACGTTGGCCATCAGAGCACCTTCGCTTCGGTGCGGAGCGCGTCAATGAGGGCCGGCACCGCGTCGGCACCCTCGCCCACGATCCGGCCGGCCTTGCGCTCCGGCGGGTACGCCAGCTCGAGCACGTCGAGCCCGGCCGGCGGCATGGCCGCGGGCTTCACCTCGAGCGGCTTCTTCTTGGCCGCCATGATCCCCTTGAGTGCCGGATAGCGGGGCTCGTTCAGGCCCTTGTCCGCCGTGACGACCGCGGGCAGGCTGAACGTCACGACTTCGACGCCGCCTTCGATCTCCCGCTCCGCGGTGCCCTTCCCATCCGCAATCGCGAGCTTCGCGACCGCGGCGACCGACGGGACCCCGAGCAGCTCGGCGATCATCACGCCCACGGCGTGGCTCGAGTCGTCCACGGCCTGCTTGCCGCACAGCACGAGATCGAAGCCGCCGGGCCTGAGTTCGTCCGCGAGGGCGCGTGCCACCGGGAGCGGATCGAGGGGGATCGTGTCCGTCCTCAGGAGCACGCCGCGATCGGCGCCCATGGCGAGCGCCGTCCGAATCGTCTCCTGAGCGGCATCGCCGCCAAGGGCAATGACGGCCACCTCTCCGGCACCGGCCTTTTCCTTCAGGCGCAGCGCCTCTTCGACCGCGTATTCGTCGTAGGGATTGAGCACGAACTTCACGCCGGATTCGTCGATGGACTTTCCATCGGCGCCGACCTTGACGCGGGCTTCGGTGTCGGGAACCCGCTTGATGCACACCGCGATCTTCACCGTAACCTCATTGGCAGCTTGAGCTTAGGAACCACGACATCGGAAGTCGGATGCCTGCTCGAAGCTAATACCCGGGTTCCGGACCCCGCAACGCTACATCCAGCCGCGCCGGCGGAAGAACGCGATCAGCCCCACCACGGTGGCCACCATGACCGCCCATACGGCAGGGTATCCCCACCGCGAATCAAGTTCCGGCATGTGCGTGAAGTTCATGCCGTAGATCCCCACGATGTACGTGAGCGGGATGAAGATGGTCGCGATCACCGTGAGGACGCGCATCACCTCGTTGAGGCGGTGGCTCGAGCTGGACATGTACATGTCGATCAGGGTCGCGGTGGTGTCGCGGTAGGTCTCGATCGTATCCAGAGTCCGGATCGCGTGATCGGCGACGTCGCGAAGGTACGGCAGCGTCCCGGGGGACACCCGTGGGGAATCGCCCCGCGCCAGGGATCCGAGCGCGTCGCGCAGGGGCCAGACGGAGCGCCGCAGCTCGGCCAGCGTTTGCTTGACCTGGTAGACGGCCGTGAGCGTATCGCGGTCGGGGGACTCGATCACCACGCTCTCGAGGTCCTCGATCCGATCGCCCACTCCCTCGAGCACGGCGAAGTAGTTGTCCACGATCGTGTCCACCAGCGCGTAGGCGGCAAAGTCGGCTCCCTGCTGGCGCAGGCGCGACGTCGCATCCGCGAGGCGCCGGCGGACCGGATCGAACGTGTCGCGGGACCGCTCCTGAAACGTGATGACGTAGGTGGTGCCGAGCACGACGCTCACCTGCTCCATCTCGATCGTGTGGTCGGCGCCGGCGAGGAGCATCCGCAGTACCAGGAAGAGATGCTCGCCGTGATCCTCGAGTTTGGGGCGCTGGTTGGCGTTCAGCACGTCCTCGAGGAGCAGGGGATGCAGCCCGAACATCTGGCCGATCCGGCCGATGATGTCCGCGTCGTGGATCCCGTTCACGTCCACCCAGAGCACGCCGCCGCGGTCGCGGTACGATGCCAGCTCCGCAACGTCCAGCACCGTTTCCTGCTCGATCTGGTCGCCGCTGAACCAGTGCACATCAACCTGGATGTCTTCCGCGAAACGACGCCCGACGTGCACCAGCGATCCCGCCGACATCCCGATCTTGCGGGATGGGCGGCCGACTTGGGCCCGTTCGTACTCGGTCATACGTGCACCTCCCTGCGGCGGACCGCCCGTCGCGGCCTACGTCGCCGTGCGCGCCATCCGACACACCTCCGTGAACTCCGCCGCGCTCACCGGCTGCACCGATAGACGGGCGCCCTTCTTCGTCACCATCATGTCCTCGAGCTTCGGGTTGGCCTTGAGGGCCCCGAGCGGGACCACCGCGGGAAACCGCTCGATGAAGCCGATATCCACCGCGTACCAGATGGGGGCGTCGCGCGTGGCCTTGGCGTCGTGGTACTCGTGCCCGGCCTCGAACTGGAGCGGGTCGGGGTACCCCGCGCGCACGACCGCCGCGAGCCCTGCCACCCCGGAGGGATCCGCGTTGGAGGCGTAGAACAGCACGCCGTCACCTACCTGGAGGTCGTCCCGCAGGAAGTTCCGCGCCTTGTAGTTGCGCACGCCTTCCCATCCGGTACGGCCGTCCCGTTCGAGGTCGTCGATGGTGTAGGCCGTGGGCTCGACCTTCATGAGCCAGTAGCGCTTTGGCATGTCTGACTCCGTTTCACCTTCGCCGTTTGCCGTCAGCCGTTGGCCGTTGGCCGTTAGCCGTCAGCCGTTGGCCGTGGGGTGGATGGGCAGACGGCAAACGGCTCACGGCTGACGGCTAACGATCGGCGGTCAGCCGTTTGATCAACTGAATCTGTCCCGTGTGGTACGCGTCGTGGGCCGCCACGCCGTACACCGTCTCCCCGACCCGCCAGGCGCCGCTCGGCGTGCGAGCGGCGAGGCCCTTCGGCGACAGCGCCGCGACCGCGTCCCGCAGCTCGGAGTGCGCCTGCTTGAGCAGGCGGATGTCCGCCCGCCACACCGCCTCGGCGGCCGGCCGAGGGAGCGCCGGCCAGTTGGAGGGGGCCCGGCCGAACCCTCCGGCAGGGCGGGACCCGGTGATACGGCATCGGACCGCGTACTTCCAGTACGCCGCGTGGAGCACGATCTCCCAGATGCAATGGCGTCCGCGGGCCGGACGACGGAGGGCCTGCGCCGCGGTCACACCGCGCAGCGACCCGGAAAGCGTGGTCCCCTGCCACCCCCGCCCCATGAACGCGCCATCCAGAGTCTGCACCAGCAACCGGATCTCGGGGGCCATGTCCCCTCCCTGCACGGATCACCAGCGGCCATCATGGAACGTGACACGTGAAACGGCTAAGGGCTAACGGCCAACGGCTAACGGCCAACGGCCAACGGCCAACGGCTAACGGCTAACGGCTAACGGCCAACGGCTAACGGCTAACGGCCAACGGCTAACGGCTAACCCCCAAACGCGTTGATCCCCGTCACCGCCTGTCCCAGAATGAGCGTGTGAATGTCATGGGTGCCCTCGTAGGTGTACACGCTTTCGATGTTCGCCATGTGGCGCATGGACTGGTACTCGACCAGGATGCCGTTGGCGCCCAGCAGCCGGCGCGCCTCGCGGGCGCACTCCGCGGCAATGTTGACGTTGTTGCGCTTGGCCAGCGAGACCTGCTGGGGCGTCATCGTTCCCCGGTCCTTGAGCCGGCCGAGCTGCAGGACCAGCAGCTGCGCCTTGGTGATCTCCGTGAGCATGTCGGCCAGGCGCGCCTGCTGGAGCTGGAAGGCGCCGATCGGCCGGTCGAACATCACGCGGTTCTTTGCGTAGGAAACGGCCTCGACGTAGCACGCCATGGCGGCGCCGACCCCACCCCAGGCAATCCCGTAGCGCGCCTGGGTGAGGCACATGAGCGGGCTCTTGAGTCCATCGCTCTTTGGCAGGAGCGCGTCCTTCGGCACGCGCACGTCCTCGAGCACCAGCTCACTCGTGTCGCTGGCGCGGAGGCTCAACTTGCCCTTCTGGTCCTTGGCGGTGAACCCCTTCGTGTCGGTCGGAACGATGAATCCGCGGATGGAGTCCGCGTCGGCGAGCGGGCCGGTCTTGGCCCAGACGATGGCGACGTCCGCCATGGACCCGCTCGTGATCCACATCTTGGCGCCGTTCAGCACCCAGCCGTCGGGTGTCTCCCTGGCCGTGGTGATCATCCCGCCGGGGTTGGAGCCGAAGTCGGGCTCGGTGAGCCCGAAGCACCCGATCAGCTCGCCGGACGCGAGTCCGGGGAGCCAGCGTTTCCGCTGCTCCTCCGTGCCGAAGGCGAAGATCGGGTACATCACGAGACTACCCTGAACCGACGCGAACGACCGGATGCCGGAATCGCCGCGCTCCAGCTCCTGCATGATGAGCCCGTAGGCCACGTTGTTGAGGCCCGCGCAGCCGTACTCCTCCGGGAGATTGGCCCCGTAGAGCCCCAGCTCGCCCATCTTCGGAATCAGCTCCACCGGGAACGTCCCGGCGATGTAGTGCTCGCCAATAACGGGAAGCACCTCGTCGTCCACGAACCGGCGGACCGTGTCGCGGACCGCCCGTTCCTCTTCACTCAACAGCGAGTCGCTCTCGTAGAAGTCCACGCCGTCAAACGGCATCCGTCCTCCTCGATGCGGCACGGCGCAGGTCGGTGCCGATCGCCCGCCGCGCCGATGCCTCGATTCCGATCTCCCGCGCCTTGCGGCGGAAATCGCGTCCGTGATCGAGCGGCAGTCCGCTCTCCACCTGCCACTGGTGCACCATCTCGTGCAGCAGCGTGTGCTGGACCTCGTCCCATCCGTCCCGTTCGACGTGGCGCCGGGAGACCCCGATCACACAGCCGCCCGCCTCGACCAGGACCTCGCCCAGGCGGCGCTGCATGCGGTGCGACACCCGGAAGGTCGGCACCGCCAGCGTCCCGCCGAAGTGCCGCGCATTGAGGCGCGCGTGGAGGTCGTGCAGCCGGCGCACCACCGCCGGGTCGCCCGCCCGCGGCCGGTGCTGTCTGGGCCGGTCGCGGGGTGCAGGAACGTAGTCGTGGACCGGGAAGGACACCAACTCCCGACGGGCGAGGTTCCGGGCCGCCGCGTGCCGGCTCTGGGCGAACGTCACGACGGCGCGGAGCACGCGGTCGGGCGCGTACGCGAACCCGCGGTGCAGACGCAAGGTGTTGGCCCGCAGGTGCGCCAGCACCCGGCGGTTCTCGTGGGCCACGAGGCGGACCGATGCGGCAAGTCCTGCCTCGGCCAGCCGGCGCCCGAGGAGGGCGTGGTCCGCCTCCCGGGCGGGATCAGGCGCCGCTGGCGACGCTCGCTCCCGACGCCGGCGCGC
>Ga0105095_10000780_pt1 | contig 15933 bp, 12 predicted proteins | sample PPLLak2March2015_2_FD_79180 | JGI IMG/M metagenome (GOLD analysis project Ga0105095, IMG submission 79180) | Freshwater sediment microbial communities from Prairie Pothole Lake near Jamestown, North Dakota, USA - PPLs Lake P8 Core (3) Depth... | ecosystem: Environmental > Aquatic > Freshwater >...
ATACCCTTTTATGTTTCTGTCAGACATAATCAGATACTTGATCTGGTAATTGGCAAGATCTTTTGTATAGCTCTCCGCATTCCTTGAAAAATAGATGTTGGCCAGATCTTTTGAGAACTGTATCGTGTCGGACCCGGAGGGTATACTCGGGACGGTCTTATTTGCATACATGGTCATGCGGTCCCGGTAGGCGTCCGCAGCCACTCCTTCCTGCTGGTTTCCGACCGTGGCCAGCCAGCCAAGATTCACATTCTCTTCTTTTGTCATCGTGATAGGGGGCTGGTAATACAGGCATGCCAGAACGGGGACTGCGATAAGATATGCAAAAATCAAGGAATAGATGAAAACAGCAACGGCCCGCCTTACCCTGGTCCTGGAAAACCGGCTCAGAACCGGGATGATATAATAAAACCCAAGAGCTGCAGTAACCGGGATGAGGAGAAACAGGTAAAACGTTTCACGGATTGCTCCCGTTCCCGCCGATCCGGATAGTGAACCGGGTATCAGTGCTGAAAAAACCAGGGAGAGTGCTATGCATTTTCCCCGCCCGTCAAGCCTGAATACCCCGATTACCGAAAGCAGGGTATGTAACGGGCCAATCCAGAAGGGTGTCATTACAATCCCTTTCCCCATTGACCCGGAACTCCCGAAAAAGGGAACTACGGCAGCGGTTTTTTTCCCGGGAAGTCGTTTTTTAATCTCCTCATGAATCCCGACAAGGAATTTACCGGCGCCAAACAGGAGCGCACCCCATAAAAATGCAAAAACATAATCATTGGCAACAAAGATAGAATCATAAAATATCTGCCCTGCATCCCTGAAAAAGGGGATATGGGATACTGAAGAAATTTTTTCCGTAGTCGAAATGACCAGCGAACCTTTATCGATATACTGGGGCTGAACGAACGGGAAAAGACCAATGGCAATAATAAAACTAAAAAGGATGGCTACAATTGCAACAAAAAAATTGATATCAAATTTTCCCCACAGTGCTGCCCGCAATAAAAAGTAAGCCACCGCAAATATGATTAAAAATAAAAAAGTACCGGTATGCGTAAAACAGAGAGTGAAGATAAGTATGCTCATCAATACTGCTCTCCTCCATTCAAAATCACCGATCGCCAGGAATAAAATTGCAACAAGAAGAGGCATCACGAAAATACTTGTTGAATAATTCAGCAGGGATAATGCAATCTGGGTCATCGAGACGAGAAAGATAAGGGAAAGAATCGATGTAACCGAAGAACCGGTCAGTTCTGAGGTATAACAGAAAAACATGCCCAGAAGAATAAAAATCAAAATCAGCGGGATAATATACGCGATCGCATAGACATCGAGGCCCGTTATTTTCATCACGGTCGATCCAAAATACCACAGGCCAAAAGGATAATCAAACCCGCCGTATTCCTGGTTCAGGGACTGGTCATAAAACTCTGACAGGAACTTAGAATTGGCCATATTCTGGGTGTTATACATGTGGGTATAGACATCAGTCCCTGATGGGGATGCAAATAACACGACATACAGGACAAACGATAAAAGAACAACTGCAATTAAAAAAAGGAGATAAAAAAACTCAGAATTCCGGGAGTTCTCCCGAATTGTGTCTCGAATTTTTTTTATTGACGTAAAAGTCAGGACCATGGTATTTTTTACTTCCTTTCAGACAGTATTCTGAGATTTAAAAGTGGTTCATAGAATTTTTCAGGATTCCTGGAAGAAAAATGATTCTTCAGTCTCAACTCACGTTCTATAATAATTTTGCATGATACAATAGAAATACCTACGCTTAGATCTTGTAATCTCTCCAGGGTATTATGAACTTCATCAGGTCGTATTGACCACATGTTAATAACAAAAAGGATTTCTTAATTGACCAGAAAAGTACTACTATAACTGCCAGGATTATTGAAAGGAATGTTTCATTGTTTCATTGTTTCATCCCATCCGGTCCAGGTCAGTTACAGGAATACCAAAAATCAGGGTATTGTTCTGGCACAGCAGATCCAGCTGACATGAAATGCGGGATCACCTGTTCATACCATGTACTGGCTATTACGCGCTGCAGATAAATCCAGATATTTCCAGCGCGTTTCTGCAATCTGCGATCTCCTGGAGAGAATTGCATTTGTATTGGTTTGTACAGGATGAGCACCAGAAACATCCCGGGAAGAATGTGCATATGCTTAAACGTTACAAAAATATACAGGTCGGTATACCATGAAAAGACTGCTGGTAATAGTGACATTCCTCTTGTTATTCTCGCCAGTACTGGCAGCTACCAGTACCGATGGCGCGTATATGAAACAGGTAGCGACATTTCCGGTAAACACTTTTCATAACTACGTCTATAAGGGAACTCTTTACTCTCAGGAAGGGTTTATGACGAGGATATATGATGTATCTCCCGGAGTGGATATCTCAAAGCTGTCTGAAAGATCGTATGTTAACCAGATAAGTCCGGGGGGGAATGATTACACTGTCGATGCAGGGAGATTGTATATTCTGGGAGGCAGTTCCCTTGAAATTTATGATGTCAGCACTCCCCATAAACAATTATTTCCTGAATTTCTCGGGAATGTATCAGAAGGTGGAGTCCGTTTAGTCGTCAATGGAAACCTTGCCTATATCACTGGTGCGGGATTAAAAATTATTGACATATCAAATCCGGCAGCTCCGGTAAAAATATCAGCCACGAATACCTACAGCACCAGTTCGATAGCATTCGATGGGAGATACGCATATACCGGAACTCTTGGCGACCTGCATGTTACTATCTGGGATGCAGTGAACCCCCATAATCCGGTTGTGGTAAACAGGACACAGATTAATACAGTCGAATCTTACGGAGTAAAATCCCTTGCGTACAGGGATAATACCCTTTATGTCACCTGTTATTTAACCAATTTGCAAACCTGGGATGTGACAAACAGGGCGAGTCCTAAAATCCTCGATTGGAAAACCCTGAACGCTGTTTCCGTTCAGGTATACGATCAGTACCTCTTTATGTCTATTCGATACGGAGGTGACTATCCGTTCCAGCAAGGGGGCATGGCAATTTATAATATTTCCAGCAGGATACCTTCTGACCGTCATTCCGAATATTCACAATTTACCGGGTATGCTGAAGATATCCATACAGATGGCACAATTGCTGCTCTTTCAGCAAATACGAACGGGGAAATACTCTATGACGTTTCAAAAAAAGCAGCCCCTGTTGTGAAAACACGGTTGAATATCCCTGCAACCGCGTATGCTTTTGCTGCTACAAAGATTGGTAATATGGACGTTCTTGCTCTGGCCGGACGAAATCTGGGAACATGGTACTGGGATATTACCGATCCGGAAAAACTGTCGCTTTCAAAGCCTGTCACAGAATGGATACCTCCAAGTACTCCCCGTCAGTATAGTACGACTTTCTATGGGAACTATTCATATGGAACGGGAGGAACAAATTTCCCCGGTATTTATACAATAAATTTAACTGGCATAGAAAAACCGAATTTTATTCCAAAAGTAGCAGTATTTAATATTTCAGGTGCCGGTAATACAGAATTTATTGTTGCAAATGAAACCCGGTTATATTCTACTGGTGGCAATGGTGTATTAAGTGTATGGAATAATAAATTAAAGGACTCAGGCGCAGGGATAAAATTTACTTCAAAGTCAATCAGTCCAACAAGTGACTGGTCTAATCTCTTCTTCTATAACAATACGGTGAACAGCACCCGTTATCTCATGGCGATTAACGGGTACGGGATTCAGATATTTGATATAACATCCGATACGCCGGTTCAGGTATATGACGGGAAATCTGCGGGGATATCAGCCTGGTTGTACCCTGCGTATGATCCCGTGTCAAACCATGTTTACGTAAAAACCGGCACCGGGGACACTGCCAAAGTAAAAGCAATTAATGTGGCAGATTTGAACAACATTTATCTCGAAACAGGAACTGTCGGGTTCGTAATGCTCCCCGCCAGACTGGCATGCAATGGAACGGATGTATTCGTTTCCGGAAAACAGAAATATGATACTACCGGGGACCTGATGATGTTCGATTTCAGTAACCCGGATGCTCCCCGGCTTGTTGATCGGGCTTTTGCTCCGGGCCGTGGCTCAACCAACGATGCCCTCCTCTTCTATAAGGGGTATCTGTATGTAGGGTCAGAAAATGCCGTATCTGTCTGGAAAGTAACACCGTCATCCGGAATACCTGATATTTCCCCGGTCGTACAGGTATCTGGATCGGGACCAGGACAAGTACCCAATTCCTCTTTTTCTAATCAGGATATTTTCAGCCAGATAGTAGGAACAGGGAAAAAAATTGTTAGTTTCTTCATCAGTCATTTCCCAGTCAAGATATAACGAAAACAAACTAATTGTATCCGAAATATAACGATACATTAAAAGATACAAGTGTAATTTCATCCCTATTCTCTGATAACAGAATCAGTCCAGCTTCAATCGTAGGATGTTGTTCATTGAGGCGAGACCCGGATAATTTGAAATTAATCAACGGAATCGTCACCCAGCCGAAAGTTTGTTCTGTTATCTTCCGACTGCCTTACCGGAAACCTTACTGCAAAAATCCCGAATCGTCTGTCATTTGTAGATCCGGCAGCGATGGTTCCGGTTAACATCGACAAGGTATTTTAGTCCTGCTTCCTTAGTTAATCAAAAAAGGTACCTATGAGAAAAGTACTGATATTTCCCGATTTTGATACATTTGGCGGGACAAGGACTTTTTTAAAAAATTTACTAGAGTACTACCGGTTACATGATTACCAGATCGTTGTAGCAATCGAAAAAGAACGCTGTGATCAGGACATACTCGATTTTTTTTCAAAAAACCAGAATAAAATTTACTCTCTTTCGGAAAAATACCGGAAAGGTATATTTTCACGATTTCATATCTTAGAAATAATTATTGATGTTGTCCAGGGTATGCCGGTAATCATCAAGGAAAGACCGGAGATTGTCGTGGTATCAACGGCATACCCGGGAAAATTTTTCGGGCTGATGCTGGTATTCCCTTTAAAACTCATTTATATCCTTCATTCATATCCAACCTGTGCCAGTATGGTTAACCGGATACTGCTGTTACTCTCATTGAATGACAAGAAGAGGATTCTGGCAGTGTCAGAATTTTCCAAAAAGCAAATTTCAAAATACTGGTTACCGGGGAAAAGGCAAAAATTCATTCACTATATTTATAATTTCAGCAATCTGGAGAACGATTCCCGGTCCTCGATAAACAAGGAAGTAAAAGATTTAAAAAAGGTTCTGACCATCGGTCATGTCCGGTGGTATAAAAATCCAGATATCTGGTATTCTGTAGCTTTAAAAACCATCGAAAAATATACTGGCAACGTTGAATTTCTCTGGGCCGGGGAAGGGGATTTATTCGAATACTATCGCGATAAAATCACGCAGGCAGATATTGCAAAAATAAAATTTTTAGGTTTTCAGGAAAATATCGCCGAACTCTACAGTCAAAGTGATATTTATTTCCAGCCGAGCCTGATGGAAAGTCATGGAATTGCAGTTGTCGATGCAATGATGATGGGATTACCCTGTGTTGTATCGAACGCCGGAGGACTTCCCGAGTCGGTAGTTGATGGAAAAACAGGTTACGTTGTTGATCCAGATGATCCGGATGCTATGGTTGAGAAGATTCTTCATTTGCTGGAAAATGAAAATTTGAGAGAAAGCATGGGTGAGGCCGGGAAAGAACGATATAAAACAAGATTCTCTCAGGAACGGTGGAGAAAAGAGATGAACGCATTCCATGAACAATTATTGTGATTACTCAATAATTGCCCAACGTGTTATTTTTCATAGCATTTTTTAAATTTTCGTCTTATATCCCTTATGAAAAGGTATAAGGGATAGGGTAATTCTGCCAGTAACAACCACTGCATCGTTTCAAAATAATGCCCTTTCGTCATACAGTGTTTTAGTATGATCCGTGCAGTCCTGGTGTATCCGACCCGTAAATTACGAATAGCACGCATAAATTCAATAATCCATACATATTCATTCAGAGATTCGATAAGATTTGGGGGAACTTCTCCCTTCATGAGAGCGGTGCGAGCAGTTTTAACAAAGGGTTCCTGGTAATCCAAAGGGACCTTCTTGTCACATGTTCGATTTGATGCGTCCACATGATATATTGCACCAAATTCCCAGCTGAATGCAACAGGATATTTCAAAGCAATTTTTCCCCAGAGATCTATATCCTGCCCTTTCCAATAGTCCGCGAATCCTCCTACTTCATTAAATATTTTTTTAGGGATAACCACAACAGAGGTACAGACCGGTGAGTCTCCGGCAGCTCCGGATTTGAAGTAATCAGGGAGCAATCCTTCCCACGGGGGACCCGGGATATACTGATAATTCGCCCATCGTGTCTTTCCATCAGCAGTCTGAAATTTCCATGCTGTAGCAAACATTCCGGCTTCCGGATATTTCTTAATTAAATCCATTATTGTTTTAAGATGATCCGGCGTCCATTCGTCATCGGCGTCAATAAAAGCGATAAAATCACATTTTGCCAGGTCAACCCCATGATTCCGTGTGTAAGATACTCCGCGATGATCCTGCTCAACAAGGGAGATTCGGGAATCATGATAACTCCTGACAATATCAGGGCTGCCATCACTGGATTGATCATCCACAACAACAATCTCAAAATTCTGAAAAGTCTGGGAAAGAACTGAATCAATGGCTCTTTTAATTTCGGGTTTCTTATTATAAAGAGGAATTATTACGGATATTTTTTCATTCATGGTAACCTGATGCATCAAATAATATTCTAAGTCTATTTTTACGTTTTAACTAAAAAAGAGAATTTACTGAGTCTATATCTTTATATTTTCTTCCAATTTTGTTCAAATAATGCACCCTGATGTGTTGAGGGGGGTAATTTTCCCGTTTCAAAAAAGTCCCCCGGTTCGACGGTAACTGTTCCTGCATCCTGAACCCAGTCCTGCATTATGCCATTTTGAGCAATGTATAAATTAAAAGCATATTCTCCGGGAGAAAGGGGGAGTTTTTTAATAATACATGAAATGCGTCCCGTATGACTAATCCCATTAAAGGGTTCAGACGAGAATTTATTACTCAGCAACGAAACAAATCTTCCATTCGTTAAATGGAGAGAAATATCAGAAATAACATTATCAAATCGTTTTTCGAACATACATTCATAATAAATTTGAAATTCCACCCATTGCCCGGAAACCAGGATTACTTGTTCTTTTCCATCCTGATTCAGGACTGAAAATCCGGTGATACGAATTTTCCCCTCTCCAAGACGATCTCTTCTCTCTTTTACTGGAATTATTGCGAGTTGATTGACGCAGGCAATATAATGATTAATTGCATCATGCGTATTTCCAAGTGGGTACGTGATTTTACCCTCATTGAGAACCATCGCTGTCGAACATAACTTCGATACCGCCGCCATATTATGACTGACAAATAGTACCGTTTTCCCCTTTTTTGCTACATCGCCCATCTTGTTAAGACATTTTTTCTGAAACGAGGCATCACCAACCGCTAATACTTCATCAACTACTAAAATTTCCGGATCCAGATGTGCCGCCACCGCAAATGCGAGACGTACATACATCCCGCTCGAGTAGCGTTTAACCGGCGTATCGATGAATTTATCAATTTCTGAAAATTTTACAATCTCATCAAATTTTTCTTCAATCTCGCGTTTCCGCATGCCAAGGATGGATCCACTCAAAAAAATATTTTCGTGTCCGGTCAGTTCGGGATGAAATCCGGTTCCCACCTCGAGAAGTGAACCCACCCGTCCGTAAATATCCACTTCGCCTTCTGTTGGTGTTGTGATGCGGGAAAGGATTTTGAGGAGCGTGCTCTTTCCTGCTCCATTCCTGCCGATGATGCCGATAACTGCCCCTTTATGCACGTCAAATGACACATCTTTGAGTGCCCAGAATTCATTTGCGGACTGATCAGCATCCTTTTGTATCAACCTCTGGAACGGTCTTTTTACTGACTTAACAACGGCATCCCGAAATGTCAGGTATCTTTCCTGTTGACCACCTATCGTGTATTTTTTCCCAAGATCCCGGATACGGATGGCAATATCACCGGACATTAAAATCACCAGGCGCGAAGAACTCTGTTTTCATCTCATACCATATCCGCAAAGTACTGCTCCATCCTCTTAAAGTAGAACAAACCTCCGACAAGAAGAAGGATGACCACACCAACCGAGAGCAGGATCATTGCCTGCGGAGGTTCAGTACCCAGAAGTGCCCATCGGAATCCCTCAATAACTCCCGCCATCGGGTTGAGTCCGTAGAGGAGGCGGAACTGCTCCGGAAGGAGCGAGCTTGGATAAACAACAGGGGACGCAAAGAGCCAGACCTGGATGAGAAATGGAATCGTATACTGGAAATCCCGGTATTTAACGTTAAGCGCAGATAACCAGAGCCCGACGGCAAGTGAGGTCATGATCGCGAGGAGGGTGAAGAACGGAAGTAAAATGATCGCGATAGTCGGTAAAAATCCGTAATATCCCATCATAAGAAGAAGAATGATAAAGGCGATGGCAAAATCGACGAGTGGCGAGACAATGCCGGATATGGGCATAATCAGGCGGGGAAAATACACTTTTGTCATGATACTCGCATTCTGTACCATACTTGTTGTTGAACGGGTAAGCCCTTCAGCAAAGAGCGTCCATGGGATGAGGGCAGCAAAACTGAAAAGGGGGTATGGAATACCTTCAGAGGGGATTTTTGCAAGCCTCCCAAAGAACAGCGTGAATACTACCATAAGGGAGAGAGGCTGGATAATTGCCCAGAGAAAACCAAGTGCGGTCTGTTTGTACCGGATCTTCACATCTCTTGCGACAAAATTATAGATCAGTTCCCGGTATTCCCAGAGCTCGTGAAGATCTACCGGGACCCATTTCTTCGGTGGGCGGATTTTTATTAGAGGTTCCAGTTCACCGCAAGTTGAAGGAGGCAAAACTTTTGAAATGGAAATCATTCTCTGATCATCCTATCCAGGTAAGACATAATTTTTGATTCCTTCGTGATTTGTTCGATTTATTTTGTCAATCCTTCGTTTCTTGCTATAGGATCGTATTTCTAAAATAGATTCAATTGATCCGGTTTTATACAAGAATATTCACACACCGATAAATACATAATACCGGTATTGGGTTATAATATGATCTGGAATCGATGTTGTATTTTTTTAAACCATTTTTATCAATTTTTGTTTCAAACCTCGTATAAGAAGATAGATCGAATACGGCAGTGTTGCCAGGATTGACCATTTCACCTTTTCATAATAATGCCATCTTGTACGACATTGTTTCAGGATTTCCCGTGCGATATCAGGATGACCAGTCCGCAGATATTTAATAGCACGCTGGGATTCAATTCTCCAGATATATTCATCCAGGGATTCTCTCAAATTTTGGGGGACTTCTCCCTTCATGAGTGCGAGGCGGGCAGTTTTAATAAATGGTTCCTGGTAATCCAGGGGAAGTGTCCTGGTACTGACACGGCCTGTATCCTCCAGGTGATATATCGCCCCTGGTTCCCAGCTGAATGCAACCGGATACTTCAGGGCGATTTTACCGAAAAGATCCACATCTTCTCCCCACCAGTATTCTTCAGGAAATCCTCCCATTTCATTAAATATTTTTTTCGGGATTACCCCCGTTGAGGAAGAGACGGTAAAATCTCCAAGAGCACCGGATTTGAAGTAATCAGGGATTAAGCCGGCCCAGGGGGGGTTCGGAATGTCATGATAATCAGCCCATAGCGTCTTTCCATCAGGTGTTCGTCTCTTGAAGGCGGTTGCGTACATACCCGCCAGAGGATACATCTCAATTAACCTCGTGATTGTTTCGAGATGAACCGGCATCCATTCGTCGTCCGCATCAAGAAAAGCGATGAAATCACCGGTTGCCAGGTCGACACCGTGGTTCCTTGTGAAAGAAACACCCCGGTGTTCCTGCTCGATTAAGGTGATCCGGGGATCATGATACCTCCTCACGATTTCAGGACCCCCATCGGTAGAATGGTCATCTACAATAATAATTTCAAAATCCTGTAGTGTCTGGTGAAGCACCGATTCGATAGCACGTGCAATATATGGATTCTTATTGTGCAGGGGAATAATCACTGAAATTTTCTTGTTCATTTAGTAACCTGATACTTCCTTCAGATACTGGCCGGCAAGCATTGCATTTTTCTGCACGGTGGGTATTTTTTCTTTAAGCACATTTTTAATCTGGTTTTCTGTCGCCAGCATAGATTCGATATTCGAAGTCACCATCTCCGGTGTTACCTGGTCAGGTCCCAGGCAGTATTCTTCCTGCCCAAAGATATCCCGGTTAATCCCCCTTGCTTTAATGCTATAGGCAAAACTCAGGGTTGGAATATTTGATGAAAGGGCCGCGATAGTTGCATGAGTACGTGCACCAGCAAAGAGGGCCATGTGACTGATTATCCATTTTGTTTCCGCTGCACTGTAATCCGGAGGGATGAGACGGATCATATTTTTCGCAGGAGATTCAGTCATTTCCCATACTTTTTTCAAAAATGTGAAATCGTTCATGACAGGCGTTGTCACATGGGGTACCAGGTAGATAGTCCGGGATGTTTTCTTCGCAACAGCATGGATGATTTCTTGCGCAATGTGTTCCCACTGCTGAACATCCCCTCCTGTCACATAATTTGCCATAAGAGGACTTAGATTTATACCGATTGCGCCTTTGTCAATGGCAAGTCTTCTGCCTTCCTCGCGGGGCTCAACAGGGTTCATGAGAAATGCGGGGTCAGCAACCTTGTACACATTATCCTTTATTTCATTTTTTTCCAGGTAATCTACTGTTGTTGACTCCCTTGCAAAAATTCCTGTGATCTTTTTCAGATGGTTGCACATGTACCGTTCATATTCTGGTAATTTTGTAAATGGACCGACCGAAGCACCCCACAGAATAAGGGGTTTCTTTTTTTCCAGAACAACATCATCCAGATCGGTAAACAACCAGGGTATCCCATAATCAAGAGAGTAATTATCGCCACCAACAGACAGGACTGCCACCGCATCATCAAGATACGGTACCATCTCTTTACACATCAGGTATTTTTGCTTTCTTTTATCAAACCTGAAAATAATTCTCCGGAGTAATGATTTCTTTTCGAAATAGTGATCCGTGTGCATTTTTTTATGAATGATTGCCGTATCATATTCATCTTTTACCTGGTGCTCGAAATCAGTATTTTGTGTAAAACTGACAGATAAAAATGAGGGGTCGGGAAAATAATTCCGCAGGATTTTCACCGTGCCTCTGGTGATCGCTTCACATCCCCGGTTTTCGTAGGGACCATTCCCGGCCAGAATAAAAAGTGGTCGATCCTTATTCATGGAAAATCTCCGGATTTTTCTTCGAATCTATCGGATATCCTTCAACGGAAATAGTATTCTCCCAGTTCGCGTTCGATTGTTAATGAAGAGAGAAGATTTCGTTGTCTCTGACATGAGGGGGAAGAAACACGTCCCTTCAATTTTTTGGCAACTTACCCATTTTCCTTTGGTTTCAGAGTTATATGAAAATTGTCCCTTGAGAGAGTAGGTTTGAAAGAATATGATGGCGAACAGGGTTTTGTCTTTTAATAATTGCAGTTATCCATACTCTGAAAAATGCATTTAATTTCCGGGCAACACTAATATATCTGCATTCCCGGGAAAAGCCCTTATCGTATAAAGAACAATCTCGAGCTGGAACGATACTATTGAAATAATTTACTATCAATACCATTTGAATGCCTGAAAGGATGTAATGCCATGGATACGGAAATCAATAAAATGCTCTGTCAGACGAATAAATTGCTTAAACTGTCCATAAACAGCACCTATGATTTCTCTCCAAAAACCATCGCAAAAGCTGTATTTTCCAGAATGCTTAATAGACCTGTCAATCAGAAATACAGATCCTTTTTTTGGCCGACGGCGACTCTTGCTTTAGCCCTTGAATGGGGATATACGAAAACTCAGAATAGTGAATGCTCGGATACGTTGGATCAATACTACCGGCAATGGATGAAAAAAGGTTGTAACATTGATTATTTAGATCAGATCATGAATGGCTACTCCCTCATATTTTTATATAATAAAACAGGAGACATCCGGATAAAAAATTCGATAAATACGTTGTATGATTTTATTAATTCCTATCCAAGAACACGTACAGGAAGCTTACCGTATCGAAAAAATTTTCCGGAACTTGTTTTAGTAGATTATCTGGGTATGGTTTGCCCTTTTTTATCAAGGTATGGTAAAACGTTCAATTGTGAAGAGTCCCTGAACCTGTCTGTGGCATTGCTTCACGACTATGTATTGAATGGGATGGACCGGGAAACCGGATTACCGTATCATGGTTTCCAGGGTGATACTCATGAAAAGATGGGGATTATCGGATGGGGGAGAGGTGTCGGCTGGCTTTTAATAGGAATGACTGAAACATTAGCATTTCTTGATAAATCCTCCGATGGTTTTGATTCCTTATATCATGAATATCTGTCATTATTGGAGTCGACAATAAAATTTCAGGATGATGAAGGATATTTCAGGTGGATAGTGAATGCAAAAGAGGGTCACGTAGATATTTCAGCTACTGCAATGATAGGATATTCAATTAAAAGGGCAGGAGATCTCGATATACTCGATCATAGGTACACGCCTGTTGCAGAGAAAGCTCTTCATGCACTCCTGAAATCAACAAAGGATGGATTAATTTCCGATTCTTCAGCGGAATGTCAGGGGATTGGCTTATATCCGCAACGCTTTGAGTGGAATCAATGGGGTCAGGGTTTTGGAACTGCATTTGCTGTAGTAATGAGTCAATAATTTTTGGTGATTCCTCATTTGGTGGCACCAACTTTTTTCCTTCCAAAAAGGATATCCCTTGACATACCGGGTTAATAAGGAAAATTCAAATCGTAACGTGAGATTTGGTAATACAGTACTATCGCAACAGGGGGATGCCCTTGCGGCGGGGGCAAAACCCCGAAGAACGTCTTCATTTTTAAAAATAAGCGTTATTTCCGACATGTTCTCCAGGGAAAATATTGATTGGTGGTTTTTATTAAGGAATCACCTAATCTTTTTATTTTTGAGATTACTGCATTGGGTTGAGGATAACCAGTTCGAAGTCACTGGTTGATTCTATTCTTTGAGTATTATTATGCAGCCAACTGGTTGTACTTCCATCGGGATCTGCCACCTTAATGTAATTTGTCACAACCAGGTATACATGGTTATTTTTTATACCGGATAGTATTGGTTGTATCTCACTTTCATTTCGCACGCCAAATTCGAGCGTCCCATCAGTCTTGTTATCATAATAAATATCAAGAGGCAACCGGGCGACATAGGGAACTACAATTACATAATCCCCGTCAGAACTGTTTTTTTCAATAACCTCCGCGAACCCACGCCAGTCCTCTTTGGAATATTTTGTATAATAATTGTTAAAAGTTAAGGCTAAAAACGGCGCCTGAAGGAGGAAGAAAAGCACTATTAAAATAAAAATACTATTCTTGCGCCTGAAGAACCCTGCGAGAGCTTTGAATGATACGGAGATTCCCAGGAAAAAGAAGGGGAGTAAAAAGAAAAGGTAACGCACGTCTATCGGCATCTTCTCCGAAAGATAAATACTGATGAGGATAGGAATTGCGACAAGTCCCACCACGATGACTGCTTTTGACTTTTCTATTTTCCAGAGAAAAACGCTTCCAATAATAAATAATACAATAAAGAGTGCCATTGTGGTGCGGTGGTATTCCGACAGTGAGCTTAAAATCTGATATAAAACTTCAAATCCCTTAATTCCGTAGAGAGGGGGATTACTCGTTCTTTTCAATAACAGAGTAAAAGCTAACGGAACCAAAGGTAAGGTGACTATAATGAATGCGAATATCGACAGAATATACCCATGGGGTTGTTGTAACATCTTCCTTTGCCGGGAAATGCCCCAAAAAATGGTATACATGAAAAGGAGTGCCAGTGGGATAAAGGTGAAGTAATGTGTCCACAGCGTTAAAGCAGAGAATAAACCGAATAAAATCCATGAATATAATCTGTTGGTGTTCAGGGAATAGAAGAAAAAAAACAATGCCAATGAGAATAAGAAAAGCATTGTCGAGTAATTTCTTGCTTCCTGAGAGAAATATACATGGTATGGTGAAATTGTTAACAGTGCGGCCATGATAAGTCCCACATTTTCATCCGCGAACTCCTTTCCTAGGTAATAGAATACCGGAATTGTCAGAACGCCGAACAAGGCCGGTATAAAGCGGAGAACGAACTCGCTCTGGCCAAACACCAGCATGAAATGTTCAATAACATAAAATAGCGGTGGCGAAAATTCTCCTATTGTCAGTGTAGCTGTGGCCAATTCTGTTGAATTGTTAGAAACGATATCCCAAATCCCTGATAAGCTGTGATTCGCGGTAAACAGGGTGAAAGATTCATCATACCATATTGAATTATAATCCAGGTGGTAAAACCGCAGAAAAGTGCCTATTATTATCAAAAATAGTAATAGAACGGTATACTGCTCTCTTTTGATTTTATGAAGTTTTTCAGCAATATCACCGACGATCGGAGATTTCATAGTACAAATCTCCTGATTTTTTCCGGCAGATAGGATCCAAACAGTTTTCGTTCGCCAATGGAAAGACCCACCTTCCACATGAGGACAAAATATACCAGAGCAAGAATTCCTCCGGTAAGTATGAGGGGAATTAACGTATCGAGCGGGAGGAAGATCCCCAGGATGATTGCAACTGCTCCAAGAAGAAGGCCTGCAACCACACCAGGAACCAGAGATTTTGTGAAGGTATATACTCCGACTCCAAGCACTCTGGTCGCGTACCATGGATTGAAAATGGCATTCTTCAGGGTAAGACAGATCGCTCCAGCTGCTGCAACTCCATAATATCCCCAACCCGTGAATAACGAGAGGATTACTGCGAGGGCGAAGTTGCAGATTCCCGTAATAAGAGCTACAATTCCCGGCAACCGCACTTTGTTAAAAGCCGAGTTAATTGAAAAAAGAGGTATAACCGCGAGGTTTACCACAAGATGTGCTGTCATGAGTATCATGAGTGGGGCGAGGAAAGCATATTGTGCTCCCACCCAGACGGTAAGCAGGTGCGGGGCAAAACCACAAATCAGCCCGATTGGAAGGGCCATAGAAAGTCCCATCAGTTTTACTGCGCTTTTTGTGACCCGTACCATGTTCTCAGTATGCTCCCTTGCATAGTACGTGAGGATGATCGGAGTCAGTACGCCTCCAATCACTCCCGCAATCGTCCTCAAGAAATTTCCCCATTTGAGGACTATTGCATATTCACCACCCGGAGTTGCCCCGAAGAGCAGGTTAACGACAATAAGATCGATCTGGAGAAAGAGAAGAGTTCCAATCTGGCCGATGAACACCCATCCTCCCATCTCGCCAAGGTCCTTTATCCGGGTGCGGTCAAAAGAACGTATCGAAAGATGGAGATGCGGACAGACTTTTTTTGCGAGGATGATGGCGATCACCGAAGAGACGATTGCTGAACCGATATATGCACTTCCGACAAAAATAAGACTTGGACCCCAAAGACTGAATAAGATGACAATAAGTCCGACCTGGACGATACTGCTCACGATATTAACAATGTTCATGAGATCCAGGCGGTTATATGCGAAAAGTTGAACGGTATAGGTTCCGGTCAGGGAACTGATGAAGAATGTAAGTGAAGCACAGAGAACGAGAATGATAGCCCCGGTTTCCTGTCCTGCCGGGATATTGAAAATTGCAGGAATGAACCAGGAAACAATGATGACAATCGGCAATGAAAGAGCAATAACAATGAAGAG
>Ga0105095_10000783_pt1 | contig 15915 bp, 12 predicted proteins | sample PPLLak2March2015_2_FD_79180 | JGI IMG/M metagenome (GOLD analysis project Ga0105095, IMG submission 79180) | Freshwater sediment microbial communities from Prairie Pothole Lake near Jamestown, North Dakota, USA - PPLs Lake P8 Core (3) Depth... | ecosystem: Environmental > Aquatic > Freshwater >...
ACACCGCCGTCGGGTCGGGCCCCTTCTCGATGAGGAACGTGCCGCCCGTCTTCGCGGTGTCCTCTCCCGTCATGTCGAGCGACATCATCGCGAGCACCCGCGATGTGCGTGCCGCGTCCTCCGCAATCCACGCGTCGCTGGCGCGGTTCTCATCGCCCCAGAGCAGCGTCAACGTGCGGGCGGGGGGCGCGACCTTGCCATCCTTGATGGCCTGCTGGAGGGCCAGCGCCGCCGCCACCAGGGTGCCGCAGCCGCTGGCGTTGTCGTTGGCGCCCGGCTCCTGCACGTGCGCCACGAGCACGACGCGATCGTCGGGCCAGCGCGTGCCGGGAAACTCGGCGACGAGCGTGCGCACGGGGCGGCGATGGAACACCGTGTCCACCTGGACGTGCACCTGCACGGCACCCGCGGCCAGCCGCTCGCGAAGGCGCTCGGTGGCACGCGGCGTGGCCTTGAACCCGAACGACGCGCGCTCGGCCTCGTAGGGGATGCTGCCCCACTGCAGCACCTGCGGGGTCTTCTCGGGCTGCGTGTAGGGGGCAATCTGCGTGGAGACAACGCCGGCCGCCCCCCGCGCCTTCACCGCCTGGTGCCATACCGCGCCGATCGGACCGTCGGCCAGCACCACGGCGCCGACGACGCTCTTGCCGTCGTAGTCGGCCGCCTCGGTGCCTGTGCCCACGTCCACGAGCGGCGCCAGCACCCCACCGTCGCGCGTCGAGACCGAGTTGATGGCCAGCGGCACGCGGTCCTGCTCTCTCGAGAGCACCACCTCTCCCTCCGGCCCATCGAGGCGCAGCACCGCCTCCCGCATCTCCCAGCCCTGGCTGTTCGACGGAATGACGTCGTACCGCGTGGCGATGCCCGCCGACTGCAAGCGCTGGTCGATCCACTCCAGCGACAGGTCGAACTGCGGATTCCCGGCGAGGCGCCATAGCGGGGCCATGCGCGAGACGATGTCCATGGCCCCCTCGACGTCCACGCGCGGCGCCACGGCCCGGTAGATGGCCTCCGCACGCTTCGGCAGCGCCCGGTCGAGGGGTGGAAGGTGCGGCGCCGGCTGCGCGCCGGCGGTGGCGCAGGTCAGGAGCAGGAGGAGGAGCGCCTGGGGAACGGCGGACGGGCCATTGAGCGATTGGCGATTGCAGATTGAGCGATTCATTGGGGATGGGCGGATTGGGGGATTGTGCCATTCATTGGGCGATTGCGGAATTGGGGGATTGAGTGATTCGGGATTGAGCGATTGAGTGATTCGCGATTGGCGATTGAGCGATTCGGCGCACGCGCCTGAGGCGCCATGACCGCGGTCCACTGCGACTACGACCGACGACGAATCGTCAATGACGCAATCGCCAATCACCCGATGAATCGCTCAATCCCCCAATCCCCCAATCCCCAATCAATCGCTCAATCTGCAATTCATCAATCGCTCAATGGCACGCACGCTACCGTTGCAGGGGCGAGTAAGTGACGCCGTCCGGGCTGTTCTGCACCTCCACTCGGGCCAGCGTCTCGCCCGAGACGAGGTCCAGCACCAGCATCGAGTTGTCGTTGCGCACCGTGACGAACGCGTGCCGGTTGTCGGGATGCGGGAACACCCCCGCGGTGGAGGGCTCGGCCACCTGCGTGCGCCCGAGCGGGATGGACTTCACGATGGTCTGCGTCCCGACGTCGCCCACGACCAGTGACGAGGCCCGGGCATGCGGCACCAGCGCGCGGGTGCCGTCGGGCGTGAACTGCACGCGGTACGGAAAGCCCGGCGAGGACAGCTGCTTCACCACCTCGAGCGTCCGCGTGTCGATGATGGAAATCGTGTCGGCCGCCCGGTTGCCGGCCCACACCCAGCGGCCGTCCGGCGTCACGCCCACGCCCTCGCACTCGGCCCCGGTCTTCACGTCCTTGATTTTCGCGCCCGTCTTGAAGTCGAATGCGCTGACGCTGCCGTCCCGCATGTTCGAGCAGTAGAGCCGCGTGCGGTCCGTCGAGAGCGCCAGCATGTGCGAGACGCCCGCCCCGGTCCGGAACACGCGCTCGATGGCCCCGGTCGTCACGTTCACCAGCAGCAGCGCCTGGTTGGCCTCCGAGGTCACCACCACGCGCGTCCCGTCCACCCACCGCACGTCGTGCGGCGCGCGGTACTCGCCCAGGTCGATCGTCTTGATCGTGTCGCCACCCGGCAGTGCCAGCACGCTCAGGGTCTTCTGCTGGCCGACGCCCTGCTTGTTGTAGTTGGTCACGACCACCGTCCTGCCGTCCGGCGACACGGCCGCCTCGTGCGGCCCGCCCACGACCGGGACATGCCGGTAGGCTTCCATCGACTTCAGGTCGATGAGCGTGACGGAATCGGATTGCTGGTTGACGACCACCACCGTGCCGGTCAGCGCCGGCCGGGGCGCAGGCGGCTGTGCGAACGAGGCAGTTCCGGCAAGCACCGATGCGACCAGCGGAAGGGCGACGAGCGGCCTGATCATTCCCGAATGCTAACTGGCGCGCGCCTGGCGCCGCCAGCGTCTTGTGACGCGCACCGGGACGAGCAGCGGCCCCGGCGACAGTGGCGCAACGAAATGTGTTGCGCAACATGATTCGTTGCGTTAATGTCCAGACATGATCGCCCATGAGACCGAGTTCCCGCGGGCCAAGCTCCAGCGCGTCGTCGACCAACTCGGGGGACAGAGCGCGGTGGCGGACGTACTCGGCGTGCACCGATCGCGCGTGTCGCGCTGGCTGGGCGGCGACCAGCCCGACCCCGACAACCAGGCGAAGCTCGAGGGGCTGGAGTTCGTGCTCGCGCGGCTGTCGCGGCGCATGGCGCCCGCCACGGCCCGCAAGTGGCTGACTGGAATCAACGCCCACCTCGGCCACCGCCGGCCCGTCGACCTCATCCTCCACAACCGCATCGCCGAGGTCCTCGCCGCCCTGGAACAGGCGGAACTCGACTCGTACGCGTAGCCCGGCGCCGTGCAGCTCTTCCGCGTGTTCGACTGGGACGGGGTGACCACGGGCCGCCACGAAGGGGGCCCGCTGTTCGTGCCACGCTCCCGCCAGGGCGCCGGCCGGCACGACGCGCCGGCCGTTTACGGCGCCTGGTACTGTTCGGGCCTGGCCGTATCCGCCATCGCCGAGTACCTGCAACCGTTTCGGGGACACGTCCTGACGGACGAGGACTTCACGCGCGCGGGCGGCCTGGGCAAGGCATTGGTGGCACTGGAACTGGACGGTGGGCTGCGGGTCATCGATCTCGACGATCCGGGCGAGCTCGTGCGACGACGGCTGCGCCCTTCCCGCGTCGCCTCGATGCAGCGACCTGTCACCCAGGCCATCGCCGCCGCCGTCTACCAGGAAGGCGCCGCCGGCCTCGCGTGGTGGTCCACCCTCAATGCCGACTGGGGCCACGTGACGCTGTTTCACGAGCGGGCCCTTCCGCACGTCCGCGTGGAGGTACCACCACAACGTCTGTCCACGGCACTCCCCGCGGTTCGGGAGGCCACCGAGTATCTGGGCATCCGGCTGTAGTCGGCCAGGATCAGATGGGGCGCTTAGCCGCCAGCCGACGACGCCCGCCCGACCAGCGGGTTTCGGGTGACCACGCCGCTGAACCTCGAGAAATCCCGGTCAGCGGTCCACAACTCGCGGACGCCGTGGTGCGCGCACAACGCGGCCACGCGCGCATCGTGCACCCGGGGCCCCGCGACCCGTGCGTCGGCCAGCATGGCGCGCAGCGTCGGCCAGTGTCCCGGTCCCTCGCTCAGCATGGCCAGCGTGGGCGACTCCATCCAGGCGTCAATCTGGTCGAGGGCGGCCGCCAGGGTCGAGGGCGGCGCGTAGATCCGGGGATGGGTGACGATGGCCGTGAACTCGTGGAGGCAGGGCCACGCGAGTGCCCAGGGGGAGGGGCCTTCGGCCAGATCCCGGACCACGGCACGGGCCGCGGCGTGCCACGGGGAGTCCTGGCGGTGGGCGTACACGAGGACGTTGGTGTCGAGCGCGATCACGCGCCGCGCCCCTCGTAGGCGAGATCGCGGATCGGCTCCCAGCGGCCCTCCACCACGCCGGGTTGCACGCCGTGACCACCGACGCTGGCCTCGCGGAGACGGAAGCCGGGCCGCTGGGCACGGCCGGCGACGACGTGCCGCAGCCCCTCCTCCACCAGGGCGCGGAGCGTCACCCCTTCGCGGCGCGCCACGCGCTTCGCCTGGGTCAGCAGCGGGTCGGCAATCTCTATGGTGGTCTTCATGTGGGTAACCATATCACCTGCCACGGGCAGGTGGCCAAGTCGGGCCGGCGCGCGCAGCCCCGGACGGGACTACAATCGGCACCATCATGAGCAGTGACGACCGGCATCTCGGCATGGGCGCCTCCATCACGCGGCGCGACTTCCTGAACGGTATGGCCATCGGCGTGGGCGGCGCAATGGCCGCGGGGTGGCTCCCCGGAGACATCGACGCCCTGCTCGCGCAGGGGATCGCTCCTTATCCCCCGGCGCTCACCGGCCTGCGCGGCTCCCACGTCGGATCGTTCGAAGTCCTGCATCAGCTGCGCGACGGCGCCTTCTGGAAGGCGGCCGGCACGCCCGAGAACACCGGCGAGGACTACGACCTCGTGGTGGTCGGCGCCGGCATCAGCGGCCTGACCGCCGCCCATTACTTCAAGAAGGCCCGGCCCGACGCGCGCATCCTCGTGCTCGACAACCACGACGACTTCGGCGGCCACGCCAGGCGCAACGAGTACACGCACAACGGCCGCACCTACATCGGCTACGGCGGCACGCAGTCGATCGACAGCCCGGCGCCCTACAGCCGCGTGGCGAAGGATCTCATCACCGAGCTCGGCATCGACGTGACGCGCTACCAGAAGGTGCTGGACGCGGGCCTCTACAAGTCGCTCGGCCTCGGGCCGTCGATGTTCTTCGACAAGGAGACGTTCGGTGCCGATCGCCTCGTCGTGGGCGACCCGCGCGACGACGCCTTCCAGGCGGCCGCGCCGATCAGCGACGCCGTTCGCCGCGACCTGAAGCGGCTGCTCACCGAGCGCATGGACCCGATGCCCGGCCTCTCGTCGGCCGAGAAGAAGGCGCGCCTCGCGCGGATGAGCTACACCGACTTCGTCACGACGCAGCTGAAGCTCGACGCCGGGGTGATGAAGATCTTCCAGACCCGCACCCACGGCCTCTTCGGCGCCGGCGTGGACGTCGTGCCGGCACAGGACGCCTTCGCGCTCGGGCTCCCGGGCTTTGCCGGGATGGGCCTCGACGCCGCGCCCGGTCCGGGCCAGAACTTCGACTCCATCCACAGCGAGGACGCCGGGCACTACTACTTCCACTTCCCCGACGGCAATGCTTCGGTGGCGCGCCTCCTGGTCCGCCGCCTGGTGCCCGGCGCCATCCCCGGATCGACGATGGACGACGTGGTGACGGCGCGGGCCGACTACGGAAAGCTCGATGCCGCCGGATTGGCCGTGCGTATTCGCCTGAGCAGCTCGGTGATGCGCGTGCGCCACATCGGGCCGGCGGGCGGCGATCAGCGAGTGGAAGTCGCCTACGTGCAGCGCGCGTCGGGCCGCCAGGGCCTCGAGACCTCGGGACCTCAAGTCCTCAAGACCGTCCATGCCCGTTCCGTCGTGTTGGCGTGCTGGCACTCGGTCATCCCGGCCCTGTGCCCTGAACTGCCCGCGGCGCAGAAGAAGGCGCTCGACTACGCCATCAAGGTGCCGCTGGTCTACACCAACGTGTTCATCCGCCAGTGGACGGCGTTCCAGAAGCTCGGCGTGCAGCGCGTGTCGATGCCGGGGATGTGGCACACCTCCGTCAACCTCGACTTCCCCGTCAGCATCGGCAACTACACGCACCCGAAGGACCCGAACGAGCCCATCGTGCTGCACCTGTCGAAATCGGCGTGCAAGCCGGGGCTGCCGATCCGCGACCAGCACCGCGCCGGGCGCGTGGAGCTGCTCACCACGTCGTTCGAGACCATCGAGCGCAGCATCCGCGACTCGCTGGGCCGCGCGCTCGGCGGCGGCGGGTTCGATCCCGCGCGCGACATCCTCGGCATCACGGTGAACCGCTGGCCGCACGGCTACGCGTACCAGTACAACTCGCTCGCCGACGACTTCTGGGTGACCGGCGGCGAGCAGCCCTGCGTGGTGGCGCGCCAGAAGTTCGGGCGCATCGCCATCGCCAACGCCGACGCCGCCGCGTATGCGTACACGGACGCGGCCATCGATCACGGCCACCGGGCGGTGACGGAGCTGCTCGCACAGCCGGGAAGTGAGAAGTGAAAAGTGAGAAGTGAGGTGAGAAGTGACAGGCGCGGACTCGGGCGACTGCGGCCCGCCAATGGCGCGGCTCGCGTCAGCGCTCCCGTCGCGCGCGTCAGCAGTCCCGTTAATCGTCGGCACACAATCGCGTGGAAACCCAGCCCCATATCCCCCGTACCCTCGGCCTGACAGACCTCGTCCTGCTGAGCACCGTCGCCATCGTCAACGTGAACGTCGTGCCGCCGGTGGGCGTGTTCGGGCGGGCCACGCTGGGCCTGTGGGTGCTGGCCTGGCTGGCCTTCTTCGTGCCGTCGGCCATCGCGGTGCTGGCGCTGTCGAAGCGCTATCCGGGGGAGGGCGGCGTCTACCTGTGGGCGCGCCGCCACTTCGGCAACCTGCACGGGTTCGTCTCGGGCTGGTGCTACTGGACCAACAGCCTCTTCTACGTCCCGGTGCTCCTCGTCTACCTGGCCGGGGTCGTTGCGTTCGCGGGCGGCCCGCGCACGGCAGGCCTGGTGGACGAGAAATGGTTCGTGGGCACGGTCGCCTTCGGGTGGCTGGCACTCATCACCGCGGCCAACATCCGGGGCATGGGCGTCGGCAAGTGGATCAACAACATCGGCGGCCTGGGCGGCGTCGCCACCGTGGCGCTCGTCGCCCTCGCGGCGGGCGTGGCCCGCTGGCAGGGCACGTCGGCGTCGCCAGCGATCGCCGAGGGGTCGCTCGCGGACATGGCCGGCGGCCTGGGCGTGATGTGCTTCGCCTTCATCGGCATCGAGCTGGCCTCGACCATGTCGGACGAGATTCGCCATCCCGAGCGCGACGTGCCGCGGGCGGTGGCCATCACCGGCGTGTTCGCGCTGGTGGCGTACCTGCTGGTGGCCGATGCGCTGCTGGCGCTGGTGCCGCCCGGCGAGCTGGGAGCCATCCAGGGCGTGATGCAGGCCGTGAAGCTTGGGGCCGAGGCAGCGGGCGCCAGCTGGCTGGTGGCGCCCATCGCGCTGGTGATGGCGCTGTCGATTGGCGGCTCGGCCTCGGCCTGGTTTGCCGGGCCATCGCGGATCCCGTTCGTGGCGGGCATCGACCATGCGCTCCCCCCCGCGCTCGGCCGCCTGCACCCGAAGTGGGGGTCGCCGTACGTGGCACTGCTTGCGTGCGCCGGCATCTCGGCGGCGCTCACGGCCTTGTCGATGACGGGGTCGAGCGTCGCCGAGGCCTACCAGATCCTGCTCAGGGCGGCCGTGGTGATCAACCTCGTGCCCTTCGTCTACACGTTCCTCGCCCTGATGACGCTCGATACGGCCCGTCCGTTCGAGCGGGTGGCCGGCGGGGTGGGGGTCCTGGTGACCATCGCGGGGATCGTGGCGGTCTTTCTGCCCACCGGGGACGTCGGAAACCTCTGGATCTTCGAGCTGAAGATGGTGGCGGCCGTGCTGGGACCCATTGCCCTCGGGCTGTGGATGTTCTGGCGGTCGCGGCAGGATCGTGAAAAACCGTGAAGCCGTCTGGTTCGGAGCACGGCGGCCGCAGGGGACCAACGGCGGGACGAGCGGGCTCCCGTTCGCCCTAACTGTTTGACACCAAAAAGGAAATCGGCGTTGACAGTGGCGCGAATGGGCCAGATAATGCCGCGTTACAGAACTGTAGCGGTAGCTCTAGGCTCTTTGCTTTGCGGCTCACCCCCTTGCCGGGGTCTGCCTGGAGGTCAGAATGCGACGTTGTCTAGTGTTGTTTTGCACGGCCGTCACGCTGTTGGCTGTTCCCCTCACAGCATCAGCCCAAACAACGACGGGAGATATGCGAGGCGTCGTCACCGACGATTCCGGGGCCGTGCTCCCCGGCGTCACAGTGACCCTGCGAGGCAGCGCCGTCCCTGGCGCCCCCACGACGGTCACCAACGAATCGGGTGTCTATCGCTTCCCCAACCTTCCCCCGGGGACGTACGAGATCACGGCGGAGCTTTCGGGCTTCTCCACGAACACCCAGACCGGCATCCCGGTGTCGCTGGGCGGGACGGCCGAGATCAACATCCAGATGAAGGTCAGCTCGCTGGCCGAGACCATCACGGTCACCGCCGAGGCGCCGGTGGTGGATTCGACGAGCACGCAGGTGGCGACCAACTACTCGCGCGAATGGGTGGAGAACGCGCCGGTGCGGCGCTTCACGTTCTTCGACCTGGTCAACGCGGCACCTGGGGTGAGCCCCGCGACGTCCACGAGCTCGCGCTCGTCGTCGTTCGGGTCGGCGACCAACGAGAACCTCTACCTGCTGGACGGCACCGATTTCACGGCGCCGCTCACCGGCGCGGCCTGGCCGTGGCCCAACACCGACGCCATTGAGGAAATCCAGGTGCTCTCGCTCGGCGCCCCGGCCGACTACGGCAACCTCGGCGGCGCGGTGTTCAACGTCGTCACCCGCCAGGGCAGCAACACCTTCAAGGGCGACGCCAACTTCTACTTCATGAACCAGAGCCTCACGGGGCGCAACACCACCGACGACCAGGACGACGGGCTGCCCTACAACCGCGACGAGTTCAAGGACAGCACGGTGCAGCTGGGCGGGCCCATCGTGAAGGACAAGTTCTGGTTCTTCGGGTCGTATCAGTACCAGAAGGACGCCGACTCGCAGCCCGGCACAGACCCGGAGTTCCCGGCAGCATCGTCGGCCAAGCGCTACTTCTTCAAGTTGAACTACCAGATCAACCAGGACAACCGGCTGCAGTACCAGCAGCACGACGACTACTACCGCATCCCCCAGCGGGCCACGCCCAACCTCGACCCGACCTCCATCAGCGTCGAGAACGGCCACAACCCGTCACCGGGCTTCCTGTGGTCGTCCGTGATCAACCCGACCACGGTCGTCGAGGCCCGCTACTCCGGCTTCTACGGTGTGGATCACGGCGACCCGCTCAACGGCGGGCCGCGCGTAAACCCCCGCTACTACGACCTCGACACCGGCCAGGTCACCGGCGGCATCTACACGTGGTACGACGGCAAGAGCCAGAAGACGGCGTTTTCGGGCAAGGTCACCAAGTACGCCGACAACTTCCTCGGCGGCAGCCACGATTTCAAGTTGGGCGTCCAGTACAACACCGGCTTCGGCGAGTACACCTACGGCCCGAACGACTACATCTACACCTACGGCGGCATCCCGGAGTACGGCTACACGCAGCTGCCCTGGACACAGGGCGGCCGTTTGAAGGCGATCGGCATCTTCGCGGACGACACCTATCAGGTCGGCCGCGCCACCCTCAACCTGGGCCTCCGCTACGACGACAGCAAGGCCTACTTCGTGGCGCAGGACCTGCTGGACGCCCAGGGCAACCCGACCGGTCAGCAGTCGCCGGCCGTGGACGAGGTCTTCCGCTGGCGCGTGCTCTCGCCGCGCGTGGGCGTCACGTTCAAGGTCAACGAGAGCGGCTCCACGCTGGTAAAGGCCCACTACGGCCGCTACTACCGCGGCATCGTCACCGGCGAGTTCGATAACACCACGCCGTCGATTTCGCCCAGGTACCTCTTCTCCGGCCTCTACGACGCTAGCGGCGCGCCGCTCGACAGGGAGCTGGTGTCGGACATCAGCCAGTTGAGCGTGGATCCGAATCTGAAAAACCCCTACACCGACCAGTTCATCGTGGCGTGGGAGCAGCAGGCAGGGCCGGACATCGGGTTCTCGGTCAACTACGTCTACAAGAACAGCAAGCGGCAGACCGCCTTCCCCGACATCGGCGGCATCTACACGCTGGTGCCGTTCAGCCCGCCTCCGGGCGTGAACGTGAGCCAGGTCTATCAGCTGCAGAACAATCCCGAAGACCGGCTCTTCCAACTGCGGAACGACGACCGCATGTTTTCGACGTACAACGGCGTCGCGTTCGAAGTGAAGAAGCGCATGTCGAACAACTGGCAGGCCAACTTCGGCGTGACGCTGTCAAAATCCGAAGGCCGACTCGGCGGCTCCAGTTCCGCCCGCGCCACACCGCTCACCAGCCCGACGAGCACGGCGGGCGTCTTCGGCCAGAACCCGAACGACTTCATCAACAGCGACGGGCGTCTCATCGGGGACCGGCCCGTCGTCATCAAGGCGCAGTTCATCTACCAGCTCCCTTGGAACATGTTGACCTCGTTCAACTTCCAGAGCCAGAGCGGAAGGCCTATCATGCAGGACTTCCGCGTTTCGAGCGACGTGACCCAAATCCCGGGCAGAAACAGCGTCGTCGCCAACGCGGTGGACGGCGAACTGCGCACGGACCTCTGGCAGACGCTCGACGCCCGCGTCGAAAAGGCGTTCAACCTTGGCGGCACGGCGGAGCTTGCCGTATTCGGCGACTTCCTGAACCTGTTCAACAGTGATGCCAACGAGAGCGTTGAGAGCACCCGAACAGACGTGGCCAACTACCTCGTGCCGTCTCGGTACATCCTGCCGCGCCGCCTGATGATCGGCGGCAAGTTCAGGTTCTGATCACGTCGGGAGTCGGGAGTCGGGAGTCGGGCACCGCGAGCCGGGACACCCGACCCTGAGACCCGGAGCCTGAAGGACTTACGGCCCGGGGTTGCGATAGGCGCGGCCCCGGGCCGTGATCTGTACGGCCAGCTCCCGGTCGCCCTGGGCCTCGGCCATCGCGGCCGCGCGCGCGTTGGTGGTTCGCGCCTCGGCGACGCGGCCATTCGCGGCCAGGGCCGCGGCCAGCGTCTCCACTACGCGGGGATCCCCGCTCCTCGTGGCGTCGACCACCGCACGCGCGAGCCTCAGGGACAGCTCGACGTCGCTTCGCGGTAACCCCGGGCTCGTGGCCAGCAGGCGTGCCAGGTTGTGCGCCAGGCCCACGTCGGTCTGGTGCACGGCCAGTGCCCGCTCGAGCACCGCTCGCGCCTCGCGCGTCTCACCCGCCTGCAGCAGCAGCACGCCCAGCGCGTTGGCCACCGCGGCATCGTTCTCGCCCTCGCGCACCGCCTCGCGCAGGTGCGGCACCGCCTCGGCGGTCCTGCCCAGGGTGGCCAGGGCCATCCCCAGCGCCGCCCGCGAGTGCCGGCGCTGCGGGTCCAGTGCAATCGCCTGTTCGTATCGCGCGACAGCCGAGGCGAGATCGCCCCGCGCCGCCAGGTCGTTGCCCTCGCGCTCCAGGTGCGCCGCATCCAGGAGGCTGAGATTGGTGCGCGCGTCTGGGTGTGATGGGTTGAGGGCGAGCACCTCGCGGTAGCGAGCCGCAGCCTCGTCTCCCCGGCCCTCCGCAGCAAGCGCCACACCCAGGTTGTAGAGCCCCACGTCGTTCGACGGATCGAGGGTGACCACGCGCGTCCACAGCGACAGGGCGTTGGCCCATGGCGCCAGCGTGCTCCGCGTGACCACCGCCGACGCCACGACGAGCACGAACGCCGCGGCGGAGAGTGCGCGGACTCGCAGCGCATGCCCCGCGGCCCACCGCGTGCCAGCGCCGGCCACGAGCATCGAGACGACGATGCCGGGCAAGTAGGTGTAGCGATCGGCGGTGGCTTGCTGGCCGCTCGGCACGAGCCCGGCGGCTGGCACCAGCAGGACGAGATAGCAGGCCCATGCCGACGCCAGCGATGGCCGCTGTCTGCGCCACACCCAGGCCGCGGCCGAGATGGCCACCAGCGCGAGAACCGCCGCCACGGTCATGCCCGCGTTGCCGGCCGGGTTCAGCGGCAGCACGTCGAGCGGCGTCAAGCCGACGGGCGCCACGGTGCGCCAGAGATAGACGAACGGCGCCGAGGCCGCCGACTCCAGGCGATAGAGCCACGGCGTCGCCGCCAACCCGGGCACGCGTGCCACGAACTCGGCGCCGGCAAAGACCACGGCAAGCGCAGCGAACGGCCACGCGCGCGCCACGCCCGTGCGCAGGGCCCGCGCGTGAAGCCACCCATCGAGGATGACCAGGACGACCGGGAATCCGAGCGCGACGGGCCGCGCTGCGAGGGACGCGGCGAACAGCAGCAGCGCCGGAAGCAGCGAACGCCCCGCGCCTGGCGAGGATGCCCTGAACCACTCCAGCAGCGAACCGAGCGCGAACGCCACGGCCAGCGCGTAGGGCAGTGCGCTGACCCAGGCCACGACCTCCACGCGCAGGGGATGCAGGCCGTACAGCAACGCAGCTGCAAAGGCCGCAGCATCGCGCCACGCCGTCGACACGTCGGGCGTGGCGCGGGCGAACAGCGCGCGCGCCACGCGCCAGACCAGCAGCACGCAGAGGACGTGCGCTGCAACGTTGGCGGCGTGGAACGCGGCCGCGTCGAGGCCGGCGCCCGCCTTGATCCCGGCCCACGCCAGCCAGCTGACCGGCTGGTAGTGCTCCATGTAGGAGGTGGTGAACGCCCACCGCCACGCCCCGGGAAAATCGAGCGACGGGTTCTCGACGATGACGCGCGGGTCGTCCCAGTTGAGGAAGGTGAAGCCGAGCGCAGGCCAGTACGTCGCCCCCACCGCGGCGACGATCAGCGCGATCGCAAGGAGGCGCCCGAGCATCCGAGAGAGTCTACCGCGCGCGCAAACGAAACCACGAAGGCACGAAGATCACGAAGATCACGAAGGCCGGCACGAAGAACACATCCTTCTTCAGCCCCGAGCCCCAAGACCCAAGACCCAAGACCCAAGACCCAAGACCCAAGACCCAAGACCCTAGACCCCCGTCCCGTGCGACTAGTCGGTGATGGCGCCCAGTTGTTCGAATCGAACTTGAAGCGTAGGCTAGTCCGATATGGATGTGTCCTGCCCGGAGCTCATCGCGCGCCTGGATCGCTCGGTCGAGGCGGGTTCGATCGACGCCGTGACGGCCATGGTCAAGGCCGATCTCGAGGATCTGCTGTCACGCGGCGTCGTCGCGCTCCCGGACCTGTTCCGGCAGGTCAGGCCCGAGGCCTACGCGCGTCGGCTGCTGCACCGCGATCCGTCAGGGCGCTACACGGCCATCGTCATGACCTGGGGACCCGGACAGGGGACCCCGGTGCACGATCACGGCGGCCTGTGGTGCGTGGAAGGCGTGGTGGAAGGGCAGATTGCGGTGACGCAGTACGACGTGGCGCCGGCGGGAGGGGAGCAGTACGTCGTGACCATGCGCGACACCATCCTCGCCGGAGTGGGCACGGCCGGACGCTTGATCCCGCCCACCGATTACCACGTCATCTCGAATGCGCTGTCCGACCGGGCCTCGCTCACCCTGCACGTCTACGGCGGTGACCTGTGCGAGTGCCAGGTGTTCATGCCTCAGGGCGACGGCCGCTACACTGCGCAGGTGCGTGCCCTGGGTTTTCACGACTGACGTGGCCCTCATCGACCTGCGGTTCCGCGGCCGCGACCGTGTCATCGCCTCGGCCGTGCTCCGCGGCCCCGAGGGCCTTGTGATCATCGATCCCGGGCCGAGCTCGTGCCTGCCTGCGCTCGAGGAGGGCCTGGCCGGCGTGGGGGGCACGCTGGCCGACGTCCGCACGATTCTCCTGACGCACATTCACCTTGATCACGCCGGCGCCACCGGCAGCATCCTCGCGCGCGTGCCGTTGGCACGCGTGCTGGTCCATGAGCGCGGCGCGCCGCACATGGTCGATCCGTCGAAGCTGCTGGCGAGCGCCACGCGCCTCTACGGCGACCAGATGGATGTGCTGTGGGGGCGTTTCGATCCGGCGCCAGCGGAGCGGGTGACGGCGCTGAGGGGCGGCGAGCGGCTCGATGTGGCCGGACGGCCCATCCGCGTCGCCCACACGCCCGGTCACGCCGTACACCACGTCAGCTACCTGGACGAATCGGACGGCGCGGCCTACGTGGGCGATACCTGCGGCATCCGTACCGTGGCGGACTACACGATCGCGGCGACACCGCCGCCGGACATCGACATCGAATTGTGGATGGCCAGCCTCGACCGCATCGAGGCCTGGCAGCCGGCCTCGCTGTTCCTGACACACTTCGGTCCTGTTGGCGCGGCCCGCGCCCACCTCGCGCAGTATCGCGAAGTGCTGACCCGCACGGCGGATGCCGTGGCCCGCTCGCTTGCCGCTGGGGATGCGGACGAGACGCGAGCGGCGGTCTTCGTGTCGCACATGCGCGCCGAGGCGCGTCAGGTGCTGTCGGAGTGCGAGGCCGAGGCCCTCGAAACGGCCGCGCCGTTCGAGCAAATCTGGGCCGGGCTCGCGCGCTATTGGCGCAGGAAAGCCCCGCCGGCCTAGGAGGCCCGGCGCGCCTCGTCGCGGGACATCGGCTCGGTCATGAATCGCAGCGCGTACCCCGCCGGGGTCCCCGTGGACGGCTTGCAGGGGGCCACCTGCCACACGGCCGACAGCACGCGCCCGGCGCGCAGCTGCTGCGGCAGCCCGCTGACGTCGCGGGCGGTCTTCTCGACCTGCAGGTGCACCAGGCGGTACAGGGGCAGGGCCACCGAACTGTCGCACTCCACCACCACACCGCTCTCGCTCACCTCGCGGGTGCGGACGGAGGTGAACCGGACGGCACCGCCCGCGTCCTTCCAGGTCAGCCGCGCGGGCACGGCGAGGCTGGCGCTGGGGCACGGGGCGGGCCGGGGGCTCCGGGCAAAGGCTTGGTCGGTCACAGGGCGCTCCAGGGTTTTGGCGGTCACACGGGGTAGAACAAGGAAAAGCAACGCTTGCACTCTTTCCAAGTTCCACGCCGTTTTTCTGTGCAATGCGCGAAGGTGTGCAGGGAGCGCCTACTGAAGTCAGCAATGGTTCTTGAGCGGACTTGAACGACAGGGCAATTTCAACAATGCGTGGATAGTGAGTATCCACGAACATCGGTAATTGGATACTAGCTAATCGCTTCCTGGCCCCCTTCGATGCCCAGCCGGCGCAGCTTCAGGTAAAGTCCGCGCCGTGTCAAGCCGAGGGCGCGCGCCGATTCCGAGATGTTGCCGCGATGCCGCGTGAGGGTATCGCGGATGAGCTCACGCTCGAGATCGTCGACCACCGAGGCCAGGGTCTGGCCTCCGCGAAGCGTGATGCGCCCGGCGGCCTTTACGTCGGGCCGGGTGGCTGGCGCCGCAGTGATGTCGGCCGACAGGTGCTCGGGCCCGACGAGCCCTCCCGGGGGGGCCATCGCCACCGCCCGCTGGATTTCGTTGCGCAGCTGTCGGACGTTGCCGGGCCACCAGTACTGCGCGAAGAGGTCCAGGACATCGGAGCTCAGTTGAACATCCGGCTTGCCGAGCCGCTCCGATGCCTCGCGCAGGAAGTAGGTGCTGAGGTGCGGGATCTCCTCGCGCCGCTGCCGCAGAGGGGGCACGTGGATGCGGATCACGCTCAGACGGTAATAGAGGTCCTCGCGGAACTTGCCCTCCGCCACCCGCTGTTCGAGATCGGCGTTGGTCGCGGCGATCACGCGCACGTCCACGCGCTGCGGCCGCGTCTCGCCGACGGGCATGATCTCGCCCTGCTCGAGGAAGCGCAGCAGCTTGGGCTGGACGTCGAGCGGCAGGTCGCCGACTTCATCCAGGAACAGCGTGCCTCCCGTCGCCGTGCGAACCAGGCCCGGCTGGTCGGACACCGCGCCGGTGAACGACCCGCGGCGATGGCCGAACAACTGGCTGTCGGCCAGCTCGCGTGTGGTCGTCGTGCAGTTGTACGGCAGGAAGGTCGCGGCGCTCCGGGGCGAGCCGACGTGGATGGCCCGGGCGATCAGCTCCTTGCCCGTGCCGCTCTCGCCGGTGAT
>Ga0105095_10000787_pt1 | contig 15869 bp, 16 predicted proteins | sample PPLLak2March2015_2_FD_79180 | JGI IMG/M metagenome (GOLD analysis project Ga0105095, IMG submission 79180) | Freshwater sediment microbial communities from Prairie Pothole Lake near Jamestown, North Dakota, USA - PPLs Lake P8 Core (3) Depth... | ecosystem: Environmental > Aquatic > Freshwater >...
ACCGTTAGCCGTTAGCCGTTAGCCGTTAGCCGTTCGCCGTGCCGCGGTGGAAGCGGCCAACAGCTAACGGTTCGATCGTCGAATCAGGTCCGCGGCATGCGACCGCAGGGCGCCGTCGCTCGCATCGCCCAGCATCCGCGCCACTTCCTGCTCCCGCACGGCGCCGTCCAGCCGGTCCACCCGCACGGTGGTCACGTCCCGGTTCACTTGCTTCCGCACGCACAGATGGTGATCGGCGCGGGCCGCGATCGCGGCGAGGTGCGTAACCACCAGCACCTGGCGCGCGCCGGCCACCTGCCTCAGCGCCGCCGCGACCTGCTGGCCCACGTCGCCGCCCACCCCCTGGTCGACTTCGTCAAACACGAGCGTCGGGACCGTGTCGTGGGCGGCGAGCACGACCTTGAAGGCGAGCATGAGGCGGGACAGCTCCCCGCCGCTCGCGACCTGGGCCAACGGGCGGGCGTCGAGCCCGGGGTTCAGTTGCACGAGGAACGTGACCTGATCGGCGCCCTCGGGCCCCACCGGCACGTCCCGGAGGTCCACCTGCACCTTGCCCGTGGGCATGCCGAGTCCCGGCAGCAGCCGCGCGACCTCGCGCGCGAGCTTCGCCGCGGCCTTGCGCCGCTTCCCGGAGAGCACGGATGCCGCCCGCTCCAGCACGCCGTCGGCCTCGGCCCGCCGCGCGCGGAGCGTTTCGAGATCGAGCGCGGCGGTGTCGAGCAGATCCAGCTCGGTCCTCGATTCGTCCGCGGTCCGCAGGACGTCGTCGAGCGACGGGCCGTACTTCTGAAGGAGCCGGTACAGGAGATCCCGCCGCCGCTCGACGGCCGCAAGGCGGGCGGGGTCGAGATCGAGGCTCTGCACGTAATCCCGCGCCGCGCGGGCAACCTCGTCCGCCTGCGCGAACGCCCCGTCGAGCAGCTCGCGCCAACCGGCGACCGAGGGATCCAACCGTTCCAACTGGGAGAGCGTCCGGTCGGCCGCGCGGAGGCGTTCCACGGCCCCCTGGTCCTCGTCGTCGAGCAGGGCGCCGAGCTGTCCGGCGAGCCGCAAGACCTCCTCGCCGGCGCCGAGGCGCCGTGCCTCCGCGGCCAGCGCCTCATCCTCGCCGGGTTTGGGGGCGGCGGCCGTGATCTCGTGGACTACATGACGCAGGTAGTCGGCGCGCCGCTGGACGTCGGCGTGGCGGGCCACGAGCGCCGCCTCGGCCTCCCGCGCCTCCCGGGCGGCGGCGTACGCGGCGGCCAAGGTCTCCCGCTCCGGTTCGGCGCCGGCGAACGCGTCCAGAAGGGCGCGCTGGGACGTGGGGCGCAGCAGCGACTGGGTCTCGTGCTGGCCGTGCAGGTCCACCAGCCGCTGACCGATCTGGGCGAGCACCGCGACGGTGGTGGGGCTGCCGTTGGCCCAGGCCCGGTTGGGCCCAGCGGCGCGGATCTCGCGCCGCACCACGAGGCGCCCGTCTTCGAGATCGAGCCCGGCCTCGCGGCACAGCGCCGCGACGTCGGCCGCGTCCGGGCCGCGGAGATCGAACCCCGCCTCCACCACGGCCCGGTCGGCGCCCGGCCGCACCAGGTCCGCGCTGGCGCGCTCGCCGAGCAGGAGCGACAGGGCGTCCACCAGCATGGACTTCCCCGCCCCGGTTTCGCCGGTGAGCACGTTCAGGCCGGGTTCCAGGGAAAACGCCACGTCCGCGATCACCGCCAGATCGCGGACCCGCATGTCCGTCAGCACGCTACCTCGACTCGCGGTCGATCAGGTCGCCCCACTGTAGCTTGCGCCGCATCCGGGTGAAGAACCCTTCTGTTTCGAGCCGGATCAATTGTGCGTCCCACGGGCTGCGGCGGACGATCACGCAGGCGCCGGCATCCAGGGTATCCGCGACCTGGCCGTCGTACGAAACGACGACCTGCTCGTCGCCGACGGGCGTGATCACCTCGATGGTGATCCGGGCCGAGTCGGGTACCACGATGGGCCGGATGGCAAGCGTATGCGGGCAGATGGGGGTGACCACGAACGCGGCGACGTCGGGGACCACCACCGGGCCGCCCGCGCTCAGCGAGTAGGCGGTGGAGCCGGTCGGGGTCGCGACGATGATCCCGTCCGACGCGAACGTGCCGATTTCCTCGTCGTCCACCTGCATCCGGAGCCGGATCACGCGGGCGACGCCGGCCTTGTGGACCACCACGTCGTTGACGGCCACGGCCTGGCGGCGGACCGCGCCGTTCTCGCCCACGATGTCCGCGGCGAGCGCGCGGTGCGGTTCGACCGTGTAGTTCCCGTCCGCGAGCGCCGTCAGGGCCTCGGCGAGCGTCTCCGGGGTTGCCGTGGTGAGGAACCCCACGCGCCCGATCTTGACGCCCAGGACGGGCACCCCGAGCGGACCGACCATGCGCGCCGTGCGCAGCAGTGTGCCGTCGCCGCCGAAACACAGCACCGCGTCGGGCGGCTGGCCGTCGAGGTCGAGCGGAGCCACCGGCGCGGGCCAGAGGCTCGCCAGATCAGGTTCCGTCTGGAGCGCGAAGCCGCGGCGCCGGGCGGCGGTCTGCACCTTGCTCAGCAGGGCGTCGAGCCCCTCGTAGCGCGGGTTGCCCGTGACCCCGATGATCATGCGGGCGAGAGGCTCTCCCGCGCGGCAAGCTCGCGCACCCGCCGGGCGATGCCGGGGGCGTCGAGGCCGGCCCGGGCAAGCTGGGTCGCGCGGGCGGCGTGCTCCCACGTCGTGTCGGGGGCGCCCACGACCCCCACCCGCACGTCCGGCGACACTTCGGCCACGTGGGCCGCAAGCGCGGCGCCGAAGCCGTTCAGGGCCGCGCCGTCCTCCACGGTGACGAGCACGCGATGGTCCTTGCACAGCCCGTCGAGCATCGCGAGGTCCATGGGTTTGAGAAACCGGCAATTGACGACCGTCACGTCGAACCCATCGTCGGCCAGCTGGTCCGCGGCCTCGAGGGCCGGAGCGCACATCACGCCCACCGCGAGAATCGCGCAGTCCCGCCCCTGGCGCAGCACCTCCCACGTCCCGTAGGGCACCGCCGGGATGGCGGCAACCGGCGGCACGGGGCCGGGCACCGCATCCCGCGGATACCGGGTGCAGAACGGCCCGTCCTGGGCGAGCGCGCATCGCAGCAGCCCCACCAGCTCCGCGCCGTTCCGGGGGGCGGTCACCGTCATGTTGGGGACGGCCAGCATGTACGCGATATCGTAGAGGCCCATGTGTGTCTGCCCGTCGGTCCCCACCATCCCCGCGCGGTCCATGCAGAAGATCACGGGCAGCTTCTGGATCGCGACGTCGTGGATCACGCTGTCGTAGGCGCGCTGGAGGAACGTCGAATAGATCGCCACGATGGGGCGGATGCCCTGGGTGGCGAGGCCCGCGGCGAACGTCGTCGCGTGGCCCTCCGCGATCCCCACGTCGAAGAACCGCTCGGGCCAGCGCTGTTCGAAGATGTTAGTGCCGGTTCCGGACGGCATGGCCGCCGTGATGGCAACCAGCTCCGGATGCTCGGCCGCGAGCTCGGTGATGGCCTCGCCGAACACCTTCGTCCACGAGGGCGGGCCGGACTTGGCCGGCTTGAGCACACCCGTCACGGGATCGTACGGGTTCCGCGCGTGGAACTTCTCGCGGTCGGGCTCGTCGAGCGGGAAGCCGCGCCCCTTCTCGGTGAGGACATGGACCAGCCGGGGTCCCCGCAGGTTCTTCACCAGCTCGAACGTGCGGAGCAGCGTGGGGAGGTCGTGCCCGTCAATCGGGCCGAAGTACCGGAACCCCAGCTCCTCGAAGAGCATCCCCGGCGACCAGAGGTTCTTGATGCTCTCCTCCACCGTCTTGGCGAGGTCGATCATCTTCTTGCCGCCCACGATGTGAGAGGCGGCCTCGATGGCGTGCTTCACGCGCTCGCGCACCCGGTTGCCGAACGGGCTCCCGATCACCGAACCCAGGTAGCGGCTCATGGCCCCCACGTTGGGCGCGATGGACATGCCGTTGTCGTTGAGGACGATCACGAAGTCGCAGTCGGCGTGTCCGGCGTTGTTCAGGCCCTCGTACGGGAGCCCGCAGGTCATCGAGCCGTCGCCGATGACCGCGACGACGTGGTAGTCCTCGCCCTTCAGGTCCCGCGCCGCCGCGACGCCGTACGCGGCCGAGATGGCGGTGCCGGCATGCCCCGCCCCGAACACATCGTGGGGGCTTTCCGCGCGCCGCAGGAAGCCCGACAGCCCGCCGTCCTGGCGCAGCGTGGGCAGGCGCTCGTTGCGCCCCGTCAGCACCTTCCAGGGATAGCCCTGGTGTCCCACATCCCACACGATCTTGTCCCGCGGCGACTCGAAGATGTACAGCAGGGCCACGGTCAGCTCCACCACGCCCAGGCCGGCGCCGATGTGCCCGCCCGTCTGGGACACCACGTCGATCAGGCGCTGGCGCACGTCGGCGGCCAGCTCCGGGAGCTGATCCACGCGCAGTCGACGGAGGTCGTCGGGGCCGGTGATGGTGTCGAGCAGGGGCATGCGGGCCGTTCCAGTCGGCGCTACGATCGTCGCTCGACGACGAAGCGCGCGAGGTTTGCGAGAAGAGGGGAATCTAGCCGCGCGTCGCGGAGGCGGTCCATAGCGCGGCCCAAACCGCGGCCGGCCTCGGCGCGCGCGCCCTCCAGGCCAAGCAGGGAAACGTAGGTCGCCTTTCCCTGCACCCGGTCCTTGCCCGCAGTTTTCCCCAGCCGCTCGGAGTCCTCGACGGTGTCGAGCACGTCGTCCACGATCTGGAAGGTGAGGCCGAGCTCCGCGCCGAACGCCCGGAGGGCCCCGCGGGCCCCGCCGTCGAGCCCGGCGGCGATGGCGCCGATCTCGACGCTCGCCGTGAGCAGGGCGCCGGTCTTCATGCGATGGAGGCGCACGAGATCGTCGAGCGACGCCGCATGGCCCGCCGCCTCGAGATCGAGCACCTGGCCCCCGATCATCCCGCCCGCGCCCGCGGCCGCGAACAGCGTCCGGGCAATCTCCCCGGTCGTGCGGGGCGCGAGCCCGAGCGCGGTGCCGCCCCGCCAGACGAACCGCGCCGCCAGCGGCACCATCCGCAGGCCCGCCTCGGTGGCCGTCGCCACGTCGAACGCGCGATGCACGGTGGGGCGGCCGCGCCGGAGATCGTCGTCGTCCATGCACGGCAGATCGTCGTGGACGAGGGAGTACGTGTGGATCACCTCGACCGCGGCGGCCAGCTCCGCCGCGTCGCCCTGGCCGCCGGCGTCACGGTAGACGGCAAGCGTGAGCGCGGGGCGGAGCCGCTTGCCCGGCCCCTCGAGCGCGTAAACGATCGCGTCGCCCACGCGGCCGGGATACGTCCGGCGGATGTCGTCCGCCCGGGCGGAGAAGACCCGGTTGACGGCCTCCCGCGCCTCCGCGAGGAAGCCCGCGGCGTCAGACGTCGGTGTCGGTGAGACCGAGGCTCCCATCGGCTTTCTCGACCACCGTGCGCACGCGCAACTCCGCCTCCTCGAGCAACGCCCGCGCCTCGCGCAGCTCGCGCACCCCCTCTTCGAAGAGGGCCAGCGCCCGGTCGAGGTCCACGTCGTTGCGCTCGAGCTCGCGCACCACGGCCTCGAGGCGTTCGAGCGCCTGGCGGAACGAGGGGCGCTCGGTCATCCGGCCCCTCCGGCAACCCGGGCGGCGACGTCGCCGTCCTGGACGGTGAGCCGGAACCCGGCGCCGGCCGGAAACTCGGCGACCCGCCGCAGCACGTGTCCCGCATCGTCGCGCGCCACCGCGTAGCCGCGCCCCAGCACGCGCAGCGGGCTCAGCGCCTCCAGGCTCGCCGCCGTCCGCTCGACGCGGGTGCGACCCCGCCCCAGTACCGCCGCCATCGCGGCGCCCAGGCGGTCGCCAGTCCGCTCGATCCGCTGGGCGCCGAGCTCCACCCGGCTCAGCAGGCCGATGGTCATCCGGCGGGCGAGCGTGCCCAGACGCTCGCCCTGTTCCTGCCGGTCGGGCACCACGGCCTCCGCCGCCGCCGATGGCGTCGGCGCGCGGACATCCGCCACGAGGTCCGTGAGCGTGATGTCGGTCTCGTGGCCGACGGCGGCCACCGTCGGCACCCGCACCGCGGCCACGGCGCGGGCCACCCGCTCGCTGTTGAAGGTCCAGAGGTCTTCGCGGGAGCCGCCGCCGCGCCCCACGATCACGACGTCGGCATCGACCCGGTTCACCAGCGCGAGCGCGCGCACCAGTTCGGACTCCGCCGTGTCTCCCTGGACGCGTGCAGGCACGAGCACGACCTCCACCGCCGGCCACCGGCGCCGGAGCACGGCCGCGATGTCGCGCAGGGCGGCGCCGTCCGGACTCGTGACCACTCCGATCCGCCGGGGGAGGCGTGGGAGGGGGCGCTTGCGGGCGGGATCGAGCAGTCCGTCACGGGCCAGCGCCTCGCGAGCCCGCTCGAGCCGGAGCTGCCAGTCACCCTCGGCGCGGGCCGGGAGGAGCTGGCGGACGGTGAGCCGAAACTCGCCCTTCTCCTCCCACACCGTGGGCTCGGCCAGGGCGAACACCTCGAGACCGTCCTCCGGCACGCGCCGGGTGCGCGCGGCGTCGTCGCGCCACATGACGCACCGCACCTGGGAAGCGCGGTCGCGCAGCCCGAAGTACCAGTGCCCGCTCCGATACGCCTTGAAGCCGACGACCTCGCCGCGCACCCACAGCCGGGGGAACCCCGCCTGCACCAGCTGGCGCGCGCGCTGTGTGACCTGGGAAACCGACCAGGCGCCGTCCGACGGCGACGCCCCGCCGTCGAACAGCGTCAGGACGCCCACTGACGCGCTGCCTGCACCGCGTTGTAGAGGAGCATCGTGATGGTCATGGGCCCCACGCCGCCCGGGACGGGCGTGATGCGTGAGGCAACCGCCGCGGCTTCATCAAAGGCCACGTCACCCACCAGGCGATACCCCTTCTGCGCGGTCTTGTCCTCCACCCGGTTCACGCCGACGTCCACGACCACCGCCCCCGGGCGCACCATGTCGCCGCGCACGAACTCGGGCTTGCCCATCGCGACGATGAGCACGTCCGCCTGCCGCGTCACCTCGCCGATGTTCTTCGTGCGCGAATGGCACACTGTGACCGTGGCGTCGGCCCCCGGTCCCTTGTGCAGCAGCAGGGACGCCATGGGCCGCCCGACGATGTTCGACCGCCCCACGATCACCACGTGCGCCCCGCGCGTGTCCACCCCGGACTTCACCAGCATCTGCTGGACGCCGTACGGCGTCGCCGGCCGGAATCCGGTGGGATCGCCGATGGACACCTTGCCCACGTTCTCGGGATGGAAGCCGTCCACGTCCTTGCCGGGAAGGATGGCGTGCAGCACGCGGGTCTCGTTGATGTGTCCCGGCAGGGGAAGCTGCACCAGCATGCCGTGAATCCCGGGATCGGCGTTCAACCGCGCGATCTCGGCGAGCAGGGCCGCTTCGGTGGTCTCCACCGGCAGGCGGATGGTTTCGCTGTGCATCCCGAGCTGCTCGCAGGCCTTCCCCTTCATGCGGACGTACACCTGGCTCGCCGGGTTCTCGCCCACGAGCACCACCGCAAGCCCGGGAACCACGCCCCGGGCCTGCAGCGCCGCGATCTCGGGCGCGAGCTCCGTCCGCATGGTCTCGGCAATCCGTTTGCCGTCAATCAGCTCAGCGCGCAAAGTCCACCGCCCTGGTCTCTCGAACCACCACGATCTTGATCTGCCCGGGATACTGCAGCTCCTGCTCGATCCGCCGGGCGATCTGTTCCGACAGCTGCTGGGCCTTCGCGTCGTCGAGCACCTCGGGCATCACCACCACCCGCAGCTCGCGGCCCGCCTGGATGGCGTAGCACTTCTCCACGCCCTGGTAGCTGGTCGCGATCGTCTCGAGGTTGGTGAGCCGCTTGACGTACGTCTCGAAGGCCTCGCGCCGGGCGCCCGGCCGCGACCCGCTGATCGCGTCCGCCGCCTGCACGATGACCGAGATCGGGGTCTCGTGCGGCACGTCGTCGTGATGCGCCGCGATGGTGTTGATCACGACGGGGTGCTCCCCGTACTTGGTCGCGACCTCCACGCCCAGCTCGACGTGCGTGCCCTCGTGCGTGTGCGTGAGCACCTTCCCGATGTCGTGCAGGAGCGCGCCCCGCTTGGCGAGCGCCACGTCGAGCTTCAGCTCGGCGGCCATCATGCCGGCGAGCCACGCGACTTCCTTGGAGTGCTGGAGGATGTTCTGGCCGTACGACGTGCGGTACTTCATCCGGCCCACGAGCTTCACCAGCTCCCCGTGCATGCCTTTGACCCCCAGCTCGTACACCGTCTGCTCGCCCACCTCGGCCAGCTCCTTCTCGAGCTGGGTGCGGGCGTTCGTGACGACCTCCTCGATCCGGCCAGGATGGATCCGCCCGTCCGCGATGAGCTGTTCCAGCGCGCGGCGGGCGATCTCCCGCCGGATGGGATCGAAACACGACACGACCACGGTGTCCGGCGTGTCGTCGATGATCACGTCCACGCCGGTGGCGGTCTCGAAGGCGCGGATGTTCCGCCCCTCGCGGCCGATGATGCGGCCCTTCATTTCGTCCGATGGGAGTGCCACGGCCGACACGCTCGACTCCGCGGTGTGCTCCGCGGCGAGCCGTTGGACGGCGAGCGCGATGATCTTCTTCGCCTCCCGGTCCGCCGACCGCTTTGCCTCCTCCTTGATGTCGCGGACGAGGGCGGCCGCATCGGACCGCGCCTCCTCCTCCATGGAGCGCAGCAGCTCCGCCCGGGCTTCCTGCGCCGTCATGCCCGCCATGCCCTCCAGGCGCTTTTGCCGCTCGACCAGGAGACGCCGGGCCTCCTCGTGCGCCACCCGCACCTGCGTGTCCTTTTCCCCCACCGCCTGCTCGCGCTGGGCGAGTCCCCGCTCGCGTTGCTCCAGGGTTTCGAGCTTCCTGTCGACGAGGCCGGTGCGCTCGTCCAGACGCCGCTCGACCCGTTCGATCTCCTCGCGCCGGCCGGCCGTTTCCTGCTCCCACGCCTCCCGGGCCCGGATCAGCTCCTCCTTGCCCGTGAGGATCAGCTGGACCCGCTCGGTCTCCGCCGCCCGGCGCGCCTCGGCAAGGTGGCGCTCGGCGAGCTGCGCCCCGGACCGGCCATCCGCCTCGGCCCTCTTCCGCTCCATCCGCCGGCCCATAAACAGCGACACCGCCCCGGCCACGACTGCGAGGCCCAAGGCGGCGGGAAGCCAGATGAACACCGGCACTTCGGTCATGTCGATCTATCTCCAGGCGGTCGCAGCACCACCAAGCGGCGCGCGCCGCGCCCTCGTATCCGTCACGAGGCCGTCACGAGCTATCTTGCTCTGGGCGGGAAAGTTACGTCTCGTCGCCCGGCGAGGCAAACGCGGCCGTGGACCGGCGCTTTGCCGGCGGAAGCAGGCGGGCCAGCTCGGCCGACAGCCGCTCCAACCGGGCCGCCAGATCCGCCCGCGACGTCCGCTCCTGGAACAGCTCGTCGGCAATCGAGAGGGCCGCGAGCACCGCCGCCTTGTGCGATTCCACGATGGCCCCGGACGAGAGCACCTCCCGCAGCGCCCGATCCACGTGTTCGGCCACGGCCCGGGTGTACTCCTCCGGCCGGTCGGAGCGGAGCGAGAACTCGTCCGACCCGATGCGCACCTTTACGAGGGTGCGCTCGCCGCTCACCGGCCCGGCCCCTCCGAGCCCACCTGCTCTTCGAGGAACTGCAGCCGGGCCAGCAGCTGCTCGACCCGCTCGCGCGCGGTGCGCAGGCGGTGATGCAGCTCCACGTTCTCGTCCTCCAGGTCCGAGATGCGGTCGCGCGCCGCCTCGAGATCCGGGGTGGCCCCAGCCTGCGCCCGGCCGGCTTCGGCCTTGAGGGCCCGCCGGCGCCAGGCCGCCACCTCGTCCGTCACCGCACCGATGACGGCCTCGAGGTCGGCCAGCGCACGCAGCTCAGGTCTGTCGTCGTTCGACGCCAAGCTCGCTCCTCAATGCCTTGAGCATCCGGTCCACCACTCCGTCCACTTCCTCGTCCCGCAGCGTCCGCGCGGGATCGCGGAACACGAGCCGCCACGCCACGCTGCGGCCCCCGAGCTCTTTGCCCCGGTACTCGTCGAACACCTGCACGGACTCGAGCGCCGCGCCGCCGTCGCGTCGGATCAGGGCCTCCACCGTCGCTGCCGTGAGCCCGTTCGGGAGCACCAGGGCCAGGTCCCTGTGGGCGGGCGGGAACACGGGCAACGCCGCGTACCGGCGCACCGCGACATCCGCCAGCACGAGATCCAGCTCGAACCCGAACACCGGTGCCGCCCAGCGCGGCGGGTCTGCGTCGAGCGCACCCGCCCACCCGCGCACGGCTCCCTCAGTATCCAGCGCCACCCACCGGTCGCCGTCGGGCCCCACCCGCAATCCCGCCCCCAGCGCCCGCACGGCCTCCTCAAACATACCCTTGGCGTCCCACCGGTCGAGATCGGGAACCGGTCCCGGGACCGACCAATGCGCCGGACCGCGGGCGCCGGTCAGGACCAGGCCCACCCGCTGGCGCTCGTCCGGGATACCAGCGCCGGTCCGGCGGAACACGTGCCCGATCTCGAACAGCCGCACGTCCCGCTGCTGCTGCGACCAGTTGTAGGCCACCGATCGGAGCAATCCTGGCAGGAGCGCCGTGCGGAGGTGCGACTCCTCCGACGACAGCGGGTTGAGCAGCTCCGGCGCGTCGTCGCCGTCGCCCGGACCCATGGTCAGCGTCCGCGCCTCATGGCAGCCAAGGGTAGTGAGCAGCCGCCGCACGCGGGCCGCCACCACCTCCGACGGCGCACTGGGCACCATCGTTGGGCGGTACGGCCGCAGCTCGACCGGGAAGGCGTCGTATCCAAGGAGCCTCGCGACCTCCTCGATGAGGTCCACCTCGCGGAGCACGTCGGGACGCCACCCCGGGACCTGGACCGCCAGGCGATCGTCCTTGGGCGCCACCGTAAAGCCAACCGACGTGAGCAGCTTCTCGATGTCGGACTGAGGGACGGCAACGCCGAGCAGGTGGGCCACACGGGCCGGCCGCAGGAACACGGTGCGCGGCTGCACCGGCTCCGGCCACAGGTCCAGCGCCGCCTCGGTCTCGGTCCCGCCGGCCACGGCAATGATCAGCTCGATGGCCCGGCGGGCGGAGCCGGACAGCCCCTGAAGATCGGTGCCGCGCTCGAACCGGTACGACGCGTCGGTGGAGAGCCTGAGCGCTGACCGCGCCCGGCGCACGCGCCGTGGGTCGAAGTAGGCGCACTCGAGCAGGATGTTGGCGGTGTGCTCGGAGACCTCCGAGTTGGCCCCTCCCATGACGCCGGCGACCGCGATCGGCCCAGCGGCGTCGCAGATCATCGTCATCTCGGGCGTGAGGGCCCGGTCCTCGCCGTCGAGCGTGGTGAGCCGCTCGCCGGCCGCGGCGCGCCGAATGACCACGCGCCTGCCCCGCAGGTTCGCGAGGTCGAAGGCGTGCATGGGCTGGTTCAGCTCGTGCAGTGCGTAATTCGTGGCGTCCACGACGTTGTTGATGGGCCGCGCGCCGACCGAGCGGAGCCGGGCCTGGAGCCACTCGGGCGAAGGACCCACCTTCACGCCCCGGATGACCGCGGCGAGGTAGCGCGGGCACCCCTCGGCGTCCTCGATCGCCACATCGATCCCACCCACCGTGCCCCGTGCACTGGCGCGCCGCGGGGCCAGGACCGTGGGAGCGCCAGGGAACGTCGGCAGCCGCACCGTCGCGCCCAGCCGGGCCGCAAGCTCGCGGGCAACGCCGCGCTGCGACAGCAAGTCGGGACGGTTGGGCGTGATGTCCAGCTCGAGGCGCGTGTCGGCCAGGGGCATCACGTCGAGCAGACGGGTGCCCGGCACGGCATCGGTGTGCAGCTCGAGGATGCCCTGATGCTCCGTGCCCAGGTCCAGCTCGCGCGCCGAGCAGAGCATCCCGTTCGAGAACACGCCGCGGATCTTGCGGCGGTCGAGCGTGAGCCCGCCCGGCAGCGTCGCCCCCACAGGCGCGAACGGGTACTTGCGGCCCGCGCGCACGTTCGGCGCGCCGCAGACCACTTCCACCGGCGGGCCGCCCGCGTTCACGACGCACAGCGACAGGCGGTCGGCGTTGGGGTGCGGCTGCACTTCCTCCACGAGCGCCACCACGACATCGCCCAGGTCCTGGTGGATTGGCTCCACCGCATCCACCGCGGCGCCGAGCATGGTGAGCTGCTCCGCGGTGGTGGCGGGATCCAGCCGCCGGTCCAGCAGGTCGCCGATCCAGTTCAGCGAGGCGAGCATGGTAGCCTACTCCACGAACTGCGCGAGGAAGCGCACGTCGTTCTGGTAGAGCATGCGGATGTCGGGAATGCCGTGGCGCACCATGGCGATCCGGCCGGGCCCCATGCCAAACGCGTACCCGGTGTACCGCTCGGGATCGACCCCGCAGGCCTCGAACACGGCGGGGTGCACCATCCCCGCCCCCATGATCTCCATCCACCCCGTCTGCTTGCAGGTGGAGCAGCCGCTCCCGCGGCAGATCTGGCAACGCACGTCCACCTCCGCCGACGGTTCGGTGAACGGGAAGAACGACGGCCGAAACCGGACCGGCGTGCCGGCCGAGAAGAAGCGGCGCACGAAAGCGTCGATGCCCGCCTTGAAGTCCACGAAGCTCACGCCTTCGTCCACCACGAGGCCTTCGATCTGCTCGAAGACGGGCGCGTGCGACGGGTCCCATGGATCCCGGCGATAGCAGAGCCCCGGCACCACGACCCGGATGGGCGGCGGGTACCCCTCCATCACCCGCGCCTGCACGGGCGACGTGTGGGTCCGCAGCACGACGCCCGGCGCGAGGTAGAACGTGTCGTGCATGTCCGCGGCCGGGTGGTCGAGCGGGATGTTGAGCTTGGTGAAGTTGTAGGCCTCGGTCTCGGCCTCCGGGCCCACCACCCGGGCAAAGCCCAGCTCGCGGAAGATCTCGCAGATCTCGTCCACGGTGCGCGAAACGGGATGCACCGCGCCCCGCCAGCGGGAACGACCCGGCATGGTGAGGTCGTCGCCCGCGCCGCGGGCGCCGGCCGCGAGCTCGGCTTCCCGGGCTCCGAGGGCGGCTTCGACCTGCTGCTTGATCTGGTTGGCGCGCTGTCCCACGACCCGACGCTCGTCGGGCGGCAAGGTGGGCAGGGCGCGCAGAACCGCGGTGAGCGCCCCGGCCTTGCGGCCGAGGAGCCCGGTCTTCAGGTCATCGAGCTGGCGGGCGTCCGCCTGCGGTATGTCGCCGATCCGGGCGACGATGGCCGCCAGCTGCTCGTCGAGCGTTGCCGGCGCCATGACAGGGTCCGGGGTAGGCCTACTGGCCCTGTTTGGCGACGACGGCCAACTCCCCGAACGCCGCCGGATCGTGAACGGCGAGATCCGCGAGCACCTTGCGGTTGATCTCGACGCCCGCCCGCTTCAGGCCGGACATGAACTGGTTGTACGACAGGTCGTGCAACCGCGCCGCGGCGTTGATCCGCACGATCCACAACCGGCGGAAGTCCCGCTTCTTGGTGCGGCGGTCACGGTACGCGTAGCGCAGCGCTCGTTCCGCCGTTTCCTTGGCGGTCTTGTAGAGCTTGCTCCGCGCGCCGCGCGCCCCCTTGGCCGCGTGGAGCACCTTGTTGCGCCGCTTGAGCCGCGCCGTCGTGGTCTTGACTCGTGGCATGCCGTCCCCCGCTCAGGAGCCGAGGAGCCGCTTGATCCGGCCCTCGTCCGCCTTTGTCAGCATCGTCGCCTGCCGCAGCCGCCGCTTCCGCTTCGGGTGCTTCTTGGTCAGGATGTGGCTCTTGAAGGCCCGAAACCGCTTGACCTTCCCCGTGCCCGTGACCTTGAAGCGCTTCCGGGCCGCGCTCTTCGTTTTCTGCTTCGGCATATCGCTGTCCTGCGTATTGAGTGATGGAGGGATGGAGTGATGGAGTGATGGAGGGATGAAGTCATCGAGCAGTCGATCAGTGTCTATCCCGCTATCCCTCTATCGCTCTATCCCTCTACTTCGGTGCGATCACCATCGTCATGTTCCGGCCCTCGAGCTTGGGGTCGGATTCCACCTTCGCGAGGTCCTTCACCTCCTCGAACACCCGGTAGAGCACGTCGCGACCCAGCTCGGGATGCGTCACCTGCCGCCCCCGGAACATCATCGTCAGCTTCACCTTGTTGCCCTCTTCGAGGAACTGCCGCGCGTGCCGCGTCTTGAAGTCGAAGTCGTGGTCGTCGATGCCCGGCCGGTACTTCACTTCCTTGATCTGGATCACGTGCTGCTTCTTCTTGGCGGCGCGTGCTGCCTTGGCCTGCTCGAACTTGTACTTGCCCCAGTCCATCACCTTCACGACCGGGGGCCGCGCCAGGGGCGCGACCTCCACCAGATCCAGCTCCCGCTCCGCCGCGAGCTTGAATGCCTCATCAAGCGCCACGATTCCGACCTGCGATCCGTCCGCATCAACCAGACGAACCGGGCTGATGCGGATCATCCGGTTCACCCGGACGCGCTGCTCACGCTGTTCCAGCGGTTGATTTGGTGCCGGCAGTGCTTCCTCCTCTGCGAGTGCGACGCAACAAAAAACGGATTCCACCCCTCATGGAATCCGTCGCCCCCGGCCCGCACGCGGCCGGGGAATCTCGGGACCCTGAACGCACACCGCCAGGCGGTGGCAGGAGGGTGAAGCGCTAACGCGCTTGCTTGCTTTAAGTTGCGGTGAAGCTAGACCCGCCCCGAGGCCGTGTCAAGCGCGCGGAACTCCACCCCCTTCGCGCCCCGCGCCAGGCGACCGACTCCCGGCCCTGGTTCGTGCTCGAAGATGAGCAGCCAGCCCTCCGCCTCCGCGTGCGCGAGCAGCCGCCGCTTGGTCTCCAGGGTCACCAACGGCTCGAGGTCATAGCCCATGATCCACGGCAGAGGCAGATGCGCCACGGTGGGGATCAGGTCGCCGATGAAGCAGGCGGTCTCGCCGGCGCTCTCGATCAGCACGGACTGGTGGAAGGGCACGTGACCCGGGGTCGGCAGAACCCGGATTCCGGGCAGGATCTCGGCCTCGCCCTCCACCAGGCGCCATCGGTTCCGCGCGGCCACCGGCTCGAAGTTGGGCGGGAAATAGCTCGCGCGGGTCCGCTCGTTGGCGTCCCGGGCGAACGCGAGTTCGCCTTTCTGGACCACGTAGGTCGCCTCTGGGAAGGCGAGGTGGACCGGCGCATCCTCCGATCCTGCGGCCCCGACAACCGTGTTTCCACCTGCATGGTCGAAGTGGAGATGAGTGTTGATAATGTACTTTATATCAAGTGCCGTAAACCCTGTATTTACAATAGAATCCTCCAGTAGCGTCGGACAGCACTCGCTCGAGTTCTCCACAGCGTAGATGTCCTTGAACTTCGCGTCTTCCTTGTTTCCCACACCGGTATCCACAAGCACGAGACCGTCGTCGTGCTCGATCAACAGGCAGCGGAGGGCCATGGGGATCCGGTGCCGCTCGTCCACGGTCACCCGGCGCTCCCACAGCGGTCGAGGCACGACGCCGAACATGGCTCCCCCGTCCAGACGCTGGCGTCCGGCGTCGAGTGCGTGGCACAGGAGCTTCCCCACCCGGAACGTCTCCACCCCGTTCATATCGCCTCCATCCACCCCGGCCCGGCGGTCCGCCGTGGCCGCACCCGTGCATCCACCTGCACCAGGTCCGCGAGAGTCGTCGCACCCCGCTCCCCCGCCAGATCCAGCAGGCGCCCCAGCACCTTCGCGGTGGCCAGCGCGTCCCCGCCGGCCCGGTGCCGGTTCTCGATCTCGATGCCGAAGTACCGGCTGACGCTGTCGAGCCCCCGATGCTTGAGCCCCGGCAACAGGCGCCGGGCCA
>Ga0105095_10000788_pt1 | contig 15851 bp, 12 predicted proteins | sample PPLLak2March2015_2_FD_79180 | JGI IMG/M metagenome (GOLD analysis project Ga0105095, IMG submission 79180) | Freshwater sediment microbial communities from Prairie Pothole Lake near Jamestown, North Dakota, USA - PPLs Lake P8 Core (3) Depth... | ecosystem: Environmental > Aquatic > Freshwater >...
AGGCGCGGACATCAAAGAGATGGCAGATAAATCCATTCAACAGATGATGGACAGGGACCACATTGCCGTATTTGGCAGGATCCGCACGATCAGGAAACCTGTCATTGCCGCGGTATCGGGCTGGGCCCTGGGCGGCGGATGCGAGATCGCCCTCTCCTGCGACATGATCGTTGCATCGGAGTCTGCCAGGTTCGGCCAGCCGGAAATCAATATCGGTGTCATCCCCGGCGCGGGCGGGACACAGCGCCTGACCCGTGCGGTTGGCAAGGCCCTTGCCATGGAAATGATCCTCAATGACCGCAGGTTGACCGCGCAGGAAGCCTATCAATTCGGCATGGTGAACCGCGTCGTGCCTGTGGAGGGGTACCTGGACGAAGCCGTGAAACTTGCGGACGAGATCGCTTCACGCGCTCCGATGGCCGTACGCGCCGCCAAAAAGATGATCAACCAGGCCTTCGAACGGACTCTGGCCGATGGCCTCGCCGAAGAAAAACAGGAATTCTACAATCTGTTTGCCACAGAAGATCAAAAGGAAGGCATGCAGGCCTTCGTCGAAAAACGCAAGCCGGAATGGAAGGGGAAATGAAATGCTGGATTACGCCGAACTGAAGTCCGCGTTTGAGGAATTAGACCTGGCCGATAGGCCAATCATCGCGCACGCGTCATTGAGTCCATTCGGCTACATCCAGGGCGGAGCGGATATCGTCCTGCGCGCCATGCTGGCATCATTCCATAGTGTTATCATGCCGGCGCACACCTACAAGACGATGATCACGCCCGAAGTCGGCCCACCCAACAATGGGATCAAATATGGTGGTGAAACAGACCTGAACAAAATGGCACGGCCCTTTCATGACGACATGCCCGTTGACCCAATGATGGGAATCCTGCCCGAGGCCCTGCGCAATCACACTTCCGCAAGGCGGACGTCGCACCCCATTCTCTCATTTACAGGCATCAAAGCGGATTTCATATTATTTACGCAAACACTCTATGAGCCGCTGGCCCCTATTGGCGCGCTGGCTGAACTCGATGGATGGGTGGTGCTCATCAATGTTGACCACACGGTAAACACGAGCATTCATTTTGCAGAGAAACTCGCCGGCCGCAGACAGTTCGTCCGCTGGGCTATGGTTGGTGACCGTGTAGTCGAATGTCCAAACTTCCCCGGAGATTCCTCCGGGTTTCAGGCAATTGAGAATTACATCAAGCCTGACACCCTGCGCGTAGAGATCGGCCAGGGATTCATTCAGGCTGTTCCATTGAAAAGACTGTTTGATGTGGTGCAGGAACTGATAAAAAAAGATCCGCTCGCCTTGCTTTGTGAGCGAGCGGATTGTGAGAGGTGTAATGCGGTGAGAGGCTGATCAAACCGGATAAACACAATTACATAAACTAAGCGGCTTCTTCAGTTCGTCGTTTGAGCGGCATCGTAAAGCTTCGAACAGAAATCGGCAATTTCTCCCTTTAAAACCGCTCCGTGTCCTGTGCAGAGCACCTCTGCATCGAATCGCTGCAAGTTGACCATACCCTCTGCAAATAAGTCGAGCCGCCGTTCCTTGCGTTGCTGAACATCTCTTGCCCAATCTAAAACGAACGTCTGGGAGATTTTGCGCAGTTCGGGGCCATATGATACGAAACCATCAGATGGCAGTGGATCACCAAAAAAGCAAATGTGATCTCCGCAGAAAAGGGCCCTGGTCCGCGGCTCAAATAACGCAACTGATCCGGATGTATGATGACCAAGCAGGAGACAGTCCAAACCAAGCACCTTCCCGTTGTCGGGCAGTGTTGGTTGGAATACACTTTTCATCTTATCATCAAGCAAATTCCAGTCATTCTTATGAATCAACTTTGATTTCGTGGGAAAGACCACGCTTCCACCTACATGGTCCATATGGTTATGAGTAGCGATTAGAGTATTTACTTGCGAGGTGGTTTTGCCCAAGCGTGATAACGCGTCGACCAGTTGAGATACATGCTCCGCCTTGCCAGAGTCAATGAGGGTAACTTGATCATTGTGCAGGAGAATATAGCAATTGTTATAGGAGTTCCAAGATGCATCCCAGCTAGCGAGAACGTAAATCTGGCTCGCTACTTGTTCAAGCCTGTATTCCACAATTATCTTATTTCCTGCAGGTTCAGGGCATTGTCCATTGGTCAGGCTTACCCAAGAGGGCCCTACTGGAACGTAATCTCTTCCACGCGCCAACTCTCCTCCCCCATCAACTTCATCAGGCGCTCGAGCACTTCGGTGCATACCCGAGTCGTATCGTTGGGGAAATCGATCAGGTGTCCTTTGCCATTCTCGAAGATCTGAAAACTGAAGCGATCGCGCCCGTGAAAGGAAATGAGCGTGCCGTAGATCGTCTTGATACGGCGCTTGTCCCACTCCTTGTCGCCGGTCGAGCGCAGCATCACCGTGAGCTGTTGGGGCGGATGCTCCTTGTTCTTTTCTTCCTGTACGAGAGGGATATACAATGAGGACGGAACGTCAGTGGACGTTGCCGGGGTAGCTTCTATGGGCTGGACGGATAACACCTCACGCGGGGCCTCGGCCTGCTCCCGTTCATCCAGCTCAGATTCCACTGATTGTTCTTCCGCTTTCCTCTGCGCATCGCGCGGCGGGGGGTAGGGCACATCGGCAATTTGCCCTGCAGGTTCAGGACGCGCGGCGATAGACGCTTCATCGAAGGATGGCTGCCATTGTGCCTGCCAATCATCAGGGAAGCTGTCGGGAGGAGGAGGCATATCATCCCACTCATCCTTGAGGACGATGTTATCTACCTGCCTGGTATACGGAGGTGGTCCTTCTGCCAGGTGTTTCCCTGGAGTACGGATCGGCGGCGGGATGCTTGGCTTTGTAGGAACCTTCTTTGTCAGTGGGCCGTTCTGCTTCGGCTGTTGAATCGCCGGAATAACGGGATCAGGCTTATCCTGAGTGGCGCCACGGGCGCCATCAAAGGGCTTCGGCTGCGCGGGAGGCGGATTCTTCGCCCCCTGCGGAGCCGCCGGTGAGGTGGAGGCATCCAGTGGTTCAAGGATCTTGATTTCAGTCCGAACCGCATCCACTAGAATTTTCGGCGGCGTGCTGCCCGTATCCACTTTTCCTTCGACAATAACAATCTGGCCAACGGTGAGCAGTTCATGGGTCTGCTGCCAAGTACGTGGGAAAAGCACAAGCTCAATATTGCCCTGAATATCCTCGAGCGTGACAAAGCCCATGGGCTTGTTGGTCTTGGTCGTGTACGGGCGCACAGCGGTGATGAGGCCCGCCACGCGCACTTTCTCTTCGTGCTGTGCTTCGCCGAGTTGGCCAGAGAAGTAAGTGACGATCTGCGTAAAGGTTTGCTGGTACGGCGTGAGCGGATGATCGGAGATGTACAGGCCGATCAGTTCACGCTCCCAGTTGAGCATCTCGCGTCTTTCGATGTTATTGACCTCAGGCAGACGGATCTCATCCACAACGCCGGTCGCCGCGCCAAAGAGACTCATTTGTCCCGCCTCCGCTGCGCGGAAGTGGTTGCTGCTGATCGCCACGATGCGATCCAGCGAGGCCAGCATCGCGGCGCGATTTCCGAAACCATCCATCGCGCCCACCTTGATGAGACATTCGAGGGCACGCTTGCCGACCGCGCGTAAATCCGCACGGCGGACAAAATCGTTGAGGCCCTGGAATTTGCCGTTCTGCTCCCGTTCTTGCAGTATCAATTGCACCGCGCCCTGGCCGACATTTTTAATGGCGCCCAACCCAAAACGGATGCTGGGTTTGGCATCCGCCTCAGCCTGCCCTGAGCCCGACGAAGGGTCTTCAATCGCAAAGTCCCAGTCAGACGTATTGATCTCAGGCGGGAGAACGGGCACGCCCATGTTGCGCGCTTCGGCCACATACCAGGCCACTTTTTCCGTCTGGCCCGCGGACGCGGAAAGCAACGCCGCCATATACTCGGCAGGATAATTTGCCTTCAGATACGCGGTTTGAACGGCGATGACGCCGTAGTCGGCGGCGTGAGATTTGTTGAATCCATATCTCGCGAATTCCTCCCAGTCACTGTAAATGGATTCGGCAATAACCTTGTCCATCCCCTGCTTGATCGCGCCTGCGACAAATTTCTTGCGATGCTTCTCGATATCTTCTTTCTTCTTCTTCGAGATGGCTTTGCGCAATTCATCGGACTCTGAGGGAGTGTAGCCCGCAAGCTCGACGGCGGCGCGCATGAGCTGTTCCTGATACACGGGAATGCCGAACGTATCCTGGAAGATTGGCTGTAACGCTGGATGGCGATATTCCACTTCCGCTTCGCCGTGCATGCGCGCAATGTAATCAGGGATGAACGCCATTGGGCCCGGGCGGTACAACGCCACCATGGCGATGATGTTATCCAGACTCTTCGGCTTCATCTGCACGAGATAGCGCGTCATGCCGCCGCCTTCCACCTGGAAGACGCCGGCCGTCTGTCCGTTGCCCATCAACTCAAACGATTTGGGATCGTCGAGCGGGATGTTGCTCAGATCGAACCTGATCCCATGCCGTTTCTCGATCATCTCGCAGGCGCGCGCCATCACGGTCAACGTGATGAGGCCGAGGAAATCCACCTTCAACATGCCCAGCGAATCGAGAATACCCATTTCGAACTGGGTCACCGTCTTGATGGGAGTCTCTTCCGAGCCCGAGGTCGGGCGATGCAACGGCAGGTATTCGACGATGGGCTTGTCAGAGATAACGACGCCCGCGGCATGTGTCCCTGCGTTGCGGACCGTGCCTTCCATCTTTGCCGCAGTATCGATCAACTCATGCAAATAGTCCTGTGAGTCGTAAATCTCTTTGAACTCCGGAATAGCCATCGCGTCCTGCATGGACGTCTGTCTGCCCGAGACAAAGGGAACAAGTTTCGCGACACGATCCACTTCAGGCAACGGGATGTCCATCACCCGCGCCACATCACGCAGCGCAGCCTTCGTCCCCATTGTGCCAAAGGTGATGATCTGCGCGACCTTGTCGCTCCCATATTTGCGCGTGCAATATTCGAGCATTTCACCGCGACGGTCATCACGAAAATCCAGATCGATATCTGGCATCGAGATGCGCCCGGGATTCAAGAAACGCTCGAACAACAGATCATGCTGGAGTGGGTCAACGATCGTGATCTCCAACCCGTACGCAACAATCGAACCCGCTGCCGAACCGCGCGCGTTGTACCAGATCCCGTTTTCACGTGCGTGACGGCACAGGTCCCATACGATCAGGAAGTACGCGTCGAATCCCATCTTGTGGACAACGCTCAGCTCATAATCGATTCTTTCCCGGACCTGTTGGCTGGCCGCGTGTGCCCCATAGCGTTTTCTCGCCCCTTCTTCGCACAGATGGCGGAGATACGTTTCAGGAGTGAACCCTTGAGGGACAGGGAAATTGGGCAAATGGTAGCCCTTGAATGATAAATCCACGTTACAGCGTTCGGCAATGAGCAAGGTATTGCTCAAGGCTTGAGGTACTTCCGCAAACAGTTGACTCATCTCCTGTGAGCTGCGGAGGTAGTATGAGTCATCCGTCATTCGCATCCGTTCAGGGTCGGTGAGCAGCGATTGTGTCTGAATGGCGAGCAGAATATCCTGCAGGCGCGCATCATCCTGATTGATGTAATGCACATCATTGGTGGCGATGTATTTCGCCGAGTAGCGCGCCCCCATCTCGACCAGTTTCCGATTCAGATCGGTGATCTCTTTGATATTGTGTTGCTGGAGTTCGACAAAGAAACGGTTTGGCCCGAAGACGTCGTAATACCAGTTCATGCGGCGGACAGCTTCTTCGGGATTGTCATTTAGCAATGCGCGTGGAATGTCCGCGGACATGCATCCGGAGGTACAAATGATTCCCTCGGAGTGAGCCGCCAAAAAGTCCCGATCGATGCGAGGATAGTAGTAAAAACCGTCGAGCTGCGCGGCCGAGGAAATCTGGAGCAGGTTCTTGTAGCCGGTCTCGTTTTCAGCAAGCAAGAGCAGGTGATAGGAGGTACGGTCGAGTTTGGAGTCGCGGTCGGTCATGCCACGCGCCGCCAAATACGCTTCCACACCGATGATCGGCTTAATTCCCTCGCCTGTCGCTGCCTTGTAAAAGTCAATCACCCCGAACATCGTGCCGTGGTCGGTGATCGCCACAGCCGGCATATCCAGCTCCTTCACGCGCTTGACAAGCTTCTTGATGTTCGAGAAGCCATCGAGCAGGGAGTATTCCGTGTGAACGTGAAGATGTGCGAAGGACATGGGCGGAGGCATTATAGCACGCATGTTCAACTATAAAGCTGGCGATTGGCTTAAAAATTGTCGTGGTGAACTTACTTGATCAGGAACGCCAGAATCTGGCAAATCACGATGAAACCCCAAAAAATCACCCACCAATAAACAGGTATAACCGTCGTGCCGCTTTGACGATATCGCAAGGCCATCATGACAAGAAGAATGGTGATAGACGACAAAACAATGAATACACCGAGCGCCTTTGTCAACAAAATATCATAACTTCCCAAAAAGAAATACCCCCAAGCTGGGCCAACTAGAAAAAAGACAAAGAATATCCTCCCATCCTTCAGGCGCAACTGCTTATATGCACTTAAAAGGTTATATGGAACAAGTCGCGCGCCAGCATATCCCAAAATGATCAGGAAGGCTGCGGCGGCAATTTCAAGCCAACTTCGAGATGATACCCCCAGGTTATATCTTAACAAGCCAATCATAAAAACGAAAAAATAACCGATATGGAATCCGATACTCGCACCTTGATGAATATACAGGCGGAGGTTTAACTCACTGACTGAGTGCTTCTCTCGCCAGAATTCGTTATCTTTTGTATTGGTAAGCACACCGATTAAAGCGGGAATGATAATTGCCCCCGCTGCATAGATGACAACAGCCAATAAAGCTTCATCTCGATTGGAAAATGGCCAGCGCAACGAAGGCATGATCAACACCCATGCAAACAGCCAGACCCAGATCCATAGAATAAACTTCAGGACCCTGGAGGCGGAGAGGCGATCTGAAAATCTTCGAAAGAACGCTACCAGCACGCGCGGCCAAGCTGGAGACGGGCCTTCTCTTGCTTGCTCTAATGCAGTCTGAAATTCCTGTGGGGATTGGAAGAAAATCGCCCCGATCATACTTTGGAGAGTTGGGTTACTCTGCGACGGCTCCACAGATGCAACTGGGGCAGATAAATCAGGTGGGTTTTCTTGAAAAATCTCTTTTCTTTCATCGGGATTCAACGCTCGATAATTTCCTGCTGCCAAGAGTTGCTCGGCATCGTCGAGCGTTCGTAAGCCACCGCGCCCGTGCAGAACCTGAATCAAAGCAATCAATACGTTACGATCTTGTACATTGATTTTGCTCTCCCCGCGTTCCCAATCGCTAATTGCGGCACCGCTAAAACCTAAATCGTCCATTTCATGACCTATCAACTCACCCAGGCGTTCCTGTGTAAGGCGTCGATTGAGACGATCAGGATCGTTGCTGGCTTGTCGAAAAGCCCGAAGGGTTTCGCCAAATTTAGTCACTGACAAATTCCTTGCTTCAACAGTCACTTAAGATAATTCAAGCAACGCCGATGGATTTTCACCTCATGCAATTGTATAAAGCATTCATCAAAGAAACTTCATTGAAACATTGAACCTTAACAATTAAATAGACTCTTTAGACTTCCATAGCACCTGTATTTGCGTTCCCTGATTTGGCTTGGAAGTGATGCTCATTTCAGCCCCGATCAAGTCTGCCCGCTCGTACATGCCAGCCAAACCAAAGTGCTTATTGGCAAGCATCTCGTCCAGCTTGAGGTTTGATTCGGCATCAAAACCAATCCCATCGTCTTCTACTTTTATAGCAAACCCCTCATGAAGAAGCCTTGCCGTAATCCGTATTGTTTTGGCATGAGCATATTTTAGAGCATTCTCACACGCCTCCTGCACAATACGATAGGAGTGATTCTCCACCGGCTCAGGATACCGCCATTCCAGGTCTGCTTGAATATCTGGTTCTATCTTCACTGCATTCTGAATCCTTTCCGACAGGCTTTCAACCATATCTTCAAGGGCAAACTTCAGACCGAAATTAAGCGTAGGCGGTCTTAAATTAGAGACAATTTCCCGGAGTCGATCAGTGAGTGTTTCAAATGCCTGTTGGAACTCCGACGAAAATATAGGTGCATCGCTACGTATCAGCAATGCTGCCATCTCGTTCAGAATGCTATCATGCAAGTCGCGCGAGAGACGAAGCCTCTCCTGTTCGTAGCGGCCAATGTTCGCTTCGTACATTGACTTGAGACGCTCGGTTTGGAGAATGTTGCTCAGCGCAATGGCGGTTTGATTTGCAAGGGATTGTAGAATTGGGATTTCTGCCTGAAAGTAGATGTCATCCGGGTCGCGGCGACCAAGCAGCCAGAGCCCAATTAAATTCTCTCCCACCTTGAGGGGCAAAATTAGCTGTATCCATGGATAAGTTAGATCCTGGTTTGAAAAGAGATAGAAACGATGTGTTCCCACCTGTTTGATTAGGTTATCTATAGGATCCCTATCGGGGAGCTGATCATCAATAGGCCCGATTGCAAGGAGAATCTTTGATGAGCCTTCCAAAAGGTGAATGAATGCAAATTCGCGTATAAACAGGCTGGGAATAAGTTCGTCATGGAGAAGCTGTAATAAATCTGATAGAGAAGAACTGGTTGTGATCCGTTCAGAGTAAATCTCTTGAAGATTTTGATAAGGAAGTTTCACTCCCAACAATCGTCGGTCAACAAATACCTGAAAATGTGGAAACACAAGAATTCCGATGCATACTGTGAACATGGCAATCGTTATCGCTACGATGGCAATCTCTTCGGGTGAAATTAGCAGGAGAACCACAGGCGGAATAACCAGTAGAAGCAGCACGCCGAACAGAATAAGAAAAAGATAAATGGAGATAATACGATTGGCACGTAATTCCAGGCCGCCTAATTGCCGACGATAGGCAATGTAAAAGTATGCTCCTGGCATGATCGGCAGTGAAAGTAAAGCTAACGAATTGGCCTGAGAGACATTTCCAGATATCCCAACAATGCTCAAGGCAATCAAAGGGATAAGGGCCATCAGGATGGCTACGGCAAGTTGCCTTACTTCCAGGCGCTGAGCCGGTTGGTGGACGAAATGGATAACAAGCAATGTGATACTACCGAGCAATGTTAATAGAAAACCGAATGCATAGAACGCCCTTGGCAGGATTTGTAGTAATTCACCTGCCGCAAGCGCGAAACCTATCAGATAGAGAATAAACCAGACCGACCGTGGCATTTGCCCCAGTGGCTTCGGGAATACCCAATGCAGTTGCACGTAAACCGGCAAAGCAATCCAGGTTGTTGCATGAAATAAAACTGAGCTTCCCCAAATATGCTTGGCAGATAGACTCCCGAAGATCAGCCAAAGAGCCGTCAAATAGTTTGCGGCGATGAACAGGCGCCATCGTAGATCCCTTGGACGCACAAAGAGTTGGACAGCCATTCCAAAGAACCAGAAGATAAATGCCAACCACCAGGTATTAAAGAAGCGTGCGAAAAACTCCTTCTGGTTGAAGCCCGGAAAGAACCAGGATATTGTGAGTTTTGAATCATTCCTCCTTATGGCCATATCGACACGCTGACCGGGCAGGGCACCTTCAAACAACACCAGACTCGTATCTGTTTGATAGCTGTTCCAGGAAATCAAACCAATTTGCTCGAGCACATCCCCTATTTGAAGAGTCTCTGACGAATCAGCATCGACGTAGATTTCAAGTATCCGGCCATCGTACGGATTGAAATAAAAGCCGGAATAAGGCACCTTGAAAAAGGAAGCATATGTATAAGCCAGCAATACAACAAGGACAGTGAAAGAAAGCAGTATCGCGGTTGGAGTCCGGTAAGGGGAGATGCCTTTTTGCATGGGGTGCCACCGTGAAAATCAAATAGAGTTTTAGCCGAATTTGAAAGGAGGTGTTTTTGATTATAGCGTAAGAATAAAGTTCCACTGTATGTTTTTCGTATCCAACCACAAACCAGGAGGTTCTTTCCCATGTTAAGTATGCAAGACTTTCGCAAATGGCTGACATCTACGACCACACATCCCAATGATTATCGAGACCATCTGGCTCGCCTGACCCGTGTAAGCAGGGGCCAGATATTGAATATCACAAGTGAGCTTGCGTGGTATATCTGGTACGCGGATGGGGCAGCCAGCTCCCTTTAATATCAAGTATGGATTAGTACCCTGGCCGAGCTAGCTCGGCCAGGTTGTCAGGAGATAATAATGGATGTTTACGAACAGATCACAAATTCCTTTCTAGGCATGCCGTACCTGGATGCCTGGAGTGAACTCGCTGTTTTATTCAAACGCATTGCATCTGGAAAGCCGTCCCATTGGATGCTGCCTATATTAGCCTGTGAGGCTGTAGGTGGAACCTTAGATCAAGCTATACCTGCCGCGGTTGCCATCGCATGCAGTCATATCAGCATTATTATCGTGGATGACATGTTGGATTCAGATCCGCGTGGGGAATATCTGCGCATCGGCAATGGACGGGCCGCAAACTTTGCAATCGCATTGCAAGCCGCAAGCATGGACGCGCTGATCGGAAGCAAAGCCAGTCCATCAGTCAGGCTGGAACTGTTATATAGTTTGAACAAGATGATGCTGACTACGGCGCATGGCCAGGATCTGGATATCCAAAATCCAGCCGATGAAACTTCCTATTGGCAAGTCGTGGAAAACAAAAGCGCCCCATTTTTTGGATGCGCACTACATCTCGGGGCATTATTCGGCAAAGCTCCAGGTGATATCGCGAAAAATTTGAAACGACTCGGCCAATTATATGGAGAGATGATTCAGATCCATGATGATTTGAACGACACAATGGCTATGCCTGCAAATTCAGATTGGTTGCAGGGGCGCAGACCTCTGCCAATCCTTTTTGCGTTGTCGGTGGATCATCCTGGTCGCACGAGGTTCATGGAACTCTACCAAAATATCTCCGCTGAAAACGCCTTACAGGAGGCACAAGAAATTTTGATACGATGCGGCGCAATGAGCTATTGTGTAGATCAATTATTACGCAGGCATCAAACCGCGCAAGATATTCTAAATAAAACTCTGCTTCCAAACAAAGAGAGGGTTGATTCCCTCATGCAAGCGGTGGTCGCGCCGGTATGGAAATTGTTCGAAACACTGGGCATAGCGCGCAGTGCTCTAGTTGGCAGCTGAATCTGGAGTGATAATTCCTAACCGGCGTGCTTTGGCAATCGCACCGGCGCGGGTATGTACATCCAATTTCAGGTAAGCGCTTGAAAGCAAATTGCGAACCGTCGAATTCGCCACCTTCATCATATGGGCAAGTTCAGCCGTTTTACTGTTTGGGTACGAGGCACATAGTGACAGCGCCTCCAATTGCCGGGCTGTGAGGGGTTCCTCCGTCTTATTGACAAAGGCCTTAAGCGCCCTGTCGCTGAAACAGACGCCTCCGCCAGCCAGAGAAAGGATCGCCTTTCCTAATTCCTGAATTCTCTTGCTGTCATCTTTCAGAATATAGCCCGTTGCTCCGGCATCAACCACCGCGCGGATCAGTCCACGCTCAGTGTGCATACTGATTACCAGCATCACCAGATCTGGATAGGTTTGAAGCAATTTGGGGATGGTGTGAAGAATAGGATAGGGATTTTGATTTTGCGATGAAATGGGAACTTCTATATCCAATAAGAGGACGTCTGTAGGATATTTTTTCAAGGCGGGCTCAAGCTCGTCCCCGTAGGAAAGAGTGGCGACCACTTCAATTTCAGGAACGCCACTTAATCTGTAAAGATACCCATCGACAATGCTTTGATGGTCATCCATGATCATCAGGTAGGTTTTATCTTTCATTTGTGTCCTCTCTCTGATGTCTTAAGACTATCAAAATTTACGCATCAGTCAAGGTTTTTCGTCTGCTAGACGCCAGTACAATTGCCTATACGGGTAGGCAGACATCCCGTTGAACAAAAGCGGGAAGGTATATACAATAATGATAACTCATCCAATCGAGCTTGAAGGGGTTGCAAGGGGGAAGTCATTATCGTAGAGTGAATGTCGAGATAAGATCGGCATTCACTCTATTGATTTAATGAAAGAAAAATTCTCCTTGCGAAGAATTTTTGCGAGCCCGAAGAGATTTGAATAGCATCTCTTATGGAGTCTCTGAACCAATTTGTGAGCGCGGAGAGATTCGAACTCTCAACCAACGGCTTAAAAGGCCGCTGCTCTGCCGTTGAGCTACGCGCCCGACATAAAAGCGGACTGCATTCTAACATGGGAAATATTCATCGTCAACGTAAGACGCCGATTCCTAACAGCGTCTATGCGGCGTGGAGGTTCTCATGGCTGATATGGTACATGTTACAGAAGATACATTCAAGAACGAAGTATTGGATTCATCTGAACCGGTGCTCGTGGATTTTAGCGCGGTCTGGTGCCAGCCCTGTAAAATGCTGGATCCTATTGTGAAGCAGCTCGCCGGGGAGTGGGATGGAAAAGTCAAGGTCGTGAAGATCGACGCAGATGAGAATCCCAATCTTGTGATGCAATTCGGCGTGATGGGGATCCCCACCCTGCTTTTCTTCAAGGGCGGCGAAATTAAGGAACGCGTCACCGGTTTTATGCCGAAGGATAAGCTAATCGCCAGGTTTACTCCCCACTTCAACTGATCTACCGCGAAAAACAGAGAAAATCTCTGTGGTCTTCGCATTTAAGTTACTTCCTCATTAACCTATCCAGTTCGGCGAAATCCACGCGGGAGGTCAAATCCAGGCTGAGGGGCGAAACCGAAACCATCCGCTTCTTTCGCAAGACGTACACATCCGTGTCTTCCGGCTCATCGTCCAGCTGGCCGGCCTCGCGATAGCCCATGACGCCCATCTCATTCCACGACTTGCGTTCGGGTGCCAGAGGTTCGTAATATCTTTGCCGCGAAACCCGGGTCAATTGCCAGGGTGTGTCGATCGTGGCATCGGAAGGGACATCCACCTTGAGAAGACCAACGTCCGCAGGAAATTTCTTCGCCAATAGCAGACGCGCCATCCGCACCGTGAATTCGGCGGCGACCAGGAAGCTGATGTCCTCAGAGTAGGTCAGATGATATTGCGGGTCGGCCTCCAATGAAACCGCCATCGAGGGAATGCCCAGAGACGCGCCTTCGATCGCTGCCCCGACCGTCCCTGAAATGGTGACGCCCGAGGCGATATTCTCTCCGTAATTGATCCCTGAGACTACCAGGTCGGGCTTCTCTTTGAGGACTTCGTAAACGCCATGGAGAACCGTCTGGGCCGGGCTCCCCCCGACAGCAAACACGCTCCATTCCTGACCGTTGACCTGTACCCGTTGCTCCTGAATGATCCCATCTGAGGTGCTGGGCAGACTGCGCCCCATGCCCGAGGATTGGTCGCGCGGCGCGGTAACGGTGACAAACCCGAGCTTCGAAAGAGAAGCGGCCGCGGCCCATAATCCGGGGGAGAGAATCCCATCATCATTTGTCAAAAGGATTTGTGGTTTTGATTTTGTCATAAGCATCCCAATGATAACAAAGAAACAAAAAGGAGCGGCGTTCCGCTCCCAAAAGGCGCCCTCGGCGCGACTCGAACACGCGACCTATTGCTCCGCAAGCAAGCGCTCTAATCCACTGAGCTACGAGGGCACTGGCAGGCAGGGATTCTAATTCAGAATCGGGGTAAGGTCAAGGAAAGCCCCCTTAGCGCGAGATGATTTCCGGTGTTAATAACCGCTCCCGTTGATCAAACTCAAAAACTCGGGAACGATATTTGGATCGAAATGAGAGCCAGACTGGCTTTCTATATATCGAAGTGCATCCTTTTTCGGCCAGGCTGAGCGATAAGGGCGATTCGAGATCAAGGCATCATAGACGTCAACCAAGGCGAACAGCCTTGCCGCAAACGGAATATCCTCCCGACCGAGGCGATCAGGATAACCCGTGCCATCCCATTTTTCATGATGCCAGTGAGGAATATCGAGCGCCGGCTCAAGATAGTCGACCGGGGAAAGCAACTCGACGGCGATATCCGGGTGCCGCCGCATGATCTTCCATTCCTCCTCGCCGAGGGGCCCCGGTTTGAAAAGGATCTGATCGGGAATGGCAAGTTTGCCGATATCGTGCAGAATCGCGCCCCGGCGGATATGGATCAAATTAGAATCTTCCACCCCCAGACGGTTCGCCAGTTTTACGGTAATATCGGTCACACGAAAGGTATGCTCTTTCGTTTCCTTGTCGCGCAAATCCAATGTGCGCGATAGGCCCTCGATGGTGGCATCATAGGCCATGCTAAGTTCAACGTTCGAACGCTGCAGTTCATTGAACATCATGGCGCTATCAATCGCGATGGCCGCCTGGCCTGCGATTATGCCGAGAAAACTCCGCCAGTCAGCATCAGGGTTAAGCATGGATCGATGAAACATCTCGAGCACACCCAGCACCTGGCCCTTGGCAATCAAGGGCGTACCCCAGTACACGACAAAATTCTCCTTCCGAAAGAGAGGAGAGCGATCAAATTCCATTTTGTCTTTCCGGAGATCGGGAACATGGACCGGTTTTCTTTCGAGGGCGACCCGGCCAGCACAGCCTTCCCCCATCTTCAGATGCGTATAATGCAAGGTGCTTGAATGAAAACCCTTGCCCGATGCAAATTCCAGGATATTCGTTTTGGGGTTCAGCAACAATATGGCGGCGGCATCGACCTGCATCAGCGCAGTGACACGCTCAAGCAACATGGAGAGCAGCAGGTTCAAATCCAGACCGGAAGCGATAGCCAGGTCGATGGATCGCAGTGCGGAGAGCTGCTGCACCTTCCGCTCCATCCTGGTTTCGATATCCCTGCACTTTGTTACATCGCGGGCTGTGAGCATGATTTGCGAATGCGAGATCGGAATTAATCGCGCATCGAACCAATATTCACGGTTCGATATGGACATCGGATATTCCAGCGAAATCACGCTTCCCGTTTGCTGGACGGAGTGCAACGCGTCTTCCAGTTTACCCGCCAGGTCGGCGGAAAAAATATCCCGAACATTTTGATTGAGAATACCATTCGAAAAATTATAAGGCAGAGATGGATCGCTCGATTTATACGCTAAAACGACCCCATGAGGGTCAAGAATCAGATTTAAATCTGTAGATGTTTGAAGGATCGCTTCAAGTCTCTGATCGGCGCTCGAGAAATTCACTAACAGCTTCTCCATCATTGCCTATTAAAGCGGACGCGGGGCACCGTGAACTCCCTTAATCACTGCGCCCCCAATTCCTCCGCGTCACCCAGTGTGACACCAGTACGACGTAAATAAGAAGGTTATGCCTGATGCTATATTGCAGTTCTTATATGCTCTTAAGCGCCTGATTTACCTTTTGAGCTAAGTCGGTCAGGTTTTCCGCGCGAATGGTTCGTATGATCGCCTTTTCCTGATCACTCAATGTAAAGGGTTGACCCAGATATCCGTTTGCCAGCGCCCGCTCAGGCTCGCGGAGTAACGTTTTGCGGAACTGATCGTTGACGATCGCGGCCGCAAACAGGCGGTGCAGGCCCCCGCGTTCAGCAGGAGGCTTGCGAAAACCTGGAGATGAAGCAGAGTAGGCATCAAAAGTAAGCATTGCCATTTAAATCTCCTTTATTTCGTGGATACTAAAAGGGTCCACCACCGCCATCGGCAGGCGCCTTTGCAAAAACGAACCCTGCCAGCATAATAGCAAAATACGCGACCTGGAGGCAGCGGCGATCAATTTTGCTGAGGATGACGGAAAGTTGAGCAAGTTTAGTATTCATTGGGGAG
>Ga0105095_10000790_pt1 | contig 15838 bp, 12 predicted proteins | sample PPLLak2March2015_2_FD_79180 | JGI IMG/M metagenome (GOLD analysis project Ga0105095, IMG submission 79180) | Freshwater sediment microbial communities from Prairie Pothole Lake near Jamestown, North Dakota, USA - PPLs Lake P8 Core (3) Depth... | ecosystem: Environmental > Aquatic > Freshwater >...
CAACTGGCTTTACCCCTTTCACCTCAGGCTTGGTCCACCCTCCTGCTCTGCCAGACCTTGACTGATACGACTTTATGAGACTTTGTTAAAGTTCGGGTGATACGAGTTAATAGGACTCGACACCGCAAGGGATGCTAAGATCACTGGTTGGCGTTTTGCCAGATCTGCTCCCAGGGATCGCGCAATAAATTACCCAGCACGGTCTCCATGCCCTGACCGGGCAGCACATCCCCATCCGGCTCAACGTACAGCCAGGCGCGCCCGGCGCCTTCAACTCTCTCGGCCTCGGGCAGCTCCATCCGCACCGGATTGTGCTCCGAGTAGGGCACCGGGATATCCCATACCAGCTCCAGGTCCAGCCCAGCGGCAGTATCGCGTGCACTCTTCAAGAGCGGGGTCAGCTCTGGAGCGCGGGTAGTGAGCGAAACAGCCGGCATGCCCAGGTTGGATAATTTTTCGAGTATTTTCGCATAGCCGTCTTTGTTCTCAGGCGTCAGGGTCAGGTGAACGGCGACGAAGATATCCTGCGCCATGATCTTCTGTAAGTTGGTCCAATCCTGTTCATGTTCCGGCTGCAGGAGCAGCAGCAGATGGTCCAGCCCGGTCTGCAGCAGGCGCTCCAGGTAAGGCTGCTCAACCAGGCGGTGCCCATCGGTGAGCAGACCGCTGACCATGCCCAGCGATTCCGCATGCGCCACCAGGTCTATCAGGTCATCCCGCAAGGTTGGCTCGCCGCCAGTGAAGATGGCGTGCGGGATGCCTGCTGCCCAGGCCTTATCCAGCACTGTTTTCCACTCCCTGGTGGTCAGCTCGGTCCTGGCACGCTCCTGCGGTGCAAATGCGGGGTCAGCGCCAGCCGGCAAGCGATAAGTCAGCGCACAGTCCAGGCGGTATGGAGCACTTGTCCTGGCTGAATACGGATTACGCCGGCTGAAATCCAAAAATGTAACCGGGTCCAGGTCGGGAGTCTCGACCAGGGCCAATATGCGCTGACCGAGATCGCGGTAGTCTGTGGCTGCCTGGGCCGGCTCGACCCGGTAGCGCCGGGCCATCTGGCGGGCTACCTGGCTGGAATCCATGTTCTGGACAAAGTAGTAGGCATATTCCGCGGCGGTCTGGTTCAGGTGCAGCACAGTGGCGGCGTTGACGATCAGCACACCACTGCCGTCCGGCTCCACGCGCAGGTGCAGGCGGTAGTTGCGCGGATCGTCTTGCGGGGAGATGTAGTGGTACATGCCGGGCTTGACTGGCTGGCTGGGATTGAAACGCTCCTGGATGGATTGCAGAAGATTGGTCATGTTTTGCCTCATAATGCATTTTGCAGAGGGCAGCCGCCACCGCATTCCGGCAGTAGGGCGCAGCCGCTGCACTTGGCCGGGATATCTCGACGCTCGCGCAGGCTGACAGCCAGCTCGTGATTCCAGATCGACTCCCAGGGATCGCGCAGCAGGCTGCCAAGCGGCTGGTAGTAGGACTGGCAGGGGATCACCGCACCGTCCGGTTCGACGCACATGTTATAAAGCGCGGCCGTGCAGCCTTTGACGCCCAGATCGAGCTGCATTGGATCGAAGTGGCAGTATTGGGTGGGCGTGTACCAGATCAGCCGCTGTTCATGGGCCTCGGTTTTCTCGCGCGCCAGCTCCAGCAGCGGCGCCAGCTCGGCTTCCTTAAGCCCGGTGCCGACGGAGCGCCCCTGCCCGGCGTAGATCAGCGCATTCAGCCCAATGGTGGGCACGCCGCAGTCAGCCAGAAAATCCAGTGTGGCGCTGATAGAAGAGACGCTGTGGGCGTTATCGCGCAGCATGGTGGTGTTGGTCATCACGAACAGCGGCGTATCTAGGGCATTGCGCAGCCCGGCGACGGTCTGCTTCCAGGCGCCGCGCGCCCGCACCATGTGATCGTGGATCTCCTCATCGTGCGATTCGAGCGTGATCTGGACATGGTCCAGCCCGGCCTCGACCAGGGCTTCCAGGTATCCACGGTCAGAAAGCCGGCGGGCGTTGGTGTTCAGGCCGGTGATCTGCCCGTTGTGCTCGGCGTGGGCGATCAATGCCGGCAGGTCGCCGCGCAGGGTAGGCTCGCCGCCGGTGAAGACCACGTGTGGAATGCCCAGCTTCCACAACTGGTCCAGGATGCGCTTCCACTCGTCGGTGGAAATCTCGCCGTAGGTGCGCGGGCGGGCGTTGTAGCAGTGGGCGCAGTCGTTGTTGCAGCGGTAGGTCAGCGCCAGATCCATGCGGTAAGGCGCTGAGGGACGGGCACTGAAGGGCCGGATGGTCTCGATCTCCAGGTCGTGCACCGGACAGGCGCCATCCGGGCGGGCCAGCTCGGTGATCTGGTACGCCACCTGTCGATAATCGTCTTTCAATTGTGCGGCAGGAGCTGCATACTGGCCAGTCAGAGTGCTTACGACCTGCTCTTCAGGTGCATCTTCCAGGAAGAGATATGCCATCAGGGCTGCGCTGGGGTTGAGGTGCACCACCCGGTTGGCGTTGACCAGCAGCAGACCGCTGCCGTCTGGGTCCAGCCGCAGATGCACCCGGCTGCGCTCACCGAGCGAATGGCGCTGGTATTGGTACAGCCCAGGCTGTGGGAGGCTGAAGCGCGCCGCGCCCCAGTTGAGCTTGCTCAATATCCTTTGCAGACCATTCCCTTTTTGCACATTAAGCCTCGAAGAAGAGATTTCACCGCAGAGTTCGCAGAGAGCGCAGAGAAAACTATTATATATAAAGAGACCTCACTGTTATATATTTAAAATATCTTTCCGTGTTCTCTGTGGTGTATAAAATTACTCCGTTCACTCCATTACTCCGCGGTGAATAAATAGATCTTTCTCTTTGATCTCTGTGTCTCTGCGGTGAACCTTATCGTCCACCCCCGGCGCAGGCGCAGGCGCAGCCCGCACAGGCGCAGGCGCAGGCGCACGCGCAGTGAAAGCTGCCACCCGAGCCGCCGCCGCGCCACTTGGTGCTGCTGGGTGTCGATGTCGGCTTGGGCAGCGGATTGGTGCGATTGGTCACCCCGCTGGTGAAATCGGTCAAGCTGCCGACCACCCCGGTTGAGAAGCTCTGCACGCCCTTCACTACCGAGGCGGCAAAATCAGAACCCGGCAGGTTGGGCAGGGATATCCCACCGCCCCCGCCCGATCCGCTGGCTGACGGGGTGCTGGCAGCCGGCCGGCTGCTGGTGCCCGTCTGGCTCGGGAAGCTCGGGTCGTAGCGCGGCCACCATACCGGAACGAAAACCGGCCCGCCGCTGAAAGTGCGCCGGGTGCGATCGTCGTAATCCCGGTCGAGCATCGTCCAATCCATTACTTCTTCGTATTTGGCGCTCTTGACCTCCGGCGTGTCTGCGGCTTCAACCTGCTTCCAGGCGGTCTCAATGATCTGCTGGTAGTAGGCAATGCTCTCTTTGCGGCTGAAGCCCTTCATTTTCTCTGCTACGCCGTTGACCAGGTTCACCATGGCGTCTTGCAGCTTTTTGCGCCGCTCTCGGCTTGCTAAAGCGAAGGCCTGTATGAATTCGATCTCATACGGATACAGCCCTTCGGGCTGTGGGGTGATAAGCGTAAGCTCCAGCGGATCGCGCGATTTTACGCTGGCAGCCCCTTTCTTGATGGTCGAGAACAAGATCATAGTCAGGATCTTATCGACCGGCTGCTCCATAAGCACCGCTGCTTCTACTGCGGTCAGGCCGCGCTTGATGCCGTGCCCCTCAATGGCAATCTTCGGCGGCAGGTACTGCAGCTTGCGCTTGCGCCCACTGTTGATGCTGGCATAGATGATCAAACCGACCAGCCCGAAACAGATCAATCCAGGCAAAAAAGTAGCACACGCCCCGATCGTCCCGAAGAACGACTCCAGGGGTTCGGCCTGTACGACTGCGTCGGGAGGCGTGTATTGACCCGGAAAGGAAGCCCCAAAGTCGTATTCCTGCCAGGATGTGGCGTTTGGATTTCGCCAGATGTATACGATGCGGTTTTCCTCGTCCAGGGCACTCTCTGGTTGGTCGGGAAAGCCAGGCGGGGCTGAATGCCAGCGCGGCTCCTCATTCTGCACGCCGGGCGGCAGGTGGAAGACCACCGTCAGGTCGGTATTGCCGTTCACGAACTTCTTGTCGAACCAGGTCGGGCTGAACACCGCGCTAACATAGCCATCACCGGCATCATCCGGGTAGAGCTGGGCAGACACCGCCGGTATGGACATGCGCACCGTGCCGGTCTGTCCCGGTTGTATAGCGTTGGCGCCCAGCCCCAGGGCGATCCCGGGCTGCACGTAGGGCGAGGTCTGGATATCCGTGATGGGCTGTCCATCCACCTCGGCGCTGATGCTCCCCAGGTCGTAGCTCTCGCTGGGCAGCCCGACATCGATGTAATCGATCGGGCTGGCGCTGGGATGGTTGTCGAAAACCCACTCGTAATAGATCGACAGCGTGCCGTCGTCGTTCCAATACACGTCGACGGACGCCTGCGGGACTTCGAATAGATAGGACTGTGCCAGCACGCTGCCCGGTATAGCGAATACCAGCAGGACCAGAATAACCAGAAGCAGGCTCCTCTTCATCGGCTACCTCCCACCGCCGGCGCAGGCACAGGCACACCCGGCGCAGGCACAGGCGCAGGCGCACCCGCCCCCCGAGCTGCGCCCGCTGCTCGACGATGCCGGTATAGGATTGGTCTTCGAAGTAATGTTACCAGTAAATTCTCCGATGTTGCCCACTACCCCCGCCGAAAAGCCTTCCACTCCGCGCACCATCGAAGCAGCGAAATCTGACCCCGGCAGGTTGGGGAGCGATACCCCACCGCCGCCTCCCGATCCGCCGGAGCTGGGTGCGCTGGCAACCGGTTTGCTGCTCCCGCCTGACCAAGTGGGGTCGTAGCGTCCCCACCAGTTGGGCACGAAGACCGGTCCGCCGCTGAAAGTGCGCCTGGTGCGGTCGTCGTAATCGCGATCCAGCATGGTCCAGTCAATATTCTCGTCAAAGGCGGCGCTTTTCACTTCCGGCGTGGCAGCGGTCTCCACCTGAGTCCAGGCCTTCTCGACAATGCTCTTGTAGTACGCCAGGGTTTCTTTATAACTGAAGCCTTTCATCTTGGTGCTTACACTCTTCACCAGGGCGATCATGGTCTCCTGGAGCTGCTTTTTGCGAGCGATGGTTTTTGTCTCTCGGAAGGCGTCCAGGAAGCCCTGTTCGTAAGTTTGAAGATCCTGCGGCGCTGGCTCCAGGATCTGCAGCTCCAGCGGCTCCTGTTTTTTAACCTGCACGGCGCCCTTCTTGATCGCCGAGAACAGGATCATGGTCAGGATCTTGTCCATGGGCTGCTCCATCAAGATCGCCGCCTCGACCGCGGTCAGCCCGCGCTTGATGCCGTGCCCTTCGACAGTGATCTTAGGAGGCAGGTACTGCTGTTTGCGGCGGTGGGTGCTGAAGATGCCCCAGACTGTAGAGCCGCCGAATAGGACGACAAAACCGGCGCACACCGCGCCAAAGATGAGGTCATCGGGACTTATTCCCAGGCGCTCAGCCAAATTAGGCTGGTAGATGGCGCCCGCTGGCAGGTAGCTGCGCGGCAGCGAGGCTCCAAAGTCATATTCTTTATACGCACTGGCGGTTGCGTTGCGCCAGGTGTAGGTTACCCGGCCTAGATCGTCGATGCTGGTCTGCGGCTCGCTGGCCCAGCCGGGCGGGGCGGAATGCCAGCGCGGTTCCTGCGGCTGCACGCCCTCCGGCATATGGAAGCTGACCTGCAGGTCCGTATCGCCGTGGACGAAGTCGCTGTCGAACCAGGTGGGCGAGAAAACCATGCTGGCGTAGTCCGGGTCTTCACTGTCAGGATGGAACATGCGCTCGATGTCCCGCGCCCACACGGTCACGGTGCCGGTCGCGCCGGGTGGGATGGCGTAATCGCCCAGCGCCACCGCCGCCCCGGTGCCTTCGGCCTGATATTCACTGCTGGAGACGTATAGAGCCGCGGCGCCATCGACCTCGGCAGTGATATACACGTCCGAGAAGTATTTGTTAGGCATGCCGACATCGACGAAGTCGATATAGGCTCCACTGGGGTCATTCCGGAATGTAAAGCGGTAGAGCACGTCGATCGTGCCGCTGTCGTTTAAATAAACGTCAACCGTTGTCCGGTCCACGCTGAACGAATAACTCTGCGCCAATGCGCCTACCGGCGCCAGCAGGAGGATGATACCGACAATCAAGAAGCCAATTTTTCTCATCGCCTACGCCTCATCCCACACCCTTTTCCCTGATCTCTACTCTCGACTCTCTTAACCCTGATTTCTAATTTGTAATTTTCCTACCACTTCGGTTCTTCTGTGAGCTGATAGGTGGTCTTGCAGTACGGGCAGTTGACCACCGGCGCACCAGCGACCATCTGGATGTTGTCCATGGTCAGCGCGCCACCGCAGGACTGGCACTTGAGCTGGTCCAGGTTGACATTGGCGGGCAGATCGATCTTGAGGGTCACGTTTTCGGCCCCTTCAGCCGGTCGAGGTTTTATCCGGGTGGCGAACCAGATGAGTCCAAAAGCAATTGCGACGAAGATAATCCCGGTAAAGATCAAATTATCGGACATTTCCGGGCTGAACGCGGCAATAATATATAGAACACCAAGGATAATTAAAATACCAGCCAGGATGAACAGGATGATTTTGGTAGCAGACATGGTTAACTCCTTACTTATGCAGTTAGCAGGTGGATGGGTGTTTGGGCAGGCGCAGCCTGCCCAAACACCCCCTGTGATCCTTGAAATGCGTTACATATATTGTATACGTTCTTGAGACTAATTCGTCGTTGATTTGAGCGGCATAGGTGCCCAGGTCGACGACGATTTCCTCTATACCGCATTCACGATACCTAGTTTACAAGGGATTTACTCATTGGACAAATGATTATTGTCCTGAAATTGTCATATTCGATGTCAGGATCAGTCTTGTGAGGGAGCAGGAATGGCAGTCCTGCGTGGGTGCTCTACTGCCCTGTGTGCAGCAAAAGGACTGCCAGTCCTGTATCAAGTCTGAACGGTCCTGCTTCCCGCATTGGATCAACGATTGACTTTTCCTTGATTTAATTCTATAGTCATCATAAACATACCTGCTGTTCGTGGTACTTAACCGGAGGCTGTTATGTGCTCTCGCCGCAATGTGCTTATTCTGGCGCCGTTCCTGCTGGCAGGGCTGGCGCTGTTCGCCTGGTGGGTCTGCCTGCCGCATGCGGAAGCGGTCTCTGCCGCGCCGCTGCCGGCGGCGTCACCTGTCGCACCCGATCCGGATGGGGGAGGCTGGCTGGAGCTCGTGCGGACGAGAACGGCCCACGACCGCGCTCTGGCTCCGCAGGCGGCTTTGTCCGTCAATGTGGACCTGACCGACAAGCGCCTGGCGGGCACCGCACCGGGCCTGGCGGAGGTGACTGCCAGCGTGCTGCGAGATGGCTACCAGATCGCCAGCGGTTCGGCGATGCCGGTGCCCGATCCGCTGGGAAATTTCTACACGCTGGCTGTGTATTGGCAAACCTACCCCCTGCCCGCCGGAATACTGCTATTCATCCGGCTTCGAGCCGGGCGACCAGGTGTGGCTTGCCCAAGGGAGCGCGGGCATCAGCCTGACGGTGCCCCTGCTGACCGCCTTGGCAGAACCGCTGCAAGATAGCCTGTACGGGCAAGCGCCTCCGGGTGAAAGCCTGACGGCTTATGTCTTCCCGTTCGATGACCCCGCGACTGTGTACACACAGACCGGCATTACCTCGCCCGATGGCAGCTATATAGTCGATCTGCAGCCTTCAGTGGACCTGCACCGCCAGGACAGCGGCTATATCCTGATCGAGCCGCAGCCGGACCGGCGCCTGTACCTCTACTTTATCGCCCCGCTGCTGCGCGCACAGGTGGGCAGCGGCGTGATCTCGGGCTTGATCCCCCCTCAGACGATGGTGATGATCACCCAGACTAACACCAGCGGAGAGTTCATTGCCCTGTATAGCGCGTATGGCAGCAGCGGCGGCGATTTTGTCATTGCTTCTGATACATTTCTGCTCAACTCGGGCGACCGGCTGTTGGCTGCGGCTGAAGGGCAGGTCTTCTCGATGACCCTGCCGCTGCTCAGCGCCAGTACTGATCTGCCTGCCGGTGTGATCTCCGGGGTGGCGGAGCCCGAGGCGAACCTGGAAGTGCGCCGCTACCCGGGTCCGCTGTACGACTGGCCCTTGGACGATCCATCCCTAGGGGAGTTTTGGGACCTTACGCCAGCCCAGGCTGTGACCGCGATTGCCTCCCCCGCGGGGGATTATTCCGCCTCCCTGGACCTACAGGCGGATGACTACGCCGCCGTCATCCAGACCCTGCCGGATGAAAACCAGGCGTATGCGCGCACGGCTACGACCTCTATTTACGTCCCGCTGGATGACGCCAGTGGCAATGAGCTCTCGTACCTGATGTGGGTGCAGATCGACCGGGTGCGCACACCGGTGACGGTTACGGTGCAGGGTCCCAGCGGATACTACAAGGATTGGGACGTATTCTCCACCGGCAACGACGGTGTGTTTGCTTATTATACTTTCCAAAGTGGAGTCGCGATCGACAGCGGCGACACGCTGCGGGTCACCTCGCCGCATGGCGAGGAGCTCGAAATGCTCATACCGCAGCTCACTGCCGAAGCCGACACCCGCTCGGCGGTGGTCTCAGGCATCGCGCCGCCCGGCGCTCGCCTGACCGTCCTGGTGTACAACGCTTATCCCATTTACCCGCTGTCAACGCCGCTGGGTGCTGGATCGATATCGTGTGATGGAGGCGGCGGCTATCCATATCCGTCTGTCACCCAGGTGGTAACGGCGTCTGCCAGCGGGGAGTACCTGGCTGATTTCAGCTCGGGCTGGACTTTCGACACCCTTACCCATGGCCAGGTAATCCTGAATGATCCGCCGGGTCAACACATTGCTCGCCGCTGGGATGGGCGCAATTGCCCGCCGGCTCTGGCAGGCGCCCAGGTGGGCGGCAACCGCATCCAGGTGTATGCGGATTATGCTTGCCTCGATGCCACCATCCGCCTGAGGGGGGCTGGCGGTGGGGTCAAGGCTGAATCTCCGCTGATGGATTCTTCCGGGGATTACAGCGGCTGGGAGGTGAGCCTGTACGATGAGGCCTACCGTCCCGTCCCGATTAGACCAGGGGACCTGATCGAGGTGGACACTCAGGGTCAGCGCACTCAGACGCCGGTACCCGATCTCAGCGTGCAGATCAATCCCGCGACCAGCATCGTCAGCGGTCAGGCGCCGGCCGGCGAGCGGGTGAGCATCCAGCGCAGGTGGTCAGACGTATATGCGCTCGAAACGCTGGCGGTCGTGACCGCTACCCAAAGCGGGGCTTTCCAGGTGGACCTGAGCGGAGCTTATACGTACGAAACCGGCGACCGCATCTATGCTGCGCTGTTGGACAGCCCCAAATTGTTCTATGCGATCAGTGTCTTGCCCCGGCTGGAAGTCGAGCTGTATTCCTACGAGGTCCATGGGTGGCTTCCGCCGCTCACCTCCTACACCCTGACCTTCACGCGGGCGGTCACTTCCACCCAGCGGGTCGGATTCGCCAGCTCGGATGGCAGATTCTGGGTCTCACTGCATGACGCCTTTTTCAGGCCGCTGCCCGTCAATCCGGGCAGCCAGATCAACGTGTGGACTCCGTCTGGATCGCTGGACCTGACCATTCCAGACCTCAGCGCCCATTTAGACACCCAGGCCGGGCAACTGAGCGGCGCGGCTCTGCCGGGAGCCAGCCTGAGGGTAGTGCTGCGGAATACCGATGAAAACGACTACAGCTTTCATGAGAGGACCTGGGAGATCACTGCCTCGGCGCAGGGCGAATACAGCCTGGACTTCTCGGAGCTGCTGCCGATTGGCGATTTAACCGGCGCTCTGATCTACCTGCATCCCGACGGTCACCGGGTGTCGTTAGCACTTTTCTCCCCACGCTTGAGGGTCCAACTGGGCAGCGAATGCGTGGGCGGCATCCAGACCATGCGCGGGGCGCCGGCTAATATCCGCTTGACCGGCGCTGACGGCAGCGAGACCATACCGATCACCTCTTGGGAAGGATTCCATGTGTGCTTCTCGCGCCCGGTGCAGCCTGGAGATCAGCTCGTGCTGAGCGATGAATTGGGCGTGCAGGTGAGCTACCGAGTGCCGAACCTGACCGCCTATCACGATTTCGCTCGCCAGGCGTTGATCGGGCACGCGCCGCCCAACTCCGATCTGGAGGTCACTTTCCACGCGGAGGATTCCCAGGAGCTGACGCGCATCCCCTGGCAGGAGGCGGATGGCAGCTTCGGCATCGATACCAGCGACCTGTCGCTGAACCAATGGATACCCGGACGCGTGACCCATACCGACTGGCAGGGCAATCAAACCAGCCTGGATTTCAGCATCGGTGGGAACCAGGCCTTTTTACCCTGTGTGTTGCTCGCAGCTCCTTGACCGGTTGTATAAGGACTGGCAGTCCTGCGTGGGTGCTCCACCGCCCCGTGCGAAGCAAAAGGACTGCCAGTCCTGGCCTATGCATACCGCCAGTCTGGGGAGGGTCGAGCGAGGATATAGGACTGCCAGTCCTGGCCGGCCAGAGTTACCGCCATCTTATGTGTGGGCTGCCTTCATCTATTCTTAACCTCCCTGTTTTGATTTCTGATACAATAAATACACCGATTGCCCTCCCGCCCTTCACTCGGGTGCGATCGCTGCTTTGTTACGCCGAGCTTTTTATCCGTACCTGTTTATCGCCTACGTCATCCTTACCCCGCTGTCGGTGAACCTGGACCAGCTCGATCCGGCCCAGGCGCTGCGACCGTCTGCCGTGATACTGGTCCTGGCAGCCGCGGGCATGCTCCTGCTGTATTCGCTTACCAGGGATTGGCAGTACACCGCCTACCTGGTCTTTTTGTCCATCCTGTTCTTCTTCTTATTCGGGCACCTTATCCGCCTTATCCAGGAGCGGACCGCATTCCTGGATGAACCGGATGCCCGCCTGCTGGCCCTGGGTGCCTGGACGGTCCTGTTCATCCTGCTGGCTACGAAGCTGGTATGGTCGCGCCTCGGGCTCCAGTTCTGGCTGGTGCCCTTCCTCAACCTGCTGTTCGCTATCGCACTGGTTGGGCCAGCCTTTTCGATCCTTGCACAGGCGCTGCCGGAAATAGGAGCACAGAAAGTTGCTGCCAGCACGCCTACCCCGGCTTCGGCGAACCTGCAGCTTGACTGTGCTTCCTCGCCGGATATCTATTACATCATCGTTGACGGGTACGGGCGGGCAGATGTTCTTAGCGATCTGTACGATATCGATAACCTGCCCTTCGTAGAGTATCTGGAAGGAAAGGGCTTCTATGTAGCGGGTGAAAGCCACGCCAATTACACCCAGACGATCTTCTCCATCGCTTCTGCACTTAACTTCTCCTATATTGACCCACCCAGTGGGCTGCAGAACGACGCCTTATACTTCCGGAAACGCATCGCCGGCAGCACGCTGCTGGCCTTGTTAAAGGGCTGTAACTACCAGATCATCTCAAACCACAGCGGGTTTTACTTCACAAACGAGCTTGTTCCGGGTGCAGTGTTAACTCCCAGCTCAGATTTAACCGAGTTCGAAAGCTTGATTTTATCCAACTCTCCCTATGAGATCCTCGCCAGCCGGCTGTTCCATGCGCCTGACCCGGAGAGCTACGCCGCACACCGCCAACGTGCGCAGGATAGCCTTACCGCTTTACGTGAGGCTTACCGCCTGCCAGGACCCAAGCTGGTTTTTGTCCACATCATCTCTCCCCACCCGCCATTCGTTTTTGATGAAAAAGGACGGGCGCTCGAGCCGGAGCACCCTTACTCGATGAACGATGGCGATGAATATCCTGGCACGGTCGAAGAGTACCGCTTGGGTTACGCCGGACAGGTGAGCTATGTCAACCGCCAGCTGCAGCAGGTCGTCGATACCCTGCTGGCGCGCTCGGACACGCCCCCCGTGATCATCATCCAGGGAGACCATGGGCCAGGCATCACCCTGGATTGGAGCTCGCCCTATAACACCTGTCTCAGGGAGCGCGCCTCTATACTGAATGCTTATTACCTGCCGGGAATCGAGCCGAATTTACTCTACCCGTCCATCTCGCCAGTTAATACGTTTCGCGTGGTGCTGAACGAATATTTTGGGACGGACTTGCCTTTGCTGCCCGATGAGAGTTTCTTCACTTCTCATCGTATAAGACGCCAGGCGCTCAACGTGACATCCTTGCGAGAATCTGGAGAGAACTGCACCATCTCCAATAACTAGCCGGAATACTTGCGGTGCATGGACTCGTCGTCTGAGACGGAGAGCTCTTTAAGCTCTGCGGTGGCAATATAGATAGCCCGCTCGCAGATATTGGTCACGCGGTCTGCCAGTCGCTCCAGGTTGTGCGCCGCCCACATAAAAAAGTTCGCCTGGTCGATGGTCTGTGCGGTCGGGTCTTTGAGCATGACCTGGACCAACTCATGGTAGATGTCATTGTAAAGACGGTCGATCTGGTCGTCTTCGGGCGGGATGAGGCGTGCGGCGGCAGGGTCGGCAGCCACAAAGGCCTCCACGGCGCGATGCAGCATGCTGACTGCCAGCTCTGCCATGCGCGGGATGTCGATCAGCGGCTTAACATGCCGCTCGACGCCGATCAGCAAGCAGATGCGGGCGATGCCTTTGGCGTAATCGCCCATGCGCTCCAGCTCGCCGGCTACTTCCAGGATCGAAGCCAGCAGGCGCAGATCGCTTGCCATGATCGGCTGCTGAGTGGCGATGGTGATGATGACCTCATTTTCCAGCTCGAAGCGCTTGGCATTGACGCGCGCATCGCCGCTGTATATCTGCTCGGCGGTGGCGACATCGTGATCCTTCAACGCCTGCACCGCCCTAAGCACCGCCTCTTCCACCATACTATCCAGCACCAGGATTTCGTCTCTCAAATGTTGGATTTTACGATCCAGTGTTTGTCTGGCCATAGTACATCCTTTACCTGCGCTACCCGAAACGCCCGGTGATGTAATCTTCGGTGCGTTTGACTTTCGGATTGGTGAATAGATCCTTGCCTTGCGCCCACTCCACCAGCTCGCCCTGCAGAAAGAAACCGGCAAAATCACCGGTGCGAGCAGCCTGCTCGATGGAGTGGGGGATCAGCACAATGGTGTAGTTCTCTTTCAGCTCCTGCAGCGAGGCCTCCACCATATTCGTCGTGATCGGATCCAGCCCGGAGGTTGGCTCGTCCAGCAGGATCAGCTCCGGCTCGAGCGCCAGGCTGCGCGCCAGGCACAGACGCTGCTGCTGCCCTCCAGACAGGGCGACGGCTGGATCGCCCAAACGGTCCTTTACTTCGTCCCACAAGGCGGCTTGCTTCAAGCTGCGCTCGACAGTCTCGTCCAGGCGGGCTTTATCCCGCTCGCCAGCCAGCTCCAACCCGTAAGTCAGGTTGCCGCGGATCGTCAGGGGCAGCACAATCGGCCGCGCGAAGACCATCCCCACGCGCCTGCGTAAGGCGATCACATCCAGGTCCGGATCGAGCAGATCCAGCGTGCTGCCGTCTGCGCCAACCAGCAGCGCTTTGCCCGCCAGGTCTTTCACGTCTGCCAGGTCGTTCAGCCGGTTGAAGACCCGCAGCAGCGAAGACTTGCCGCCACCTGCCGGTCCGAAGAGGACGGTGATGGCGTTTGCTGGGATGCGCAGGTTGATATCCTTGAGCGACTCAGTGCCATCCGAGTAGTTCAGGTACAGGTGCTCAACGATGACTTTATCCATGCTGATCGCTCCCACTGCTCCGCCTACCACTGGCGGTGCGCTCGCGCCCGGGCGCGGATAAACGTCGCCAGGGCGTTCAGCCCGAGCACGAACACCAGCAGCACCAGCGCGGTGGCATATTGGATCGCTTCCGGCATCCCCGGCACCTGAGTGGCTACGGTATACAGGTGGTAAGGCAGGGCCATGGTCGGGCTGAGCAGCGAATCCGGCAGGTTGGGCTGGTAGATCACTGCCGTGGTGAACAGGATCGGGGCTGTCTCACCGGCGGCACGCTCGAGTCCCAGGACCACCCCGGTCATGATCCCCGACAACGCCTGGGGCAGGACGATGCGCCGGATGGTCTGCCAGGGTGTGCCTCCCAGCGAGATGCTCACTACGCGGAAGGATTGTGGGACGGCGCGCAGCGCCTCTTCGGATGCGCTGATAATGACCGGCAGCGTCATGATCCCAAGTGTGAGCGCTCCAGCCAGGATGCTGACCCCCAGCCTCAAGAAAATGACGAACGCTCCCAGCCCGAACAGACCATAAACCACAGATGGAATTCCCGCCAGGTTGATGATGGCAATCCGGATAATCTTCGTCCAGCGGTTATCAGCGGCGTATTCCGACAGGTAAATGGCAGCCGCAATCCCTATCGGCACAGCAATCAAGGTGGTCACAAATGTGAGCACCACCGTTCCCAGGATGGATGGGAGGATGCCTCCAGCTTTCAAGCCCTGGGTTGGGAAACCGCTGATGAATTCCCAGGATAGGGCTGGAAGGCCGCGGATGAAGATGTAACCCATGATGAACAGGATGGGGAGGATGGTGATCACCGCCACCAGGGTGACCAGGGCGTATCCCAGCTGCTGGGCTGTCTGCCGCTTTTGGATGGATGCCCCCGCGGCTTTCATGACAGGATGCGCTCCGAGCGCTTGCTCTGGCGGAAGATGAATGCCGAGGCCGCCAGGTTGATAGCTAATGAGATCAGGAACAGCACGATGCCGATGAAAAATAGCACGTGATAGTGTGTTGATCCGGTGGCGACTTCGCCCATCTCGGCTGCGATCGTAGCAGTCATCGTGCGCACCGGGGAGAACAAAGCATCCAGCCCGGTGGGCATGACCGGGGCGTTGCCGGTGACCATCAGCACCACCATTGTCTCGCCAATGGTGCGACCGATCCCGAGCATGGCGGCAGTCAGCACCCCTGAGCGGGCTGCGGGCAGGGTCACCCGCCAGATGGTCTGCCAGTGGGTGGCGCCCAGCGCCAGGGCCGCGTCCCGGTAGGAGCGCGGTACAGCGTCCAGGGCATCTTCAGAGATGGAGACGATCGGCGGGATGGAGATCAATGCCAGCAAGACCGCCCCGGTGAATGCGGTCAGCCCAGTTTGCAGCTGCAGCGCCTGCCGGATAAAGTTGGCGAAGAATAGGATGCCAAGAAAGCCCAGAACCACCGATGGCACACCGCCCAGGACCTCTACCATTGGCTTAAGAATATTGCGCCCCCAGGGCGGCGCGATCTCGGCAATGAAGACCGCCGTGATCACCCCAATCGGCAGGGCGATCAGGATCGCCACCAGGGTGATGATGATCGAGCCGCCGATCAGCGGCAGCAGCCCGTAGTATTCTTCGATGGGATACCAACGCGTGCTAAACAGGTTGCCCAGGGGCACTTCCACCAGAGCCGCCACCCCCGAGCGCAGCAGGAATACCAGGATCATGATCACGAAGACGATCGTGGAGTATCCTGCTACCTGGATCAGGGTTACGATGAGCTTTTCTTTTAGTTCGCCAGAAGTTTTCATTCGCTGTTTATTGTAGTACACGGATCTGCACGGGGTGACACGGATATTGATTATTTTGATGCATCTTTATCCGTGTGCCTTAGCCATCAGCGTTCATCCGCGTAAGCATCATTCGATTCCGATTATCGGACACGGATCATACGGATGGCTTTACTGAAAAAACAGCACCTTAACAACTGAAGCATGTAATGCCAAAGGCTGGAAACCTCGCTGGATGCGGAGAAGCAGATTTCGCTTCGAGGAAAAAAGAAGAAACCGGGCGA
>Ga0105095_10000791_pt1 | contig 15822 bp, 12 predicted proteins | sample PPLLak2March2015_2_FD_79180 | JGI IMG/M metagenome (GOLD analysis project Ga0105095, IMG submission 79180) | Freshwater sediment microbial communities from Prairie Pothole Lake near Jamestown, North Dakota, USA - PPLs Lake P8 Core (3) Depth... | ecosystem: Environmental > Aquatic > Freshwater >...
CTTTTATCTCTGTAAACTCTTTATAAAATCTGTAATATTCACCGAGTTCTTTTTTAAGCAGGCTGGCTCTGATTTCTCCTCCGAACTGATTCAGCAGTTTCATATAGGGATCTTCAATAGTCGGGAGTTCTCTTATTGAATATTTTTCAATCCCGGCCAACCGGGCAGCTCCTTTAATTGCATCTTTCAGACCTCCGATTGTATCGACAAGTCCCAGTTTCAGGGCAATTGTGCCGCTCCATACACGACCCTGCCCGATTGCATCAACCTCATCCCATGTCATATTTCTTCCTGATGATACATGAGATACGAAAGTGTCATATATTTTTTCCACACTGAAACGCATTAATCCTTCTTCTTCATCTTCGAGGGGTCTGAATGGATTTCCGATATCGGCATAAGGATTAGTTTTTGCTACATCCATATTAATTCCAAGTTTATTATTGAAAAACTTCTGGGCATTAGGAAGTATGGCAAATACTCCAATTGAACCGGTTATTGTAACTGGATTAGCAATTATAGTATCAGCAGGTGCCAGAATATAATAACCTCCTGAAGCTGCCACATCACCCATGGATGCCACAACTGGTTTTACAGCAGCTGCAAGATCCACCTCTCTCCAGATAACCTCTGATGCCAGTGCACTGCCTCCTCCGGAGTTTACCCTGAATACTATTGCTTTGATAGTACTGTCACGCCTTGCCTTTCTGATAGCTTTCGAGATTCTTTCTGAGCTTATAGAACCTTCCCCCCTGTTACCCATCACTACATCACCATGAGCATATATTACAGCAATCTTATCCCTGGCTAATCCTTTATAATCTTTTGTTTTGGTGACCTTTGTATATTTTCTTAAACTTATACTGTTCAGATCTTTATTCTCATCTGTTCCGGTCAGTACCTTGAGCTTATTAATGACTTCATCTTTATACAGAAGACTGTCAACAAGGTCATTTTTAAGAGCATCCTCAGCGCTCTTAAGAGCCAGGCGGTCAGCAAGATCGTCCAGCTTGGCCACGGGAATATTCCTTTCCTCAGAAATACCCTTAAGCATATGATCCCATATCGAACTGACCCATGTAAGGGTTTGTTCGCGGTTTTCCGCACTCATCTGGTTGTACATAAATGGCTCAACCGCTGACTTATATGTTCCGTGTCGAATAATCTGGGCTTCAATACCAAGCCTGTCCATGGCTTCCTTCAGGAAAATAATCCTGGCCCCTAATCCGTACAGAGGCATTTCTCCTGTAGGATTCAGATATATGTCATTTGAAACTGAAGCGAGATAATATGCTGACTGGGTATAGATTTCACTATAGCTGATAATGAACTTTCCTGATTCCCTGAAATCAATAAGGGCATTGCGTATTTCTTCAAGGGTACCAATGCCGGCAGAGAGATAGTAGGGTTCAATATATATCCCGGAAATGTTATTATCGCTTTTAGCTTTCTTAATGTTATTTAAAATGTCATTTAATCCAATCTCCTTGAATGAAGCAAAAGCATCTGAAGGAAACATATTAAAAGGGCTGTCAGTGCTTCTTTCAACAATCTGTTCGCTAAGCGTTATGTGTAAAATTGTTTTTGGTTTTACTTCAACCGGCTTATCCTGGGAAGAAGCAGAAATAATAATCAGTAATAAAAAGAAAAACATTAATGATGTAATAAAAATTCCAACAATCGTTGCCAGCATAAATTTTAAAAAGTCTTTCATATTTTTAAGGATTAAAGGATTTAATCGGTACATAAACTGTAACTTCAAAGATAAATAAAATAGTTTTGATTGGATGAAGTGGGCTTTCGAACAAACAATTCATTCAGATGTCGAACGCATATTTACTACTTGGCGGAAATAGAGGTAACAGAATAAAATATCTGAATAAAGCGGTTGACAGGATAAGACTCGAAATAGGTAATATCATCCGGATTTCATCTGTCTATGAAACAGAACCATATGGTTTCACTGATGAGATGCAGTTTTTAAATCTGTGTCTGCTGGTTGAATCGGATCTCTCACCACGAAGGATCCTGAACATTGCATCGGGAATCGAGACCTCGCTGGGCAGAATAAGGAAATCAGTTAAATATGAGAGCAGGACTCTGGATATTGATATTCTGTTTTATGATGACCTTATCCTGAATGATCCGAGACTAATTATCCCTCATCCTGAACTCCATAAACGTAATTTTGCACTGATTCCAATGGCAGAGATTGATCCGGAATTTATTCATCCGGTTTTTGGAAAGTCAATAATAAGACTGCTGGAAGAATCTACGGATAAACATGAAGTGATAAAATTCTCTAATCCGCTGTTTTGAATGATATCATATCATGCCTTCATCAGCAAAACTGAAATAAGAATTATCTGTAACAATGATATGATCAATCAGATTAATATCCATCAGTTGCGATGATTCTTTCATTTTGCTCGTTATCCTGATATCAGCATCACTGGGTTTAAGATTTCCGGAAGGATGATTATGACAAAGAATTATAGTTGATGCAAGCCGGTCAACTGCACTTTTAAGGATAATACGTGAATCAATAATAGTCCCTGAAATTCCTCCCTGGCTTATCCTGATCTTATCTATTACACGATTGGCGCGGTTCAACAGAAGGATCCAGAATTCTTCATGAGGAAGATCTCCCAGCAAGGGGTGAAATAAATCAAAAACATCCCTGCTCCCTGTTATCTTAATTTCAGGCAGACGGGAAGAAGTATTACGTCTTTTTCCCAGTTCAAAACAGGCGAGAATTGCCATAGCTTTTGCAGGGCCAATCCCATGAACTTTTTTAAGACTTGTTAAATCAAGCTTGCCAAGTTCATGCAGATTATTATCAACGAGATTCAATAATTTCTTTGATAGTTCAACTGCTGTATCAGAACGTGTCCCTGAACCGATAATAATGGCAAGTAGTTCAGCGCTGCTGAGACTGTTAATCCCTTTTGCAATAAGTTTTTCACGGGGCCGGTCTTCAAGCGCCCATTCCTTAATGGAAAGATTATTGTACTGCTTCATTGGTAAAGAATAATTTTCTGATAAGTTCTTTACCATTAATGACTCAGATAATCAAAAATCGCAGGGTAGAAAGAAAAATTTTATAAATATTGAAGAGGAGACTACAGGCTGTTTATATGTTTGGCCAGTTTTGATTTAAGGTTGGCTGCTTTATTTTTATGGATAACATTCTTTTTTGCCAGTTTATCAATCATTGATATAACCTTTGGGGTTTCAGTTGCAAGGACTTCCTTATCGGTGATGGAATGCATCTTTTTAACAGCATTCCTCTGGGTTTTTGCATAGTACCTGTTCTTTTCCCTGCGGCTTTCTGACTGCCTGATCCTTTTCTTTGCTGATTGATGATATGCCATAATGTTTAAAATAGGTTTGCAAAAATAAACAATATTTTGAATTATAAAGAAAAAATCCGGCATTTGCCGGACTTTTTCTTATGCAATCGCAATCTGATGAGCTGGTTTGATTTTAGCTATTTCCTTTTTTGGAATTGAGACGGATAAAATACCATCTTTATGTTTTGCCTTGATCTTATCATTCTCCACTGTTTCAGGAAGAGTGAAGGTGCGGCAGAAAGATGAATAACGGAATTCTTTTCGTATGGATCTTTCATTTTTTTCTTCCGTCTTGTCCTCTTTCTCAGATGAAATTGTCAGTGTGTTGTTTTCCAGGTCAATCTTGAAATCTTTTTTCTCAAGGCCGGGAGCAGCAACTTCGATAACAAATTCATTATCATTTTCAACAATATTTACGGCCGGAACATTTTTATAACCGTCATGGTTAAAAAAATCATGCAAAAGATCGCTTGAAAAGAAAGTATCCCATTCTCCGGGGAACGATCTGTAAATTCTTGGTAACATTTTTAGGTCCTCCTATTGATTAAGTTTAACATGATTCAAGATCCGCTTTAATTCTTTCAATAAATATACCATCGGCTTTTTTCATGCAAAACCGGAAAATTTGATAAACAAAAGCGACAAAATGGCATATTATTTTTATAAATGTTGCCATAATGGCATATAATTCAATTCCCTATTCAGTTAAATACGACTTGTAACTTGTCCCGAGTACTCGGGACAACTTGCAACCTGCAACTTTTTCTTAGTAACTTCTTTTGATGTTATAATCTTTTAAGATTCAACATATTCAGATATTATATAAATACTTTATATTTACATGAATTCATTACATAAAACTTATTATTATGCCTGTTTCCATTAAAAGATATAATAAGATTTTCAGTCCTGATCCCAGCAGGGTAATAGCCAGGTTTCTTTACACCGGTGATGAAAGGAGCATGAGTGTAATTAAGAAAGTTATGGAAATGTCTGAGGATGAGGTGAAACTCACAATAAGCCAGGTTTTAAGAGGATTTTCACAGAGACATCGTAATATCTCCAGGATTTTTGAAAAACACTTTAACCAGATCACTCATTTGTTTGACAACCTTGATATTAAACCTGAAGATATAGATGTGAACCGTAAAGTGTTAATGGGATCCTATTTTACCATGGAATATTCTATAGAATCGGCTGCGTTTTTTAATCCTTCAATGGTCGTACATCCCGATCAGAGTGAGCTGGCTCCAAAAGAATTAAGAGTTATTATAAGCTTCAGGGCGACAGGGGAAGGGCATATTTCATCAATGGTTTTCCGTACAGGTGTGCTTGATAAGAATAATAATCTTACGATGGAGGAACCCGGACAATTACTGGACGAAGCAGAAGTGATCAAAAGGTATATTTATGATAAGGAATCCTTTATGAAAAAGCTCGATGAAATGCAGTCCTTTAATAATATTGTACCCGCCGCCCTGGTTCTTGATGAATTGGGAGATAAATTCACGTATGGAGAGCTTAAGAGATGTGTACAGAATGCCCGGAATAATCTTGAGATGTCTGCAGCGAAAGAATTACTTTTAAGTGAAATTATGTGGCTTGCGTCTTCTCATTATGAGATTGAGTTTTCATTGGATACGGCCATATCAGAAAGAGTTATTTTTCCTATATCAGACTCAGAAAGACATGGTATAGAAGATGCACGGTGGGTGAAATTTACTGACGATGATGGTACTCCCACCTATTATGGCACTTACACGGCTTATGATGGTTCAGCTATTCTCCCAAAATTGATTGAAACAAAATATTTCTACCATTTTATTGTTCTGCCTTTACATGGAGAAATTGCCCAGAGTAAGGGTATGGCTCTCTTTCCCAGAAAAATCAAGGGGAAATATGCAATGTTATGCAGGATGGATGGGGTAAATAATTACATTGCTTTTTCTGACCAGATTGGCATGTGGCGGACTTCACAATTATTGATGCGTCCAAAATATCCCTGGGAATTCATTCAGATAGGTAACGGCGGCAGTCCGATTGAAACTGAAGAGGGATGGCTTCTTATAACACACGCTGTCGGACCCCTAAGGGAATATGTGCTGTCAGCTGCCCTCTTTGACTTAGACAATCCGACCAAAGAGATTGGCCGCTTAAGTGAACCTTTACTGATGCCAAATGAAGATGAACGTGAGGGATATGTCCCCAATGTAGTCTATTCCTGCGGATCAATACTGCACAATGGAGATCTTATATTACCATATGCAATGTCGGATTATGCGTCCAGCTATGCCACGGTCGACCTGAGAGAACTGCTTGATGAAATTAAGCGCCCAAAATAATTTATTTATATAGAGACTTTAAAAAGCTGTTCAAATCCGCGTAATATCCTCAAATGGGATATCAGGTAAGCAAGGGAACTCTCCGCTCCCTGGTTGCGGTTAATGCCATATTCTTCGATTCCGTCACAACAACCGTTGGTTTCAAAATCATAAAGATTCATCCTGAGGTCATTCTCTCCGAGGAACCACATAAATGATGTGTACATGTGATTAAGATACTGTTTATCCCCGGTTGCAATGAATGCCTGGTAAAACATCATAACCGTTGCCATTGCATCTACAGGCTGCTGAGCAAAATAAGCTCTTTCTCCTCCCTTTCGGTACCATTTTTGATTACCAATAAGGGAGAGATAACCATCCTTAAGATTAACTGATATCAGAAAATTCATTGTTTCCAGTGCTGTATTCAGGACCTTTTCTTCATGGATGAATTCATATGCATAGAACAGAGACAATGGTAATATGCCGTTGTCATAGCATAAAATTGGCTCGAACCATTTCCATTCCGGGGAGCTTTCCGCATCGTACTGGTCTATTAATTTGTATGTCAGTTTCCGGAGAACTTCAATCATTGATTCATCAGATCTGTTAGTCATGAGATAATAGCAAATTCCGATAATTGTATTTGCGATACCCCTTAGCGACTGAAGTTTCTCAAAATTAGGGAATGCTTCAAAGAAGATCATTCTGCCACTCTGGTAGTAAGCATCATTAGGGGAGTTACCCAGAAGATATCCCAGTGCCCAGACTGCCCTTCCGAATGAATCCTCAGAACCGACCTCATCAAGGTAATCTCTTTTAAAGCTCAGAAAATTCCTGAATGTCCCGTCTTTGTTTTGCATATAATGAATATAGCTCAGATAGATGGGAAGCAATTCCAGAGCAAGTGGATCCTTTTTCTGCCTGTAAGCCATTAAAACCATCAGCAGGGCACGGGCATTATCATCAAGACAATACCCTTCTTTCAGGTTTGGTATACCATATTTTGCATGTTGAATAATTCCTGTCCAGTCTGTCATTCTCCTTATATGTGCCAGGCTGAATTCCGGAAGCATCAGTGGATCAATGTTAGTCTCTTTCTGGACAACTTTCACAGGTTTTTCTGCGACAATCTTTTCTGCTGCCTTGACATATTTATTCCCAATTTTAGGCCATGTTATATTTCTGCCGTAATCATAAGCTTTTTTTCGAAGAGTTTTCAGTACATCAGGTTTATCAAGTAATTCAAGAAGGATCTGGGCAAGCTGATTAAAATTGTTGAAGTCAAATAATCTTCCTCGTCCATCTGCAAGAAGTTCCTGTGCATGCCAGTAAGGTGTCGATATTACTGCTGCCCCGGTTCCGACAGCATATGAAAGAGTTCCGCTGGTTATCTGAGCTTCATTCAGATAAGGAGTTATATAAATATCAGTGGCATACAAATATCTGAACAGGTCTTTCTGATTAACAAATTGATTGAAAAAGAATACATTATTTTCCAGATTAAGAGTCTTGATCAGCATCTTGAGATAGCTCCTGTACTCTTCACCCGCATGACGTATTACGCTTGGATGCGTTTTCCCGAGAATAAGATAGATGGTATTCGGATGTTTCTCGACTACCTGAGGAAGAGCACGTATGACAGTTTCAATTCCTTTATTACGACTTAACAGGCCAAATGTGAGCAGAACTTTTTTCTTTTCAAGATTAAACTCTTTCTTTATTAATTCGGGATTAAACTGAAGGTCGGGAACTCCATGTTCCAGTTGTATTATTTTCTCAGCAGGTATCTGGTAAACGTCAATTAAAAAACGGATGGCTTTCTGGCTCATTACGACGATCAGATCAGCCATTTTTCCAATTTCCTGCAAAATGGCTCTTTCAATATAAGAGGGATTTTTCAGAACAGTATGGAGAGTAACCATGAGTGGAATTTCAAGGCGGTGAAGCAATGGAAGAATATATACACCGCTTTCACCTCCATAAATTCCATATTCATGTTCAAGTATGCAGATGTCTGAACCGCTATAATTTATGAATTTTGCAGCCTGAATATAATCCCTTTGATGCTCCTGGCGGATGGTGAACTTTACCTCATCCGGGTAATGGTAATTCTGATTCAGGTCATTAAGAGCAACCACAATACCTTCATTTTTTTTCCCCTCTTTATCAGTGCAGCTTATCATTGATGAAAGCAGATTCTTGGTGAAGGTCCCGATACCGCACTGCCTGGGTGGATAGGTTCCAATATAGGCGATTTTCATAAGTGGACTATTTTGAATAATTTACTTATGCAAGTTATAATATCATCTGATCAAATAAAAAAGAATGCTCGAGGAATTTCACAAATCAATTTTTGGTTACCTTTATTTGCTTCCAATAATCATTTATTTACTAACAAAAGTATGAGCGGTTTTTTTGGCTGTATCTCAAAACATGATTGTGTTTATGACCTGTTCTATGGTACCGATTACAATTCCCATCTTGGTACCCGCAAGGGTGGAATGACTGTTCTGAATTCTAACGGTTTTACCCGGTCAATTCACAGTCTTGAAAGTGATTATTTCAGATCAAAATTTGAACCTGAACTCTCAAAATTTAAAGGCAATTCAGGGGTGGGTATTATTAGTGATCTGGAAGCATCACCGATCATAGCCAATTCACATCTTGGAAGGTTCGCGGTTGTAATGGTAGGCCGTATAAATAATATTGAAGATCTGGTTAAACGGGCATTAAGAAAAAAACTTCATTTTGCGGAACTCAGCCAGGGAGGTGTTAATCCTACCGAACTTATATCGGTTCTGATATGTGAGGGAAAAAGTTTTAAAGATGGCATCAGGAATGTGCAGGAGCGTGTCACGGGTTCATGTTCATTGCTTATCCTTACAAGTGAGGGTATATATGCTGCGAGGGATAAATATGGCAGAACACCTATTGTAATCGGGAAAAAAAAGGATTCCTTTGCCATGGCCACTGAAACCACATCATTCTCCAACCTGGGGTATATGACAGATTACTTCATGGGACCAGGAGAGATATTAAAGATTACCGCTGATAGTTATGAACAAATCAAGCCGCCTGAGACTCAGATGCAGATTTGTGCTTTTCTCTGGGTATATTATGGCTATCCGGCTTCATCCTATGAAGGAATAAATGTGGATATATGCCGGTATAATTGTGGTAAGGCCCTGGCTGCAAACGATGATACTGATGCTGATTTTATATCAGGGATCCCTGATTCAGGCATGGGACATGCCCTGGGATATGCCATGGCGAGAAAGATTCCATTTGCACGGCCTTACGTAAAATATACACCTACATGGTCAAGAAGTTTTATGCCACAGAGCCAGAATACAAGGGATTTTGTTGCAAGAATGAAACTTATTCCCAATTCTGAACTTATCCGTGACAAGCGTATTATTTTCTGTGAAGATTCAATTGTCAGAGGTACACAATTAAAAGATAATACCCAGAAACTTTATGAGGAAGGAGTAAGGGAGGTTCACCTGAGAGTGGCATGTCCAACCCTGCTTTTCTCCTGCGATTTTCTTAACTTCTCAATTTCAAGGACAAGGCTGGATCTCGCGGGAAGGACTGCTATACAGGAGATTGAGGGTACAGATGATGTGGATATTAATGAATATATGGATGAAAACTCTGAAAAACATAGGCTGATGGTTGAGAAAATAAGAATAAGGCTGCGATTAACAACTCTCAAGTTTCAGAAAATGGAAGATCTGGTAAAATCAATCGGACTTCCAAAAGAAAAGCTCTGCACGCATTGCTGGGACAATAGCTCATACTCATAAAGATTAATTACCTGAGCTGAGTGAATAACATATCAGTACATTCTTTTTGAAATATATCTGTTGAAGAGGATAAAAATTCCCAGAACCAATAGCCACTGAGCAACGCAGGTCATAAGGCTGAAAGGATTAAATGGATTAAACCATTCTCCGGGGGCGAGTACAGTTGCAGACTGGAACATCCACCAGAACAGCAGGGCCATGGATGCAAGGGGCACAACATATCTTATTGTAACTGACCACCAGCGGCCTGTCTTCCAGTCACCGGGTATATCATATAATTCTGTGGAAATAACCGAAACTTTATTCTTAATTACAGCAAAAGCAATAAATGCACCTGAAATAATCAGGCCAATTCCCCATACATAATCCTGATTACTTAAAAATGTGAGGTTTCTAACTGACGGAAGCCCGAGCAGGTAAACAACTATTGCAACACTCAGAATTGAATGGGAACGTTTCATCCCGGTATCCAGGAGGATCCTGGTCGGAAGCTCAAGCATCGCTATGGTTGAGGTAAAGGCTGCGAAAGTAAGTCCAAGGAAAAACAGCACAGCAAGCGGTGAACCAAGGAACATCCTGGCAAATAATTGAGGTATCCATATAAATGTTAAGCCTGTGGAAGCAGGGCCGCTTGTTCGCATAATTTCAAGGGTCTCTGTATCTGACATTCCCATTTCATTCCTTAAAATAGAAAAAACGGTTCCAAAAATCATAATAGCAGCCAGCATGGAAACTGTATTATTCCCAATACCAGTGATAAATGCATTTTTTACTATCTTTTGTTTGGCTTCCATATAAGCTGCATATGTAAGAAATAATCCCCAGCCGGCTCCTGTGTCCCAGGCATTCTGGGTGAGGGCAGACAGCCATGTCACAGGATTCTTCAATTGATTCCAGTCAGGTGTGAAGAGATATTTCAATCCATCGGCAGCACCGGGTAGAGTAACAGCCCGGATAACACAAATTATTACAATTAAAAGAAGTGAAGGTATAAGGACCTTATTAACCTTTTCGATTGAGCGGATCCCTTTCCAGATTGCCACAGCACCAATGCCAACTATAATGAAGTGGAACAAGAAAGGCCAACCACTGCTTTGAAATTGTTCCCAGGTATGAATTGCATCTTCCGTGGTTACCGGCAGTTTGTTCGTAAGTACAAAGAAAAAATAATAAAGACACCAGCCGGTAACCACAGTATAAAAAAATGCAATAGCTGTCGAGACAAATGCAACGAAAGTACCCATCCAGGTTAGCTTTTCACCTACAGCCTTCTTAAAAATTCCAATTACTCCCGCTCTGAACTTACGGCCGAGTGCATATTCGGCAATAATCAATGGTATACTCCAGATAAAAAGAAAGATAACCCATGCTATTAAAAATGAACCGGCTCCATCCTCTCCGCCACTTTGTGCCACTACTCTCGGGAAACGCCAGATATTGCCTGTACCAACTGCTATTCCAATTGCACTCAGAAGCAATCCAAGCCTGGATGAAAAGCGCTGGTTTACTGAGTTGTCAAGTGTTTTTCCCATTGATTTTAAGTAGTGATAATTTGAATCCTGCCTCACATTTTCACTTCCTCAGGAGTAGGATTAATGATCAAAAATCTGGATGGGATTAATAAGTATGTCCATCATTTCATCGGAAAGAATTGATGGTCCCTTCTTTTCAGGCGTCAGGCTGAGTACAGGCAGGTCAGAATTATCAATTATTTCCTGTGCAGTCGAACCGATAAAATATTCTGTAAAATCCAGCTCCTGCTGTGTCATTATCATGACCAAATCAGCACCTGTTTCTTTTGAGAGTTTGTTTAAAAGCTTACTCCATACAGGTTTTGTATCAATAATCAGCTTGTAGTCACATTTGATTTTGAAACTGCTGATAATATCTGAGATCTCCCTTAATCTTGTCGAAAACCTGAGTTTTTGGCTTATAAGGTTTTCATCAAGAACTGTAACAAGTGTAATGGCTGCCTGCAGAGTTTTTGCTTGCTTTATAGCACTGTTAACCTGTTTTTTTGTTTGCTTCGTGAGGTCAAGCGGCAGTAATATGTGCCTGCAGCATGCTCCCTTTGCAGGTTTTTTAAGCGTAATTACCGGTATGGCAGATTCCCTGACCAGATGCATTGTATTGGTCCCCAGGAAATTCTTAACTATATCTTTAGAGCTTGTCCTCCCCATCATAATCAGGTTTGCAGAGACATCCGTTGCTGTCTCAATAATCATCTGGTAAACCTTGCCCCGTTTAATAATTGTATTAATTCCCTGGTACTGGCCATGCGTTTTTTCACTGATTATTTTTTTCAGTTTGTCATCCGCTCCCCTTTTCATTAGTTTGCGCTGTTCACTTGTGATTACCATTCTCAGAAATGGTGTTTCATCATCAAGAATATATAAAACATGAATTATGGCAGATAACTTCTTTCCAACGCCAAGCGCATAATCCAGGGCTGCTTCAGATTCCGGCCTGAAATCAAAAGCTACAAGAATATTGGTTTTTGGGGTCATACATCGATCATTTAAATATTTTCAAGTATTTGCTGACTATTAAGTTTAATTGATATTCTCAGGTTCCAGGTTACAAGTTACAGGTTGCAAGTTATTCCCATTTGGTGAACGGATTATCCACTACAATTTTCCCTTTATAATTGGCAATATTATAACCAACCATAAATGTGAAATCTGTTACTTTCTTAAGTTTCTGATAGTCTATCTTATCAGGTGAATCTGTTGGCTGATGGTAATCCTTATGAGTGCCGGTTGAGTAAAATAATGCGGGAATATCGTGCCTGACAAAATTAATCTGATCACTTCTGTAAAAGTACATTTCCGGATGGTTAGGATCGTTGTAAGTATAATCCCCCTGCATATTCATTTGGATAAGCGTTTGCTTATTGATATCCATGAGAATTTTACTCTGAAGTCCGCCTATAACTCCAATGCTGTCCCCACCGAGTATACTGAGCTCCTCACCCATGACAGCGACAGTATCAGCAGGGGTTTTTGTCCTTCCGACCATGTCAAGGTTGATCACTGCAGCTGTCTGATTTAAAGGGATAATTGGATTGTCTGTGTAGTATTTCGATCCGAACAGTCCAACTTCCTCGGCAGATACCCAGAGAAAACCAATGCTTCTTTTTGATTGATTTTTTTCTGAAATAAATGCTTCGGCAATTTCCAGCAGGGCTGTTGATCCGGATGCGTTGTCATCCGCACCATTATATACGTCACCTGTAGGATCGTTATTGACGTGATCAAAATGGGCTGAAAAAATCACATATTCATTTTTCAATACAGGATCAGAGCCTTCGACAATACCAAATATATTTCGTGCAGGTATTTCTTTCTTATTTACCTTAAGCTGGATATTAATGGTTTTTTCAGGGATCGGGAAAGAATGTGGTTCAAGGGAATCATCAATGATTTTTTGCAGTGTCGGAAGGTCCATGCCAGTCCCTTCAAGTAATCTGTCAGCTACATTCCTGTGAATGATTATTACCCTGGTTGCCAGGCTGTAATAAAATGAATTCGGATCTTCAACACCTTTGAGTTTTTTTGAACAGGATAGATATTTCGGGTAAGACGGATTAATGTCTGAAAGACAATTATAGCCTGATTTGGGATCAAAGACCAACAATATAGCTTTTGGATTTAAAGAGCTGATATACTGATATTTATAGTTAAAATTCAGAAGGTCATTGAAATTGAAATCATCAAACTTCGGTTCTTCCCCGGATTCATCCATGGGGGCACGGTCCATAATTAGTACAATCTTATCTTTAACATCAACTTCGCTGAAATCATTATAATTGTTTTTTTCAGAATTAATTCCGTAACCTGCAAAAACTATTTCTCCGGATATCTTGAGATCTTCAAAAACCGGGGGGACAATCAGATAAAAATCTTCATCCAGAATGATACTGTCATCAGAACCATACGATATTGATATTATACTTTGTTCCATATCACAGGAATTCTCTTCAATGATATAATTCTGGGAGAAATCAGTATTGTCATCCACCGCTTTCAATCCGATTTTTTTTGCCTGTGAAACCAGGTAGTTTGCTGCAATCTCAAGCCCTGGTTCACCTGTAGCTCTTCCATGCAGTTCATCTGCAGCCAGAAAATATAAATGGGATTCCAGGTTTGAAATTGTAATAGACTGTATTCCATCTTTCTGAGCAGTGCACACTGCCGGAGCGATGCAGCATAAAAGAAGGAATAAGAATTTCTGAAGATTGATTTTTATTGGTCTCATTGTTTAATAAAGATAAAAGTAATAATAAACATAATCAGGGATACACCTGCAGCAGCAAAGAAAGTTGCTTCTGTATTGGCAACAGCATAAATAAATCCCATGAATAACGGACCTAATGTCTGTCCTGTCCTCAATACCATACTATTCAGGGACATGAAAGCAGCACGCTCGGTCATAGGAGCCATACCGACCAGCAGTGTCTGAACATTAGGCATTGCAATTCCATGGCAAAAACCAGCAACAAGGATTACAGGGAAAATCAATGGCAGCCTGTCTATAAAGGGGATAAGGCACATTGCCAGCAGATAAACACTATAACTTACCAGCAACAAATTCCTGACAGAGTATTTTCTTGTCAGATAGCCTGTCAGAGAAGCTGCAATCGCTGTTGTGACCGACATAGAAGAAATTACCAGACCTATAATAAGAGTATTTACACCGAATTTTTTTTCCAGATGTATTGGGAAGTATGTAAGGATTGTTCCGTAAATAATAAAAAAGACAAGAATGTTAATGACGAAAAGTGCCCACACTTTTGGCCTGTTAATATTCTTCCAGGTGTTGAGGAGATATTGTTTCATGGATTGCGGGGCCTCAGGTTCAGGATTTTTCAACCGGAACAGTACCATCAATCCAACAGGTATGGCTAAAAGAGGTAAAATAAAAGGGTAGTGCCATCCGGCCAGAGCAAGGAAGCCTCCGATAGCCGGATAAGAAGCTGTCCCGATACTTAAAACACCTGAATTGTAACCCATTGCTGCTGCACGCTGGTTCCCTGAAAAAATATCCCCGATCAGTGTCACATTCATGGCTCCAAGAGAGGCAGCGCCAAGTCCCTGGATAAACCTTAAAAGGAGCAACATTTCAAATGTCCTGGTAAATGTACAGAGAAAACCAGCTATCCCGAACAAAAAGAGGGAAGGTGCCAGAATGGCCTTTCTACCATATCGGTCGGCAAGGATCCCGGTCACCGGTGTAAGAACCATTCCAGGAAGTGTAAAAACAGTTATCAGCAATCCAATCTGGCCTGGTCTTACATGAAGCTCCCTGACCATCAGGGGAAGTGCAGGTGCAATACTGGAAACGCCTCCAACAGCAAGAAGGGTTACAAGAAAAATAATGTGAAGATTCGGATTTTTAATTACACTATAGGACTTTTCTTGCATCTCGTATGGTAAAAAAAAGAAGCTGTATCTTATTTTTTAAGAGACAGCTTCATTTAATTATGTGATATGTTCTTTATAAAAAAACTATCAGTAATTCATTCTGGATTAATGGAATAGACTAAAAGAAATACCTCACGCCAATAGCACTGTTTAAATGGAAATAAGTACCCGGAGCAAGGTCCAGGATAGGAACAATCTCAAGGAAAATATCCACTGGAGCATTTTCAAAAAGATAAGCCAGTCCAACCGGAATCCGAACACCAATCCATGGATTATCTGCGAGTTTAATTCTACCACCAATTCCAAAATATAAGGGCAACTGTCCCTTGCTGACATTGATAAGATTGAAGCTGTGTATAAGAAAATCTGCATGGATATGAATTGCAGGTTCATACCACATTGACCATGCGATCGCTCCATCAAGGGCCGTTTTTTCAGTAAGCCATAATTTGGCACTTAAACCTGTTGGTTCGCCAAGGATGATCCCAAGTCCAAAACCGTCTGCCTGAGCGAGCACATTTAAAGTAAATAATCCCGAAATTAAAATAACTAATAATTTTTTCATAATTTTTATTTTATGGTTTTACCATGCAAAGATAATATGAAATCACTTTATTAAAAATATAATTTGTACACCTATATTTTCAAATCAGTTTCGGCTATATTTAAATTTTTTTAATATCTCAATAAGTATTATTAAATTAATAGCAGAATAGATAAAGTCCAGTTCCAGATGATAAAACATGCCATTATTACAGGAGCAGCGGGGAATTTGGGCCGGGCAATTACAATTGCATTACTTGATGCAGAATATTCCGTGCACGCGATAATCTCACACAGAGATAACGCCAGTTTCATTAGCAGAACAGGGTTGTCTGTCTACCAGGCAGATCTTATGTCTGAAAATGAAACATCA
>Ga0105095_10000795_pt1 | contig 15813 bp, 12 predicted proteins | sample PPLLak2March2015_2_FD_79180 | JGI IMG/M metagenome (GOLD analysis project Ga0105095, IMG submission 79180) | Freshwater sediment microbial communities from Prairie Pothole Lake near Jamestown, North Dakota, USA - PPLs Lake P8 Core (3) Depth... | ecosystem: Environmental > Aquatic > Freshwater >...
ACGAATTTCCTTCAAGGAAATTTTTGAAAAATTTCTGCAGCACAGGAAAAGAGACCGTCTTCTGATCGGGCACACTTCATTCGGTGAATCCTTCCGGGAGAATTTCAGAGAAGTAACAGAAATGTACCAGAAAACATTAAGAAACTACATCATTTGCTCTTCATGCTTATTTTTCACCGCACTCTTTGAGGGCTACGGCATGTAATGCCTCCGCCCCCGCCGCTGTGGCATCCCCCTGGAGCGATAACTCCAGAGAAGGTCATAATCGCAAAGCGCAGGGGCGTTTCGGGGGGGGACGGGTACCGTCTCCCTCCGTGAAATAGGTGCTTTGCAATTTGTTGAAATCTTAGGATTTCCTATGAAAAATGCACAATTCCAGTAATTTCGGGAAGTGCCAATCCCCGTTCCTGCGATACCTTGCGCCGCCCCCGAAGGGACGCCCCCGCGGCGGATTAAGTGACTGCTAAAACCTCAGAAAACCCTCCTGCTCCCGCCATGCTTCCGTGAGGGGATTGAAGAGTACTCGAACCTTCCCGATTTCCATGATTCCGGCTTGAACTCAGTCTGGTTCATACCCGTTTCTCCAAAGCTGAACCATTCAACAGGGGTTTTGAAGGTTTATTATATTTTTACTTCATTAGTATGTATCAATGGATCTGGCCAGCCTTACGAAACACCGGACTTACCGCATTGCAGCAGTCATCCTCATTTTCATGGGGGTAGCCCTCGTTCTCAGGATGATTCCCGCATTTTTCATCAGAGATCCGGGATTTTTGTATACGTATGATACGGATTCGTGGTATACCCTGAGACAAATCGAGGTCATGGTCAGGGACTTTCCGCAGTATAACTGGTTTGATCCGATGACCGCATATCCAACGGGAAAGCTGGTAGACTGGGGACCGCTGTACCCGTTTATCGCTGCCACGCTCTGCCTGATCACGGGTGCAACCACCCGTAGTGCAATAATTTTTACTGCAGGCTGGGTAGCCCCGATCATGGCCATGATTATGGTCCCGGTGATGTACTATCTGGGAAAAAGGATACGGGACGGGAATACGGGGATCATCGCGGCGGGATTGATGTCGGTTGTGTCTGTCCAGTATTTTACCTTTTCATCGTATGGGTGGGTTGATCACCATATCGGGGAAGTCCTTTTCTGTACCCTCTTTTTCCTCGGGTATATCTCTACTCTGTTGTACGTGAAAACTTACCCGGTGAATGTAAAAGAGCGTAAAAGTCTTTTATACCCGCTGGTCTTTTCGATCATAACCGGGATACTTTTTTTCCTCGCCCTTCTGGTATCAACCACCGTAATTCTTACTCTGGCAGTCATTGCAGTCTATACCTTTGTCCAGTTTGTAATCGATTATTTTCAGAAGAAAGATTCAAGCTACCTGCCGGTGGTGAATGGAGTACTGCTTGCAGTAGCAATATTTCTCCTTTTTATCTTCGGATTTAAATCCGGGGGCCTGTCAATAACCCGTTATTCAATCGGGATACCGTACGTGCTCTTCGCGCTCATCACCGGAACGCTTGTTCTGTTTATTCTTTCATCACTATTCCGGGGAAAAAAGAGTGTATACCTGATAAGTCTTGTTGTACTTGCTGCCGGCAGTTTTATTCTTATACAAATCTATCCTCCACTCCAGGCGCTAAGCCAGCAGGCGATGGCACTGTTTTTCGGTTCGTCGGAATTTTCGGTAAGCGTCGTCGAGACCCTCCCCTGGACTTTTTCAGGAGCCTGGGACAATTTTAATGGTGCACTTATCCTGATGGCCGGGGGATTTCTGGTACTGGGGTATCACACCATGAAAAAGCAGGAGAGTCCGCACATTTTCCTCTTCATCTGGTCAGTAATGATGCTGCTGGTGACCATACGGTTCCAGAGATTCGTATATTTTTTTACCGTAAATGTCGTTATGCTGGCAGCCATCTGTATCGCTGAACCTCTCACCTGGAAAGGAAGTTCGCTGGCCGGATTTGGATCCTCTCTGCTTTCCCGTTTTTCCCAGCCATACCCAACATCCACGGATACGGCAGGTGACACATCGAAAAAAAATCCATCGGCGTTAAAACAGGGCAAGAAAAAAGCTGTAAAACATCCTGTTAAAAAAACACCAGAACGTTTTGACACGATAAAAAATGTTACCATTCTTGCAATCGTGCTCCTCACCATCGGTCTGGTTGCAGTCACGGTCGCTCAGGAGATCCGGTATGGTATGAGCACCCCGCAAAATGAAATCTCCCGATACTGGATCGACTCGCTCGAATGGATGAAATCCGGTACTCCTGATACCGGGGTTGATTACTACAAATCGTATGACGCACGGGAATTCACCTATCCAGCAGAATCGTACGGAATTATGGGACTATGGGATGCCGGCCACTGGATTACGTTTTTCGCCCACCGGATTCCTGTGACCAACCCGTTCCAGGATAACCTGGGCGGTCCTGAAGGTACTGCTGCCTTTTTCCTGAGCGTGAATGAATCACAAGCCAATAGTATCAACGGGAAACTCGGGGGCAGGTATGTTGTCACTGATTCAAAAATGGCAGTCGATACGTTTACGAACCTTGTGCCATGGCAAAGCCGTTCCGTCGATATTTCACCGTACATAAAATATTTCCTTGTACCGGACACCAATGACGTCACGAACCTGAAAATTACTCATAAATTCGACGAGGCATATTTCCAGACGATGGTGGTGCGTCTCCATAATTTTGACGGATCAATGACCTATCCCGGAACGGTCAACTATGTCCGGTATGAAATTCGACAGCCTACCTCTGGTGAAACTTCAGAAATATCGGGTTTTGCCCGGGTCATCATACGGGACATGTTCATAAATGCCTCCGATCTCGATACCACCACACCCATCATGAAAGAAGGACCGGAACTCCTGCCAACGGAGTATGCAAATATCTTTTCAGATCTCCCGGACAGGCCTGTGCAGAAGGTATCGGCACTTCAGCATTACCGGCTGGTCCACGAGTCTTTGGAAAATGCGTCAGTAACTCCATTCCCGGAATCCGATCCCATCACGCTTCCCGGTATAAAATATGTAAAAATATTTGAATATGTCAAAGGAGCGCAGATACCTGGTGCTGGTATTATTGAGCTGCCTGTTGTGACAAACGCCGGGCGGACATTTACCTACCGACAGGAGAGTGTGAATGGTATGTTTATCGTCCCCTATCCGACCGGGGGAAGTCCCTATGACGTTCGTGCCACGGCTGAGTATCATGTTGTTGGCACATCCCGGTACATTGCAGTGACTGAAGATGATATTACTGAGGGCAGGCAGGTCACCGGGTAGACAATTCTAAGATGGGATATCCTCGAAAAAAAATATTTCAAAGTATTATTTCCTCGATCCGTGACTGGCTGTCACCATGTGATAAAATTCTTCGATATCCGCGGTGATGTGCTCCCAGTCAAATGCCCGGACAGAGAGAAAACAGGAATCCCGCATTTCCTTATGGCGCCGGAGTGCAAGGCATATTGTATCGGCAAGATCTTCAGCTGACAATGAACAGAGGAACCCGTTATTTCCCTGTATCAGATCACGGATCGCGTTCGCCGGATGATCGATGGTCACAACGGGAAGCCCGCATGCCAGTGCTTCAAGCGCGGAAATACCGAAACCTTCCCGGGTAGAGGGGAGCACAAATATTTTTGATGATTTTAATGCGGCCATCAGATCGTCGTGATTCTCGTAAAAACCATGGAGCAGGATGACATCTTCAAGATTTTTTTTTCTGATCATGTCCTGAATTTTTTTCTCTTCAGGTCCCTGTCCGATAAGCAGCACCCGGAGGTCCGGATATTCTGGCAGTACCGATGCAACCGCTTCCACGAGCAGGTCCGGGTTCTTTTCTTTTATCAGGCGCCCGACAAAAATAATATCTGATTGCTCCAGGGAAGGAGTGATCGCATTAATTTTCCCGGTGTCAATTCCGAAGGGGATAACAGCATCGATCGGCTTGTGGTATGTCGTCCTGAAACGATGTGCCGTGAAGTGCGAAATGGCGATAGTCAGACATGAGAAACCCGCAATATACTGTTCCATCAGCTTCCCGAAAAATCCCTTTTTTCCGATATATTCATACCAATAATCACCCCAGACCTCAATCCAGGTGATTGTCAGAGGGATTTTTTTTATTTTCGAAACAAATGCTGTAGTAATACAGGAAAAATAGGGGAACTGCTGGCAATCGATAGCATCAAATTTTTCCCGGAACAGGGGAGCTATAAGGCGAAAGCTGAAAGAGAGGGGTTGCCAGAGCGACCTCCTGCCGCCGGTATAGAGTTCATGAGCGGGACAGACCCCGTGAAGATGTATGCCTTCACGGATGATGCTGTCTTCTCCATCCCAGAACTTCATGCCGAAAAGATGGATTTCATGACCTCTTCGGGAGAGCCTCACCGATAGTTCCCAAATTCGTTTTTCCACTCCTCCTTTTACATAAGGGGAGATGGCATCGTAGATAAAAGCGATCTTCATCCTGCCGACCTACAGGGGGGTGGTATTCTCATTGAGGAGCATCATACTCTGGAATACCGCAAAGAGAAAGATCTGGATTCCGCTTACGATCAACACAAGGGATATAATTGCTGTGGAGATTTCCGACAGGAAACCGAAATTTGTTGACACCCAGTGGAGGAATATGTTGAGACCGAGGAGAAATCCTGCAGAGATTAAAAAAAATCCCATAACAAGGAATAATTCAAGACTGTGGTATTTCATCAGGAATTCGATAAAACCCTGTTTCTTTTCATATCCATGGATGACCGAATAGGTCTTCATCAGGAACCCCGACAGCACAACCTGAATACCGCCTATCACCAGAATCGCACCAAGAATGAACGTGTGAAGATGTGATGATTCGATATCACCATCAAGGGAAAAAAATACCATGAGCAGCATCCCGACAACGGTGAACAAAAATCCCGGCACAGCAATAAATGGCAATGGTTTCATAAGGAGGACAAACCGGACATGGCGCCATCCGTCAGCAAAACTATGCAGCTTGGAGGGGGTCACCCGCGGGTAATAGGAGATTGGCACCTCCTCTATACGCAGCCTTTCTTTTGATGCCATGACAAGCATTTCCGAAGCGAATTCCATTCCTCCTGTTGTAAGAGGCAGCCTGTCGAGTGCTTCGCGGGTGATCGCACGAAACCCGCTATGGGTATCAGAATACCGGGTATGGAAAATGAAGTTAAGCATCCACGTGAGAACCGGATTCCCGATATAACGGTGAAGACTATCCATCGAATCCTTATGGATTATCCCTTTAAACCGCGATCCGATTACGAAATCAGCACCATTTTTCAGGGGGGTGATTAGTTTTGGGATTTCAAGAAAATCATAGGTATTATCTGCATCGCCCATAACGATGAAACGACCCCGGGCGTGGCTGAACGCAGTGAGATAGGCATTACCGTAGCCTTTCCTTTCCGGGTGTACAACAAGTGCTCCTTTGGATTCTGCAATCTCAGTAGTCCGATCAGTCGATGAATCGGAGACAATAATCTCACCATTGATTGCATTATCATGGAATACTTTCTGTATTCTGGTAATGCATTCTCCAATTGTTCGCTCTTCATCGAGAGCAGGAAGTATCACAGAGACATCGATACTGGTTCCACTGCCGGGTTGTGAATCCATTTTTATATCCAATGATTTGGTTCGATGATAAAAATAATTGAATGTCTGATTCAATAAATTCATTGGAAATGAATTCAAAAAACAAAGACATTCAGAAATATCAGGAAAATGTTCATTTCAAATAAAAATTCAATATATATTGATCACACAACAAACTTCACGTCTTTTTTGTTGTGACCGTAAAATAACAGAGGAAAAATACAGGGGAATGCATGAAAAAAATATTAATCACCGGTATCAGCGGTTTTGTCGGCGGGCATTTCGTACATCACCTGACTGCGCATCATCATGATCTTGAGATCCATGGAATCAGCCGATCCAGACCCGCATGGGATTTTGTCCCTCCCATGCCAGATCTTACCTGCAATTCCCACTTCCATAAGGCAGACCTGATGGATATACCAAAAATCAAATCTCTTATTGGTGAAATCCAGCCTGATTACATCGTTCATCTCGCAGCCCAGAGTTCGGTTGCCGAGAGCTGGAAAACTCCGGTGGACTCTTTCCTGAATAATACCAACATTTTTTTAAATATCATCGATACCGTCAGACTTAACGACAATGGTGCAAGAGTTCTTTCAGTGGGATCATCCGAGCAATATGGGATTGTATCCGTGCGGGATTTGCCCCTGGTTGAAGACCAGCCTCAATATCCTGCAAATCCCTATGCGGTTGCCCGTGTCGCCCAGGAACAGCTGGCACGGATATATGCTACAGGGTACGGACTTGACATCTGCTGCACCCGATCCTTTAATCATTGTGGTCCCGGGCAGACCGATCGTTTTGTTGTCAGCGCAATTGTGAAGCAGTTCGTCCGGATTGCCCACGGGTTACAGGAACCGGTTATCCATATCGGAAACGGGGCAATAATCCGGGATTTTGTCGATGTCCATGATGTTGTGGAGGCATATCGATTGTTAATGACACAAGGAAAGCGGGGGGAGGTGTATAATATCTGCAGTGGTAAAGGGCGGTCAATTCACGATATTATCGCATTGCTTTCTGATATGTATCACAGCGATGTGCAGGTACATCAGGAGCAGGCCCAGATTCGCCCGATCGATAACCCGCAAATCATCGGGAGTTACCAGAAGATCTGTCGTGATATGGGTTGGAAACCCCGGATCCCATTTGAAGAGAGTCTTCGGTCTATCTATCAATACTGGGATGCACGGGGGAAAGGGGGACAGGGATCCGGGAAAAGGCTGTGAAGATAGCAATTTTTCATGATTATTTCGGGGCGATTGGAGGGGGCGAGAAAGTAGCTATTGCGATTGCTAAAATCCTTGATGCAGATATTATCACAACCGATACGGATGCAGTGAAAAAAATTGATCCGGGGGTTCGGGTAATCAGCCTTGGGAGAACGATAAAATTTCCAGGGCTGAAGCAGATATCGGCAGCACTAAAATTTTATTTTTGTGATTATTCCAAAAAATATGATGTATTTGTTTTCAGTGGGAACTGGTCGCATTATGCAGCTTACCGTCACCATCCAAACCTTTGGTACTGTCACATCCTTGTTCCGGTGATGTATGAAAAAGGTGTTCCTTTTATTTCAGAAAAAAACGTTTTCTGGAACAAATTTTTTTGGGTATGGAAAATTATTCATTCCAGACTCGATATCAGGTCTATTCATAATATTGACTACATTATTGCAAATTCCGAACATATCAAAAAAAAAATAGGCCGTTATTACCATTGTGATGCTAATGTTATCTATCCTCCCCTCGATGCGGGACAATTTTCCTGCATAGGTTATGAAAATTTCTGGTTATCGGTAAATCGTCTCTACCCGGAAAAACGTGTTGAGCTCCAGATTGAGAGTTTCCGAAAACTACCTGAAGAGACTCTTGTTATTGCTGGTGGATTTGCAGCAGGTGATCATGCCTCCCGATATACTGAAAAAATTCGAACAGATATTCCTGTAAATGTGAAAATTCTTGGAGAGGTATCAGAATCTGAGCTGATCAATCTCTATGGACGGTGCAGGGGTCTGATCTGTACATCGGTTGATGAGCCATTCGGTCTCACACCGCTCGAAGCTATGGCAAGCGGGAAACCAGTTATCGCGGTCGCTTCCGGGGGATTTTGTGAAACGATAACGCATGACACCGGAGTACTTGTACAGCCGGATGTTGAGAGTATAATAGATGCAATCAGGCAGGTGTCCAGAGATCCTGCACGCTACCATGATGCATGCATTGACCGGGCAAAAAAATTTGACGTGGATATTTTCAGGGAAAAGATATGCACTCTGGTAGTAAATATCTTTAATGAACAATAAAAAAATTTTACGTTGATATATCATAACGCCTTTTGTGAATTGCAGAATTGAATTTTGGATAAATACCTACACTCTTGTCTAACAACCATTATCTGGCAAAAAATTTTATAAATAACCATGGAGTCTGCCATTCAGGGTGTCCACATAAAAAGGTTAAAAGTCGTATCTGATGAACGCGGTTGGCTCATGGAAATTTTACGCTGCGATGATGAGATATTTCAAAAATTCGGCCAGGTTTATCTCACTACCGCTTATCCAGGAGTTGTGAAGGCCTGGCATTATCATAAAATACAGGTCGATAACTTTACCTGTGTGCACGGAATGATGAAAGTTGCACTCTATGACGCACGTGAGGACTCTCCTACTTACAAGGCCTTGATGGAACTATTTGTCGGCGAGAAAAATCCAATCCTCATTCAGGTCCCTCCCGGTGTTTACCATGGCTTCAAAGCGGTCGGAGCAGTTATCGCTTATTTTGTCAGTATCCCGACACTGCCGTATGACTATAAGAACCCTGACGAATTCCGGTTGCCTCCTGATTCGACTGAGATCCCCTATGACTGGGGGCTGGCACCGGGACTGAAGCACGGCTAAAACAGTATCGGAGATGATGGTATGATGTTATTGGTCACCGGCGGTGCAGGCTTTATCGGAAGCAATTTTATCCGACACATAATGAGTTCACATCCCGACGCTGAGGTTATCAATCTTGATATCCTGACCTACGCCGGCAATCTTAATAATCTGAAGATGATTGAAAAAGATCCCCATTATACTTTTATCAAAGGTGATATCTGCAACCCTGATATCATCAACGCAGTTCTTGACAGACACATGGTCGATGCAATTGTCCATTTTGCTGCCGAGAGCCACGTGGATCGGTCAATTACGAATGCTTCGGCATTTGTCAGAACGAATCTTCTCGGGACCCACAATCTTCTCGAATGTGCCCGTACTCATGCCATTCCGAAGTTCATCCATATCTCAACCGATGAAGTGTATGGGAGCACGATGAAGGGATCATTCAGGGAAACAGATATTCTCTCCCCTTCAAGCCCATACTCGGCAAGCAAAGCGGGATCGGATCTCCTGGCCCACTCATATTTTACGACCTATAACCTTCCTGTCATCATCACCCGATGTACGAACAACTTCGGACCTTTCCAGCATCCTGAGAAACTTATCCCGCTCTTTGTTACAAACCTGCTCGAAGGCAAGAAAGTACCGGTCTACGGTACCGGGAAAAATGTCCGTGACTGGATCCATGTGGACGATCATTGCCGTGCTGTCGAGTTCCTGCTTGAACGCGGTATTCCCGGTGAGATCTACAATATTGGAGGAGAGAACGAGAGAACAAATCTTGAAATTACTAAGAAAATCCTGGACTTCCTTTCCCGGGATGATTCCATGATCGAGTACGTGACAGATCGCCCAGGGCATGACTTCCGGTATTCCCTTGACTGTTCGAAGATTCGTGCAATGGGCTGGAAACCAGGGTACTCATTTGATGAAGCGCTGAGGGAAACAATTGCGTGGTACACCCATAACGAATGGTGGTGGAAACCATTAAAAAAATAAATCCGGGCAAAGTTGTCATTTTCGGAGCAAACGGAATGCTTGGGTACGCGCTGCAACAGGTATTTCCCCGGGCAGATTTTTTCGGGCACCGTGATGTAGAAATAACCAATGGAGGTGCAGTCATGAAAATTGTGAAACGGGAACGTCCTGCTGTCCTTATCAATGCTGCCGCTTATACGGATGTAGATGGCTGTGAGGAAAACCGTAACCATGCATTCGCGGTAAACGGGTATGCACCCGGGTATATTGCCAATGCAAGTTCGGAAGTCGGGGCAGTTCTGGTGCATTACAGTACAGATTATATCTTCGACGGGACAAAGCAGGAATTCTATGAAGATGATCCTCCAAATCCGATAAATGTCTATGGGGAATCGAAGCTGCTGGGAGAGAGTTTGATCAAAGAAAATATGCAGGACTACCGTATCATCAGGACCTCGTGGCTTTTTGGCAGCCATGGAAAGAATTTTGTGGATACGATACTTTCCCTGTCGCATCAGATGCCGGAAGTCCGCGTAGTAAAGGATCAGATCGGGAAGCCGACCTATACCGTTGACCTTGCAGGTGCAACGCCCGACATCATTTCACGTGCTCCGGGAATTTACCACATTACCAATGATGGTAGTTGCAGCTGGTATGAATTCGCGAGTGCTTTTATTCCCAATGCTATTCCCTGTACAACAAGGGAATTTCCCCGGAAAGCAAAACGACCTTCGAATTCAGTCCTGGCGAACACAAAGATCCCGCCGCTCCGGCCCTGGCGGGAGGCGGTACGGGAATATATCCGGACAAAGAGGAATGTTGTATGAAAGGCGTGATTCTTGCGGGTGGAACCGGTTCCCGTATGTACCCTTTGACAAAGGTTACGAACAAACACCTTCTCCCGGTTTATGACAAGCCGATGATATTCTACCCCCTGCAGACCCTTATTGACGCAGGGATCAGGGAGATTATGATTATCTCCGGACGGGGGCATGCCGGGCATTTCCTTGAACTCCTTGGTTCCGGAATCGAATTTGGAGTCCAGCTCACCTATGAAATACAGGAGAAGGCCGGGGGCATCGCAGAGGCACTCGGGCTTGCTGAGGCCTGGGTGGATGATGATCCTGTTGTCGTCATTCTCGGAGATAATATCTTCCAGGATTCCATTCACGCCGATGTGGATTCGTTCCGGAAGGGTGCAAAGATTTTTTTAAAGGAGGTCCCTGACGCCCAGCGTTTCGGTGTTGCGGAAATCGATGGTGATCGTGTCATTTCAATCGAGGAAAAACCAAAAAAACCGAAATCACGGTTTGCGGTGACAGGATTATACCTCTATGATACCGACGTGTTTTCTGTTATCAGGACTCTCAAACCATCCGGACGTGGAGAACTTGAGATTACCGATGTCAATAATTCCTATATCAAGAGCGGTGAGATGCAGTTTTCCCTCCTGAACGGCTTCTGGAGTGATGCCGGTACGTTCGACAGTCTCCTCAGGGCAAGTCTTCTTGTACAGCAGCACCGGCCAAGGGAAAAGAAATGAACGTGAGAGGAGAAGTGACCATTATATCTTTTCACAACAACCCTCTGTGGAAAAAAAGATGCAACTGTTGATCGGGTGCCTTTTACTATGACACCAGATACCAGGGAACCCCTTGTCAGTATCGTTGTTGTCAATTACAACGGGCAACATCTGCTTGAGAATTGTTTTCGTTCGCTGACTCAACAAACGTACCGCAATTACGAAATTATTCTCGTAGACAACGGATCGAAAGATGATAGTATCTCTTTCATGAAAGGGAACTTCCCGGATGTACGGATCGTTCAGCTCTCTGCCAATACCGGGTTTGCCGGCGGAACGAACAGGGGAATCCTCGTTTCGAATGGTGAGTATATCCTGACGTTGAATAATGATACCAAGGCGGATGCTGACCTGCTCGATAAGATTGTCCGGCCAATGCAATCTGACGCACATATTGGCATGTGCGGAGCAAAGATGATGTTACCCGATGGCAGGATCAACTCCACTGCAATCTGTATCTCCCGCAGTGGCGCCGCCTGGGACAGGGGGATGGGCGAGCCGGATCACGGGCAGTACGATGTGACTGAAGAAATATTTTGTCCGTCTGCCGGGGCAGCCCTCTACCGTCGCTCGATGCTGGATGAAATCGGGCTCTTTGATGAAGATTTTTTCCTCTTTATGGAGGATGTTGATCTTGCGTTCAGGGCACATTATGCCGGCTGGAAATGTATGTATGTGCCAACGGCCCGGGTTGTGCATATTCATGGGGGAACGGCAGGTTCAGGATCAGATATCGCAGTTTATTATGGAAACCGGAATATCCTATGGAATATCATAAAAAATTTCCCTTCACGGACATTTCTCGTTTCAATGCCATGGATAATCGGGAGATTCTTGGGGATTATTCCTTATTATATCCTGAAGGGAAAACACAGGATAATTGTCAAAGCCAAAATTGATGCGATAAAAGGTTTACGCGTCATGACAGAAAAACGGAATACTATCAAAAAAGTTGTGTCCGACAATGAAATAAATCGCTGGATTCAGACATGGAGTCGTATACCCGCTCTGAATTGAGTTCTTTCCATACCGCGACTTCTCATTATTGCTGAAGTATGAAGGTACCCTTTTTAGAGAAAGATCAAATATATTTACAGATTCAATGGTAGAGAGAAACAAATGGTGTCGATCTTTGAATACCGTGGACTCATCTGGAATTTTATCAAGAGAGATATCTCTTCGAAGTATGTGGGATCCCTCCTCGGTTTGTACTGGTCCGTTATTAATCCGATTATTACCCTGATTGTATACGTAATTGTTTTTGGAGTGTTTTTAAATGTCCGTTTACCAGGGAATACAAATATCTGGGATTTTTCGTTATATTTTGCTGCCGGGTTCCTTCCCTGGACAGCATTTATTGAATCTGTGACACGGGCATCGCGCTCGATCATTGATAATAAAAATTACATCAAAAAAGTCCCGTTCCCCAGTGAAATTTTTCCGGTCTACACAACATTATCAGAATTTGTGAACCTGTTCATCGGGCTGGGATTATATTTCGTGCTTTTATTAATCCTGAAAGGTGTGCCAACGATTTTTATAGTGCTCCTTCCGCTTGCCATTCTCCTCCAGTTGATGTTTACCTTGTCGCTGGCATTTTTCCTGTCAAGCGGTGCGGTCTATTTCCGGGACATCCCACAGATCCTGGGCGCACTATTCATGATCTGGTTCTGGGCAACTCCCATTGCGTATACAGTCAATCTCATTCCTGAGGGACTCAGGTGGATTGTCACCCTGAACCCGGCGTATTATATGCTCGAGATCTATCGTGATGCATTATTTTACGGAAAAATGCCGGAAGTTGAAATTCTTGTGCCATTCCTGATATTTTCGTGTCTGTTGTTCATTCTGAGCGTCCTGTTTTTCCGGGAAACAAAACGCGGGTTTGGTGAGCTCCTGTGAGTGCAATTTCGGTTTGTAACCTTGGAAAAAAATTCAAACTGTTTGATTCACCGCAAAAACGGTTGCTTGAATACCTGAGCATGGGAAAAATTTCCGGTCATAACGATTTCTGGGCGCTTCAGGATATTACGTTCGATGTCCCGGCTGGAACGACACTGGGCATCCTTGGCCAGAATGGGTCCGGGAAGAGTACTCTTTTGAGCATTCTCGCCGGTGTCCTTGAGCCAAGTGCAGGATCCTTTGTGATTAATGGAAAAGTCTCAGCGATTCTTGAACTGGGATCCGGCTTTCACCCGGAATTTTCCGGGCGGGATAATGTCTACATGTATGGTTCGATCATGGGGCTGTCAAAACAGGACATTGACGAGCGTTTTGATGATATTGTCAGGTTCTCAGAACTCGGAGACTTCATCGACCAGCCCCTTCGCACCTATTCTACCGGTATGACCGTACGGCTCGCATTTTCCGTGGCAGTGAATGTGAATGCTGAAATCCTTATTGTTGACGAGGCACTGGCTGTTGGCGATGCAATTTTTCAGCACCGGTGTTTCCGGAAAATCCGCGAGATGCAGGAAGCGGGAAAAACCATCCTCTATGTGGGGCATGATACAGAAGCAGTACGAAACCTGTGCACCCAGGCGCTGTTGCTGGATGGCGGGCGGATCATTGAGCGGGGCGATCCGAATACGGTTGTGAATAAGTACTATGCATTAATCGCAGAACGGGAACAAAAATATTCTGAGAATATTGCTCATGAAAAAGGAGAAAATTCTGGTGAACACTTCATAACAGATTATAATCTTGTTGAATTATTGAAAACTGCAAAGATCAATAAACAGACACCTGATACCATCAGAACCGTACAAATCGGTACCCGGTCTTTGCCCAAAACCGTTATCTATGCATTGCCATATTCTGAGTTTGAGTACGAAATAAACCTGAACCCGGGTTCGATCCTCATTTTTGCAATTGGAATCTTCCCAAAATCAATAAAAATGATGAAAACAGGGGTTCATTTTGAAATTCAAATTAAAATTAAAGATAACTACGAAACAATTTTCTCGGGAGAACTTGAGCCTCATATCCATTCGGAAGATAAGGACTGGCACAATTTCCAGATCGACCTAAATCGCTATACAGGTGAAAAGGTATACATAAAATTCCTCACAAAAAAAATACATGAGGATAATGACTCATGGTGTGGTTGTGGATGGGGCTGGCCAAAAATTGTTCACCTGACAAATAAAAAATATTTTCCGGGTCCATCCGCAACTGATACGGCAATGGCTGATAAAAATAAGGAAGAGGGGAGTTCTGTTCCTCCTGTTTCTGATCAATCGGACTGGAACCCGATGAAATATGGTAATAAAAAAGCAGAAATACTGAATTTTGAAATGCTTGATCCAGATAACACAACGAAAAACATTTTCAATACAAATGATAGTGTTACCATAAAAATTGTACTACGGATAAACCAGAATTGTGGTGAAGGCCTAACCGTTGGATGCGTTTTAAGAAACCGGTTCACTACGATTTACGGCACCTGTCCGTTATGGCAGAATATTGAAATGAAAGACCTGGAAATTGGTCAGATTGTAGTAATTGAAATGCGCCTGAAATTATCGTTGGGAGAGGGAATTTATTCGCTGAGTCCTGCAATTGCGATTGTCCACTCGGACAACAATGTTGAACAATTGGACCGGAGAGAGGATTGTTTAATTTTTACAGTAATCAATACCCAAAAAATGGAAGGGATTTGTGATCTCGATGCAAAATTCACTATTTCATATCAGTGAAAAACGGTGGTAACTATGCTTGAATGGACAGGAGAACGTTTTATCCCATCCGTTGATGTATCGGTAAGTGGCGTCGAAATACATTATGAACATCTTCATCGTTATGCTTTTGCATCCAATTTTGTAAAGGATAAAATTGTACTTGATCTTGCATCAGGTGAGGGATATGGCAGTTATTTTCTCTCCCACTTTGCCAAAAGCGTTACGGGTATTGATATTGATGACGAGTCAATCCGGCATTCCCAAAAAACATACAGGAAATTGAATGTTGAGTATAAATCAGGATCAATATGCGATGTCCCTATTCCCGGCGAAAAAATTTTTGATGTGATAATCTGTTTTGAAGCAATCGAACATGTCAGCGATCATGATAAACTATTATCAGAAATTCTCAGGCTTTTAAAAACAGACGGAATTCTTATTCTGTCAACCCCGAATAAGAAAATTTATAGTGATGTACCGAACTATTCCAATCCATTCCATGTAAAGGAATTGTACATGGAAGACCTTCAAAAACTGATGGAAAAAAATTTTTCGTTTGTATCCTTCTTTGGACAAAGGACAATTTCAGGATCATCAATTTTTCCATTAGTATATGAAAACGGGTCACCCTCCCTGGAGTTTACCATACATAAAGGATCAACAGGTTTCGAGATCGATACGGAAAAAACGATCTTACCGGTGTATTTCGTAATTATTGCTTCAAATAAAAAAACCGGCGAGATTGGGAGGAAAAAAAGTTATCTTATCGATCCTTCAGATACCCGTTTTTCTTTGTTGCATTCCCAGATAAATAATATCTGTAAGGCTCTTTCAGAAAAAGATGCCGCTGAAACAGCGCTTCGCTCGCAGATCGTTACACTAAACCAGAATATTTCCGAGAGGGATACAGTAGTCGCTGAAAAAACAAGACTTTCTCAGGATCTTGAGTCTAAAGCCGCTGTGCTCACTCACCAGGTTGTCGATCTCGAATCTGAAATTACTGCGCTCACTCACCAGATTGCCGAGAAGGAT
>Ga0105095_10000798_pt1 | contig 15798 bp, 9 predicted proteins | sample PPLLak2March2015_2_FD_79180 | JGI IMG/M metagenome (GOLD analysis project Ga0105095, IMG submission 79180) | Freshwater sediment microbial communities from Prairie Pothole Lake near Jamestown, North Dakota, USA - PPLs Lake P8 Core (3) Depth... | ecosystem: Environmental > Aquatic > Freshwater >...
CCGGGTCTACGGTACCATCCCCGCTCCAAGCGTCCGTTCCAGAAACGCCGCGATCCTCCGGTACGCGATGATGCGGTTCGCGAGCTTCCGGATGCCGTGTCCCTCGTCGGGGAAGCGGAGATACTCCACCTCGCCTCCGATCTCGCGGATGCCGCGCACGAACTGATCCGATTCCGTGACCGGGTCGCGCGGGTCGTTGGCGCCGTGCAGCACCATCACGGGCACGCGCACGTTCTTCACATGGGTCAGGGGCGAGATCTGCGCGAAGAACTCCCGGTCCGCCGGATCATCGATGTCGCCGTACTCGATCCGGTCGCTCGCCTTGAGCTGGGGTGACGCCCCCTCGAGCGCCGTCACCCAGTTGGCGACGCCCACGAACGCCACGCCGCTTCGGAAGGCCGCGGGCAGGCGGGTGACGCCCGCCATCGTGAGGTAGCCGCCGTAGGAGCCGCCCATGACGGCCACCCGGCCTGCGTCCACCGTGCCCAGGGTGTGGAGCCACTGCACCGCGGCCTCCATGTCCAGGTACTCCTGCGCGCGCAGCCGGCCGTCGTTGAGCCGCGCGAACCGTTTCCCGTAGCCGGTGGACCCGCGGAAGTTGAGGTCGAAGTACGCGATCCCGCGCGTCAGCAGGTACTGCACGACGGGGTCGAAGTCCGGACGCGCCTGCGCGGTGGGGCCTCCATGCACACCGAGGACCACGGGCGGCTTCACGCCGGACGCGAGTCCGGGCGGCAGATAGAGCAGGCCGTGCAGCGTGACACCGTCCCGCGCCGCGAAGTCGTGGTGCGTGGGGGCGGCCATGCGGGACAGATCGAGACCCGCCGCGTCCGAGTGCGTCGCCCGCACGGTTTGGCCGCTGCCGGGGTCCCAGACCCAGATGTCTCCGGGGACCGACGGGCCGGTCACCGCGAACGCGGCGACACTGCTGCCCTCGGCCCACGTCACGCTCGCGATGCCGCGCGGGAGGTCGGGTGGAGCGACGGCGGCGCCCGTCGTGAGGTCGCGGGCGGTCACCCGCGAATAGCCGCCGTCGTTCACGCTCCAGACGAGCACGCGCCCGTCGGGGGAGAGCCCGACGTCCTCGACATCCCGCGACGGCGTGTCGATCCACCGCAGAACTCTGGTGCCCACATCGTAGTGGGCGAGGCCCGCGTACTCCCGGTCCTGGTCTGTGGCGAGATAGAACCCCGCGCCGTCGGGCGTCCAGGCAAAGCTCGCATGGCTCGACCGGTCCGCCGGCGCGAACAGCGTGTCGAGCCGGCCGCTCGCGACGTCCAGCAGGTAGAGATCGTTGGCGTCTTCGCCCCGCGTCTCCGAGAGCAGCACGCGGCGGCCGTCGGGGCTGAATGAGACCGCGTAGAGACCCATCCGACCCTCGAACACGCGCCGGTCCGCGCCGGTCGCCACGTCAAGGAGGTGGATGTCGAAGTCCACGCCGTTCCGCTCCGTCGTGGCGTACACGATCCGCCGCCCGTCGCGGGTGAAGGCGCCGAACTGCCGGAACGCTTCGGACGGGGAAAGCAGCTCCCGTTCCCGCGTGCCGTCGGGCGTGATGAGGTAGAAGCCCTCGCGTTCGTTGCCTCCGCGATCGGAGCCGTAGGCAATCCAGTCGCCGGCGGGAGACCACTCGTGGAAGGTGACCGACTCGCCGAACGTCAGCTGCCGGGGCCAGCCGCCGTCCGTGCCGACCACCCAGAGCTGCGGGGTGCCGCTGATCTGGGTGCGGAAGGCAACCTGACGCCCGTCTGGTGAAAGGGACGGGGCCACGGCGCGCCGCACGTTGAGGAAGCGGGAGATATCGGGCCGGTCCGAGCCCGCGAGCGAAACCTCGCCGGCTACGGCCTGCGGGATGTCCGCCGGGTTCGGGGTTTCGACGAGTGGCCGGCCGGCCTGGGCATGGATGGATGTCGGCATGGTCAGGAGGATGCTGAGAAAGAGTATGGTCCGCTTGCCTTCCGCTCGCATGGCAGCTATCTCCTCACGAAACTCAGAATGTCCAATGTCCAAGGACGAATGTCCAACTCCGGACCGCTAACGGCAAACGGCTAACGGCTAACGGCTAACGGCAACCGTGTCCCTCTCCTTCGTCATCCTCGCCGCGGGACTGTCCACCCGCTACGGGCGGCTCAAGCAGCTCGAGCCGGTCGGGCCGTCCGGCGAGGCGCTGCTCGACTACGGCATCTTCGACGCGCGGTGCGCGGGGTTCGACCATGTGGTCCTGGTGATCCGCCGGGAGATCGAGCAGGCGGTTCGCGCGCACGTCGCGGCCCGGTGGGGGGGCGTCGCGGTGGACTACGTGTTCCAGGACCTCGACCGAGGTGACGGCGTGGCCCCGCCCGCCGGCCGGACCAAGCCGTGGGGGACCGCGCACGCGATCCTGACCGCCGCCGGCGCCGTCGAGGGGGCCTTTGCGGTGAGCAACGCCGACGACTTCTACGGGCGGGAAGGGTACGCCGCGCTCGCCGCCCACCTGGGCGGCACGAGCGGCGAGCAGGCCCTGGTGGGCTACCGCCTGGAGGAAACGCTCTCCGAACATGGCGGCGTCTCCCGCGGCATCTGCGACGCGGGACCTGAGGGGCTGCTGCGACAGATCACGGAGGTCCACGACCTGCGGCGCGTGGGGCCGCTCGTGCACGGACGGACCACCGAGGGGGTCGAGCGCGACTACCCGCCGGATGCGGTGACCTCGATGAACCTCTGGGGCTTCACGCCGGCCATCTTCCCGCTCCTGCGCGAGGGGTTCACGGCGTTCCGCGCGGCGCACGGGACCGACCCGAAAGCCGAGTACCCGATCAGTACCGCGGTGGGCGATCTGGTGGCCGCTGGCCGCATCCGCCTGCGCGTGCTGCCCGCCGGCGTGGGCTGGATGGGCGTCACGTTCCCCGCCGACCACGCCACGGTGGCCGCGGGGCTCCACGGCCTGGTGGCCGGCGGCCGCTATCCGGCATCGCTCTCCGCCTCCACGGCTTCCCCGCACCCGAAACGGACCTGACGATGCAGCTCTCGACGCTCGACTGGCTGGTGGTGGCGGTGTATGGCGTGCTCAGCCTCGCGATCGGTCTCGCGTTCGTCCGGCGCGCGAACCGCGGCACCGAGGAGTTCTTCCTGAGCGGGCGCAAGGTGTCGTGGTGGCTCCTCGGCACGTCGCTCGTGGCCACGACCTTCTCGACGGACACCCCCAACCTCGTGACCGACATGGTACGGAACGGGGGCGTGAGCCAGAACTGGCTGTGGTGGGCGTTCCTGATCACCGGGATGTGCACCGTGTTCTTCTACGCGAAGCTGTGGCGCCGGTCGCGCGTCTTCACCGACATGGGGTTCTACGAGCTGCGGTACTCCGGCAAGGCGGCGGCCTTCCTGCGCGGGTTCCGGGCCGTCTATCTGGGCGTGTTCTTCAACGTGGTCATCATGGCCACCGTGACGCTCGCCGCCATCAAGATCGGCGGCGTGCTGCTGGGTCTGGACAAGTACACGACGGTGATCGGCGCGGCGGTGCTGACGATGGCGTACGCCGCCTCGTCGGGCCTGTGGGGCGTGATCGTCACCGACTTCTTCCAGTTCGGCATCGCCATGTTCGGCGCGTTCGCCGCGGCGTACTACGCGGTGCAGCACCCCGCCGTGGGCGGCCTCGCGGGCCTGTTCGACAACCCGGAGGTGGCCTCGCGGCTGTCGCTGCTGCCGGACTTCGGCAACTGGGAGGCCGCCGCCGCCGCGTTCGTCATTCCCGTGGCCGTGCAGTGGTGGAGCACGTGGTACCCGGGCGCCGAGCCCGGGGGCGGCGGGTACGTGGCCCAGCGGATGCTCGCCGCCAAGGACGAGCGCGAGGCGATGCGATCCACCCTCTGGTTCAACGTGGCCCACTACGCCCTGCGGCCCTGGCCGTGGATCATCGTGGCCCTGGCGTCGCTCATCGTGTACCCGAGCCTCGACACGATCGCCGCGCGGTTCCCCCACCTCGATCCGTCCATCGTCCGGCACGATCTGGCCTATCCGGCCATGCTGGTGTTCCTGCCGCACGGCATCCTGGGGCTGGTCGTGGCGTCGCTGGCGGCCGCGTACATGTCCACCATCGCGACACACCTGAACTGGGGATCGTCGTACATGGTGGACGACGTCTACCGGCGCTTCTGGGCGAGGAACCGGGACGAGCGGCACTATCTCGTGGTCGCGCGGGTCTCGACCGTCATCCTGACGCTGCTGGCCTGCGCGCTGTCGCTCTGGCTCGAGAACGCGCTCCAGGGCTTCCAGATCATGCTCCAGATCGGCGCGGGCACGGGCCTCATCTTCCTGCTCCGCTGGTTCTGGTGGCGCATCAACGTGTGGAGCGAGCTGTCCGCCATGGTGATCTCGTTCCTCGTGGCCATGTTCTTCACGTTCGGGCCCGGGTGGTTCGGGTTCACGCCGCTGTCGGCGTCCCTGCAGCTCGTGGCATCGGTGGTCATCACGACGGCGGGGTGGCTGGTCGTGACCTTCCTCACGCCGCCCACCGACCGCGCCACGCTCCAGGCGTTCTACGACCGCATCCGCCCGTTCGGGCGCGGCTGGCGCGCGGTGGTCACGACGCAGCCCGAGCCGCCGGGGAGCTTCTCGGCGTCGCTCGCGTGTTGGGCGCTGGGGGTGATGACCGTGTACATGACGCTGTTCGCCACCGGCTACGTCCTGTACGGACGCTGGGCGATCGCGGCACCCTGCGCGGCGGCAGCGATCCTGGCGGCCTGGGGCCTCTTCAGGGTCCTGCCCGGAGTGAAATTCGAATAAACAGAGCAGAGGGGCAGAGGGGCAGAGAGGAGACAAGAGGGGCAGAGGGGCAGAGAGAAGGCTGCGCTCTCCCCGTCCCCCCCTCTTCTCTCAGGTCGGTATCACTCTCGCCCCTCCAGCGGGTTCGGCTAGAAAGAGATGATCCCCAAGGGGCCCCGGGGCCGACCGCGGCACGTAGAAGTCGGTCCGCAGGCGATCCAGCACACGCTCCACGCTGGCCGCCTGCGCCACGGCGATGATGCAGCCGCCCATGCCAGCCCCGGTGAGCCGCGCCCCCGCCGCCCCCGCGGCTTCGGCGATGCCCACCAGTTCATCCAGCGCCGCACTGCTCACCTCGTAATCGTCGCGCAGGCTCGCATGGGAGGCCGAGAGCAGCGTGCCGAACGTGGGGAGGTCCGCCGCCCGAAGCGCGGCTTCGGCGCGGCGGACCCGATCCGCCTCGGTCACCACGTGGCGGAAGCGCTTGAGCAGATCCCCGTCGAGCACCCGCTCGCCGATCCTGACCAACTCCCCGACATCATGCTCCGCGAGTAGCTCCCGGTACGACGCGGAACGGCGGGCCGCCAGGTGTCCGGCTACGCGCTCCACTGCCTCCCGACACTCCACCGTGCGCCGGTTGTACGTCGTCTGGGCAGCCCCCGACTTCTCGGCGCGGGAGAGGGAATGGGCGACCACGAACCGCCAGTCCGTTGGCACGGGCACCGGCGTGATCCGGAGCGGGGCAAAGTCCACCCGGCTCGCCGTGCCTTCGACGGCCCCGGCGCAGATCGCCTGGTCCATCCCGCCGCCCTGGGTGCCGGTGTAGCGCTCGGCCTGGGCCATCTGCTCGGCGAGGGCGACCGGTTCCCAGGTGCGGTCGTTCGCGGAGAGCAGGGCGAGCGACACGCCAATCACGAGCGCCGATGAGGAGCTCAAGCCCGCGGCCACCGGGAGCGTCGCATCGAGCACGGCATCGAAGCCGTGGAGCCCCTCGTGACTCCGCGCGAGCGCCTGCGCCGCCGCCTTCACGTAGTTCCCCCAGTCACCCACCGGATAGGGCGGAATCTCGGGGCCGAGCGCGAACTCCCGCGCGCCGAACCCGGGCGAGAGGCTCGCGATGCGGACGCGGGCATCGGCGCGCGGCCGCACCACCAGCCGGACGTGGCGCCCGATGGCCATCGGCAGCACGGAGAGGTTGTTGTAGTCGATGTGCTCGCCGATCAGGTTGATGCGACCCGGCGACCGGACGAACAGCGTCGGGTCCGGCGCGCCGAAGTGGGCGGCGAACGCCGAGCGCAGCTCGGCCGGGACCTGAGAGGTGGAGGCGGTACGTGTCGTGTGCGCGTCTCCCGTTTCACTTTTCACTCTTCACGTCCCGTGCGATGTCGAACAACGACCCATCCCCGCGACTCACCGGCCGGAGCCCGAACGTCCACTCGTATGGGCGCAGCGGCATCCGGTACTGCGGGAGCGCCTGCGCGCCCCAGCTGTTGTCGCCGCCCACGCCCATCTGGTGCCAGTCGAGCCGCACCTCGGTGAGATCCCGCGGCACGACGTCCGTGACATGGCGGTTCACCTTTACCTGGCCCTCGTCGAAGTCCTCCTGGAGGTAGGGCAGGGCGGATGCCTCGAGCAGCGGAATGCCCACCGCCAGCAGGCCGACGCCCTGTGCGTTGGTCACGGCCATCCAGCGCACGTCGGCGCGCGTGCCGTTCTCCTGCGGGCGGACGTAGGGGTAGTAGAGATCCGCCGCATCCGCGCGGTAGAGGCCGACGCGGGCGCCGGTCTTCCGGTCCCAGTAGCTCTCGTGCGGTCCCCGCCCGAACCAGGTGACCTGCCTGAACGCCGCCGGCATCGTGAACCGCATCCCAAGGCGCGGGATCTCGGGGAGCGCGGTGTCGCCCGGAACGAAGCGATTGTGCACCGTGATGCTCCCGTCGGGCCTCACCGTGTACGTCGTCTCGAGCCGCGCGCCGCCGGCGTGCAGGGATTGCCCGACCCGCACGACCGCGTTCGCGCCCTCCATCCGGTGCACGATGCTGTCCACGTGACGGTCCGGCCCCGCCCGCCGCCACACGCGCTGCCGGCGCGGCATGCCGTTGCCGAAGTCGTTGTCCGTGGGCGCGCGCCAGAAGTTGGGCTCGAGTCCCGTCCGCAGCAGCTCGACGCCGTCGTAGCGCAGGGATGCCAGGTTGCCCCAGCGGCGATCGAACGTCGCCACGAACCGGGAGCCGGAGACGGTGATGGTCGTGTCACCGGACGCGGTCCGGAGGGTCGCTGCCTCCTCTGCTGCTGCTGCCCTCTCTGCCCTCACTGCCGAGTCGCCGAACTGTTCCCACGCCACGACCCAGCCCGCCGGCAGGAACGGCTCCGCCTCACGCAGCACGAACTCCACCGTGAGCAGCCGCTCCCGCCCATCCCGTCCATCCCGTTCATCCCGCCACTTGGGAAGCCCGACCTCCGCCGAGTCATGCGGCGCCACCGTCGGCGCTGGCATGGTGCCGCTCCCCACGGTGTCCGCGTCGGCGGTGAGCGTCCACCGAAGCGACAGATGATCGAGACCGCGGAAGTCGTAGCGGTTGACGATCCGGATCACACCACGGCCGGCATCCGCGAGCCGCACGTTGACCGGCTGATAGACCTTACGGACCTCGTGGTAGTGCGGGTTGGGCGTGCGGTCCGGCTGGATCAGGCCGTTCGCCAGGAAGTTCTCGTCGCTCGGCGTGCCCGGCGGGCCGTAGTCGCCGCCGTACGTCCAGAAGGGCCGCCCGTCCGGCGTGGTCGCGGCGAGTCCCTGGTCCACCCAGTCCCAGATGAACCCGCCCTGGAGCTGCGGGTGCGCGTAGATCACGTCCCAGTAGTCCTGGAAGTTCCCCACGCTGTTCCCCATGGCGTGGGCGTACTCGCACAGGATGAACGGCCGGTCGCGCCACTCCTTCACGTAGTCGAGCAGGCCCGTGATGGGCGTGTACATGGGCGTCACGAGATCGACTTTCGTGTGCCACCGGGCCCGCTCGTACATGACGGGCCGCGACGGGTCGCGCTGCTTGATCCAGTTGTAGGTGGCCTCGAAGTTCACGCCGTCGCCCGCCTCGTTGCCCAGCGACCAGATGACGATCGACGCGTGGTTCTTGTCCCGCTCCACCATCCGGATCGTGCGGTCGAGGTGCGCGTCCCGCCACGCGGGCTTGTTGCCGAGCGTGGTGTCGGGGTGATAGCCCATGCCGTGCGACTCGACGTTGGCCTCGTCCACGAGATAGAGACCGTACTCGTCCGCGAGGTCGTACCAACGGGGATGGTCGGGGTAGTGGCTCGTGCGCACACCGTTGATGTTCGCCTGCTTCATCAGCTCGATGTCCCGCCGCATGGACGCCTCGTTCACGGCGCGCCCCAGGTGCGGGTCGTGCTCGTGGCGGTTCACGCCGCGGAACCGCACCGGCACGCCGTTCACGAGCAGGAGACCGCCCTTCACCTCGACCCGGCGGAACCCCACCCGCTGGGCGATGACCTGCGTGGTGTCGCCGCGGGTGTCCACCAGCGCGAGCAGCGCCGTGTAGAGCCGCGGGGTCTCGGCGGTCCACCGGACCGGATTCGCGACGGCGGCGCGGAGCGTCAGGGTCGTGTCGCCGCCCCGGACGTCGACGGTGAGTGGCTGCGCCAGCGCCGGCCGGCCATCGGGCCCGATGAGGCGCGCCACCACCCGCACCCCCATGGGCCCGGCGCCCGCGTGGCGGACGGTGACGTCCATTTCGAGCGTGGCGCGCCGCAGCGTGGAATCCAGCTGCGGACGCACCCAGTAGTCGGCGATGTGCGTCGCGGGCAGCGCGTACACGAACACGTCGCGCTCGAGACCGCTGATCTTCCAGTAGTCCTGGTCTTCGAGATAGTCGCCGTCCGAATAGCGGTAGACCTGCACGGCCACGGTGTTCTCCCCGGCCCGGACGTAGTCGGTGACGTCGAACTCCGAGGGGGTCTTGCTGCCCTTGGTGAACCCCACGTCGCGGCCGTTCACCCATACGAACCCGGCGGACTTGAGGCTCCCGAAATGCAGGATGACGCGCCGGCCCGACCACGTGGCGGGCACGGTGAAGCGCCGCAGGTACGACCCGACGGGGTTGTCGTCGTGCGGGACGAAGGGGGGATTCGTCGGGTAGAGATAGGTGATGTTGGTGTAGATCGGGATCCCGAACCCGAACACCTCCCAGTTGCCGGGCACCGGTATGGTGTCCCAGCCCTCCAGGCCCGCGCCGGTCACCCACGCGCCCGTGGGGCGGTCGGCCGGGTTGGCGACGTAGCGGAACGCCCAGGTGCCGTTGAGCGACAGGTACCAGGGCGACCGCGCGGCGTCGCCGCTCAGCGCCGCGTCGGTCGAGCGGTGCGGTACGAAGAACGCGTGCGGCGGGAGCTTGTTGCGGCCGAGCAGCGCGGGATTCTCGAGCTCGGGAGGGAACGGAGCGAGCTGCGCCGGCAGGTTCGCCGCGACGGACAGCAGCAGGCCGATGGGGGTCAGTACGTGTCGTGTCACCATGACCGCCTCGATGAATGCAATACGCTCGGATCAAGTAATCACGCGGTCCGGGTCTCCGCTACCGCAGTACGGCATTGCAGATTGAAGATTGCAGGTTGCAGATTGGGTCCTCGAATCTGCAATCTGCAATCTGCAATCAACGCCCCCGTCCCCGAGGCTTCCATGCACCGTATCATCGCCTTGTTCCTCCTGTGTCTCGGTTCCGCCCCGGCCTATCCGCAGTCTCCCCCGCAGGAGCTACGTGACCTGGACCGCTGGGTGGCGCGGGCCGTGCGGGACTGGGAGGTGCCGGGCCTGGCGGTGGCCGTGGTGCACGGCGACTCGCTCGTGTTCGCCCGGGGCTACGGCGTGCGCGCTTTGGGCCGGCCCGAGCCGGTGACGACCAGGACGCTCTTCGCCAACGCCTCGACCACGAAGGCGTTCACCGCGCTTGCCGTGGGGCTCATGGTGGACGAAGGGAAGCTCGCGTGGAACGACCGCGTTGCCGACCGCCTGCCGGACCTGGTGCTGCGCGATCCGTACCCGGCCCGCGAGGTCACCATCCGCGATCTGCTGTCGCACCGCGTGGGGTTCGGCGACCCGTCGTTCCTCTGGTACGGCGTGACCCTCGACGAGCGGGAGCTGTTCCATCGTGTCCGGTTCGTGGAGCCCGAGTCGAGCTTCCGGTCACGCTACGCGTACAACAACGTCACCTACGCGGCGGCGGGGGTGATCGCGGGCCACGCGTACGGGGCAGGGTGGGGTGCCCTGGTTCGGGAGCGCATCCTGGCGCCGCTCGGCATGACGGCGACGGTTACCCAGGGGCGTGACCTCCCGCCCGGCGCGGACGTAGCGCTGCCGCACGACCGCGTGCGGGACACGCTGCGGGTGATCGCCGGCGCGGGTACGCTCGTGGACCCAATCGCCCCGGCCGGGGCGATGTACTCGAACGTGGAGGACATGGCGCGCTGGCTCCGCTTCCTGCTGCGGGAGGGACGGCTGGGCGACTCGTCGCTCGTGGCACCCGCCACACTGGCGGAGCTGTTCCGGCCGCAGACGATCATCCCGCCGTCGTCGTTCTATCCCACCGTGGGGCGCACGCACCCGCATTTCACCGCGTACGGCATGGGCTGGTTCCTGCAGGACTACCGCGGCGAGTTCGTGGCCATGCACACGGGCTCCATCGACGGGTACGTCGCCATCGTGGGCCTGCTGCCCGAGCGCGATCTGGGGGTCGTGGTGTTCGCGAACCGCGATCACGCGGAAGTGCGCCACGCCATCATGTGGCGCGTGTTCGATGCCTACCTCGGCGGCGCATCGCATGACTGGAGCGCCGACCTCAAGGCCCTGTACGACAGCCTCGACGCCCGCCAGGCGGCCGCCCGGAAGGAGCGCGAGGCGAAGCGGGCTCGCGACACCCACCCGTCGCTCCCGCTCGACCGCTACGCGGGGACCTATGCGGACAGCGCGCGGGGATCGGTCACCGTGCGCGCGGCGGACGGAGGGCTCCGCTTCAGCCAGTCACCCTTCCTGAGCGGTACCCTCGAGCACTGGCACTACGACACGTTCGTGGTGCGCTGGGACAACGCGTGGATCAGGCCTGATTTCGTGACCTTCCGGATCGGCCCGACCGGCGCGGTGACGGGGGCGGAGATCGGCGGGGTGGAACTTGGCCGATCGCCGGAGAGCGACAACCGCGAGCCGTGAGCCGTGAGCCGTTAGCCGTTGGCCGTTAGCCGTTGGCCGTCAGCCGTTGGCCGTCAGCCGTTCGAACGGTGGTCGCGGAGGACGTGTTGCTGTTGGCGGTTACCAGCGCGTCCGGGAGGGCTACTGGCACCTGAGGCCAGCGTCCAGGGAGAGTCTGCACAGGTTCGGTTTGGTGTGGGAGTCGCGGGCTCAAGCCCGCGCTCGGCCGAGGAACCGCGTCCTCAAGGACGCCCCTCGCCGACGGGGGATCACCCTTCAGGGTCTGGTTGCTTGGCCGAGCGCGCTCTTCAGAGCGCGACTCGGCTGACGGCCAACGGTTATTCGATGCCCAGTCGCTTGACGATGTGGTCCTTCACGCCCGGGGTGATCGTGCCTTGAGCAAGCAGCTTGTCGAGCATCGCGACGATCTGCGGGCGGTCGGCGTCGATCTTCCGCTCGCGAAGCTCTCCGATGATCCGGGCCAGGCGCTGGTCGTACTCGCCGTGCCGCAGCGCCCCGACGGCCATTTCCTTCTTCAGGGTCTCCAATTCCTGCACCAACCGCTCGAGTGTCACGGGGGTCATCGCCTGTCCTCGGGAGTGGGGTGGGCCTAACGGTAACACGCCGCGCGCGGGTCAACCAGCGTCACCGCGCGCGCGCTGCCCGCGCTGCCTCGATCCGGTTCCGGCCGGCCCGTTTGGCCCGGTACAGCGCCGCGTCGGCCTGCTGGACGACAGCCTGGACGTCGCCGTCACCCGCTGCGCGTTGGGCAAGTCCCAGGGAGACCGTGACGCCGAGTTGTCCGGTGCCGGTGCCGCCTCGCCGGCGGGGCTGCCTGGGGCGGCGGCGCGGGCGGTCGGCCGCCCGCAGCGTGAATCGCTGCGCGGCCACGGCGGCCCGTGTCGCTTCGAGGACGGAGACCACGTCGTCCGCGGTCCGCCCGGCAAACAGGATGGCGAATTCTTCCCCCCCGTACCGGAACGCCCGGCCGCCATCGACCGCATCGAGCTGGGCCGCCACCATGCGGAGCACCTGGTCGCCCACCTCGTGGCCGTGCGTGTCGTTCACGGACTTGAAGTGATCCACGTCCACCATCGCCATCGCGAACGGTCCGTCCAGCCGGCGCAGGGCGTCATCGAGGGCGCGCCGGCTGGCGAGGCCGGTCAGCGCGTCGCGGAAGGCGAGCGCGTGCGCGCTCTCGATCACCGCCACGACGAGTGCCAGGCCCGCAGCCGTGAACAGCAGGCCCACGGTGGGGATGTCCCCCGGAAGGCGCCCCGCGCCTGCGGCGAGCCCGACGAGCACGGCGGCGAGGGCCCACAGGAAGCCCCGCAGCAAGGGCGCGGCGCGTCGGATGGTCAGGATGACGAGCACGATTGCGGCGCCGGCAAAGAGCAGAACGGTCGCGTCACCCAGCGGCGCGTCCGCCGCCAGGAGCGGTTCCGTGAAAGAGCGGGTCGTGAGGAGGTCGGCCAGCGGGCGCTGGTCGGGTCGCGCCAGAACGAGCACCAATGCCGCCTGTGCCACGAGGGCAGCGACGCGGCGCGCCGCCGCGGCGCTCGTGAAGCCGCGCTCCGGCAGGAGCGCAAAGGCCAGCAGATTGAGCGGCAGCAGGATGGCCACGGCCGGCTCCAGGGCCCCGAGCTCGACACCCGCCATCCGCGCCCGGGCCGCCCAGGACAGGACGCCGCCCGCGCCGGCCAGCGCGAGCAGCGCGAACAGCACGCCGGACTGCCGGAATCGGAGGGCCAGGACGCTCCCCGCCACGAGCACGACCGCGGGGAGCCAGGGGAGAGCCGGCTCGATGGGATGCAGCAACAGGGGCCAGCGGATGGCCGCCGCGGCCGCAAGGAGGATCAGGCCCTCGGGCACGAGCAGGGTGGTGAGGGCGCGCCGCATGGCCGCAAGATAGTGGCCCCTCGCACGGCATCGTGCGCCACGCCACGCTTGGCCTCCACACAGGGCGCTATGTTCCCACGATGAGCCGGCCCTGCATCCTGACCTGCATCGTCGCGGCCACGGTCGCGTGCGCCGACGGCCCCACGAATCCGCCTGCCGACGACACGGTACTGGTGGTGCTTCCCGCCGAGGTGGACCTCGCGATCCAGGCCGCGCTCACCCTGACCGCGCTCCTGGTGTTCGACGGTACCGACACGGCGGCCGTGGAGCCCACGTGGGCCACCCGGGATCCCGCGGTCGCCACGGTGACTGAGGCGGGCGTCGTCACGGGGGTCGCGCAGGGTGTCACCCGGATCGTCGCGGAGATCTACGGGCTGCGGGACTCGGCGTCAGTGACCGTGGACGACACGATCCTCCCGCCCCCGGGGCTCCGGTTGATCACCTCGGACCTGTCGCAGCCGGTGTTTCTCACCGTGGCCCCGGGAGACCCGACGCGGCTGTTCGTCGTCGAGAAGACGGGCGCCGTGCGAATCGTGCGCAACGATACGCTGCTCACCGCGCCGTTCGTGGACGTCGGGACGCTCGTGAGCAGCGGCAGCGAGCAGGGACTCCTGTCCATCGCGTTCCACCCCGACTACGCCACGAACGGGTACGTGTACCTCTCGTACACGGACACGGCGGATTCGTCCAAGGTGATGCGGTACGAGGCGAGCGCGCCGGAGCGGCTGGATCCGACCAGCGCGGTGCGGATCCTGGCCGTGGCCCAGCCGTATTCCAACCACAACGGCGGGTTGATCGCGTTCGGGCCCGACGGCATGCTGTACATGGGTCTTGGGGACGGCGGCAGCGGCGGCGACCCGCAGGGCAACGGCCAGAACACGGCCACGCTGCTGGGCTCGATCCTGCGGTTGGACGTGGACGGCGCGGCGCCGTACGCCATCCCGTCCGACAACCCGCTGGTCGGGCAGGCCGGCGCGCGCGGTGAGATCTGGGTGTACGGACTCCGCAACCCGTGGCGCTTCAGCTTCGATCGGTCCACGGCTGACCTCTACATCGGCGACGTCGGTCAGAACGCGTGGGAGGAGGTGGACGTTCAGCCGGCCGGGAGTGCGGGCGGCGAGAACTACGGCTGGAATGTCATGGAGGGAAGCACCTGCTACGACGCGGACACGTGTCAGACGCAGGGCCTGGTGCTGCCGGTGACGGAGTACACGCACAACGAGGGGTGCTCGATCGCGGGCGGGTACGTGTACCGCGGCACCGCCGTAGCGGCGCTCGAGGGGCGGTATCTCTATGCCGACTATTGCGGCGGTTGGGTGCGGAGCTTCACGTACGTGAATGGCGTCGCCACCGACGCCCGGGAGTGGCCGGTTCTTTCACCAGGTTCGCAGGTCACCTCGTTTGGTGAAGACGGCGCCGGCGAGTTGTACCTGATGACCCAGGGCGGTGCTCTGTACCGGATCGTGCCGGTACCAGGATTGTGATCCGGGTCACCGGAGGGTGCCTGGGCGCCTTCCGAGTGTGAGACCGGGCACAGTCCAACCACCCCTGACAGATGATAGTAGAGCGACCGCGGCCCGACCGTACCGGGCGCGCGATCAGCGCCGGCTGCCGGGCCGGCGCTGTCGTGTGTCTGGATGCCCGAGGGGCCCACCTCTGAACATGCTCGCCCCGCTGCTCTCGCGCACGCGTCCCGGTTCCCCCCTCGACGGGTCGGAGCGCGTGCTCCTCGACCGGCTGTTCGAGTCCGCGCCCGAAGGCATCGTGCTGGCCGACCGCGAAAGCCGGGTGATCCGGATCAACGCGGAGTTCACGCGGCTGTTCGGCTACACGGCGGCGGAGGCGGTCGGGCGCTCGCTGGACGAGCTGCTCGCGCCACCGGACCTGCGGACGGAGGCGGAGCAGGCCACCACGGCCGTCGCGCAGGGCGGGCACGCGGCGTTCGAGACCCAGCGGCGGCGGAAGGACGGGACGCTGGTCCACGTCTCGGTGCTCGGCACGCCCATTCACATCCGCGGGACGCAGGTCGCCGTCTTCGGGATCTACCGGGACATCGGCCCGATCAAGGCGATGGTTGAGGCCCTGCGTGCTTCCGAGGCGCAGTTCGCGAGCGCGTTCCGCTCCGCGCCGGGTGCCGCCGCGATCGCCACGCTCGAAGATGGCCAGCTCATGGAGGTCAACGATGCCTTCGTGGCGGCGATGGGCTACACGCGGGACCAGGCCATCGGCCGCCGGACGCGGGACCTGGGCCTGTGGGTGGACGAGCGCGACCGCGGGCACATGCTGGCGTCGCTCGCGCGCGACGGGCAGGTGCGCGGGTTCGAGTACCGCTTCCGGGCCCGCACCGGCGAGGTCCGGATCGGCGCCTTCTCGGCGGACGTGATCCAGTTCCGCGGCGAGCGCTGCCTGCTGGGCATCACGCACGACATCACGGAACGGGTCCGGGCCGAGCAGGCCATGCGGGAGAGCGAGGAGCGCTACCGCACCATCGTCGAGACCATCGAGGACGGCTACTACGAGCTGGACACCACGGGCCGGCTGACGGCCGGCAACTCCGCGCTGGCCCGGATGCTCGGCTACCCCCCGGAGCGGCTGACGACGCTCCGCTACCGTGACTTCGTGGACGGGGCCAACGCGTCGCGGGTGGCAGCCGTGCTGGCCGAGGTGTACGCCAGCGGCACGGCGCAGCGGATCGCCGACTGGGAGGTGGTCCGGGCCGATGGGGAGCGGCGCTGTGTGGAGTCGTCGGTGGCCCCCGTCCGGGACGCCTCCGGCTGGATCGTGGGCTACCGCGGGATCATGCGTGACGTGACGGACCGCCGGCGGACCGAAGCCTCGCTGCGTGAGAGCGAGTCCCGGTACGCGCTCGCGGCCCGGGGTGCCAACGACGGGCTGTGGGACTGGGATCTCGAGACGGGCACGATGTACTACTCGCCCCGGTGGAAGGAGATCCTGGGGTGTGACGC
>Ga0105095_10000799_pt1 | contig 15762 bp, 15 predicted proteins | sample PPLLak2March2015_2_FD_79180 | JGI IMG/M metagenome (GOLD analysis project Ga0105095, IMG submission 79180) | Freshwater sediment microbial communities from Prairie Pothole Lake near Jamestown, North Dakota, USA - PPLs Lake P8 Core (3) Depth... | ecosystem: Environmental > Aquatic > Freshwater >...
AGCATCGACGGCGCCACCGCAGAGACTCATGACGCGTTTAGAGGAGTAAAGGGCGCATATGAAAAAGCGGTTCAAGGGCTGGAGAACTGTGTAGAGGCGAACTTGTGCGCGTGCATTGCGAGTACCGCAACTAAGAGCAATATAGACGAGATGCCGGGAATCGTGGATTTGGCCGAGAGGATTGGAGCTGAGAGATTCACATACTTTAACTTCATTCCGACAGGCCGCGGAAAAATGCATTACGACCAAGACCTTTCGCCTGAAGAAAGGGAGAAACTCATGCTGTACCTTCTGAACAGAATGTCAACCGGATGTAAAACTACGATTTTGACGACTGCTCCACAACTGGCGAGGGTAGCACTTCAATGTCAGGGAGCGCAAGGAAGAGAAGAGGTAACGATGTCTATGGCGCACATGCAAACTGTGCGCGTCAGCAAGAAAGCTGTGCCGCTGGGCGATTTTATCGGCGGATGCGGCGCCGGAAGATTATACTGTTCGATCAGTCCGCAGGGTGATGTGCATCCGTGCGTTTTCTTCCCTGTTAATGTGGGTAACTTGAAAACAGAGAATTTTGGGGATATCTGGCTCAACAGTGAACTCTTCGATGCGTTGAGAGACAGAAGCAACCTGAAGGGCGCTTGCGGCAGCTGCAAGTACAAGTACATCTGTGGGGGGTGTCGAGCCAGAGCCGATGCCTATCATCATGATTTCTTGGCTTCGGATGTTGGTTGCATATTAGCAAAGGAACCCATAGACGCAAGATGAAGCAAGCTAGAGTTGAAATAACGCAAGTTGAAGGCTCAATTGCTGAGACTTTAGATAAATCCCTGAAAGATTTTCCTTTTCAAAAGAGGCGTCGCATTTTCATCAAACCGAACATGTCTGACCCCTCGTATTTGCCTGGAGTTGTGACCACGCCTACGCTTGTTTATGATTTGGTCAGCAGACTGCGTGATTATGCCGAAGAGGTTTTCGTGGGAGAATCTAACGGCTACAACTACCGCTGTAGTCAGGCTTTCAGGGGAACTGGAATAGAAGAGGCAGTGAAGAAGGCAGGGGGCACGGCAATCAACCTCTCGGAAGACAAGATTGTGAAGGTCAATATAAGAAACAGCCCGGTGAAACATTTGCTCTTGCCCAAGACCCTGATTGACTCAGACGCCGTCGTTGACATGCCGGTGATGAAGACTCACGAGTTCAAGATTTACAGTGGTGCCCTGAAGAACCTTTTCGGTTGCGTGCCTGACGATAGACGGATCTTCATGCACCATCAGCTCGACGAGGTGCTCTATCAGCTATATTCTATTCTCAAACCTCAACTGACGGTGATGGATGCCATAACTGCGATGGAGGGGAACGGACCCACCAAAGGCAAACCTGTCAAGATGAATCTCTTATTAACAAGTGATGACGCTCTCGCAGTGGACATAACTGCTACAAAGTTGATGGGAATAGATTGGAGAGAGATAGGCTATCTGAACCATGCCGCGCTGAAAACCGGTTTGGGTGAAGAGCAGATTAAGCTAACGGGGTGCAGCATAGCAGACCATGCGCGCAGGTTTGAGCTGCCGAGGATAGATTTGCCCGTTCAGGCGCAACTTGAGATTTATAAGAGCCCGCTTTTGACGAAAGTCTTGTTCTGCCAGTTGGGGCTGGTCAAGATTTTCCAGAAAGCAACGAATACATACAGAAAAGCTGCCGAAGCAGGAGCTAACTAAGAGCTTCCCCGTAAACCTTCAAGACCTTCTGCACGATCAGGCGCCAGTCGAACCTTTCCTCGATAATTTTCCTTGCCGAAGAAGCCATTTCTGCTGCCGTCTGTGGATGCTCCAGATAATACAGAATTCGATCCGCCAGTTCCCTTGAGTTAAAGGGCTGAACCAAGAAACCGTTTTTGCCATTCTCTATCATTTCAGGAATTCCGCCGACATTTGTTGTTACCACTGGCAATCCAGTTGACAAGGCCTCCAAAACGGCGAAAGGAAGATTTTCGTAAAAGGTCGAAAATGCGAAAACGTCTGCTGCTTGATAAAGCCTGGGCAGTTTCGCGTCAGGATAGTATCCGGTGAACACTATATTGTTTCTGACCCCCAGTTTCTCGGCATGTATTATTAATTTTTTCATTTCGTTGCTTTGTCCCCTGCCGCTGACTATGAATTTGGCGTGAGGGAATTTCCGGACGACGGCAGGCATGCTTTCGATTAGCGTGAACAGTCCTTTGCGTGCGTATAACCTGCCGACTGAGAGTATGGCGATGTCGTCTGGTTTGAAGCCGAGTTCCTGTTTTGCCTTGCTCTTGTCGTCTTCAGGCTTGAACTTGTTGACGTCTACGCCGTTATGGATGACGTGAATCTGCTGGTCCTTGACTCTGTAATATTGATGTAATTCGCGTCTTGTGAATTCGCTCACGGCGATTATCTTGTTTGACTTTTCAAGCATGCGCTCTTCGAAGATTCGAAGGAACCAGTTGAAACTCACCATGAACTTCTCGTTGGGGTTAAGCCTGCTGTAGGGTTCACCTTTTATCGCTTCAGCTTCGCCTTTCCAAGTAGAGTGAACCGTGGTTACCAACGTCTTGCCGAACCCGGAGGGAACCGCGAAGTTTGGGACCAGAGGAAGATTGGCATGTATCACATCAACGCCGGCGCTCTTGGGAAAGCCGTTTAGCTTCCTGAAAGCCGATGCGGCGAACATGAAAGACTTCACTATGGGTGTTTTGGTTGTTTTTAGGAAGTAAACAGAAAGTTTCTCGTTCACTCGGACGTCTCCGCCTTGACTGTACCCGGTTAGTATGCAGATGCTGTTTCCGTGCTTGATGAGTTCCTTGGACAGATAGTAAACGTAGGCTCCTGTGCCGCCTGAAAGGGGAAGGTATTCCGGGGAGATGAAGCATATCTTCGACATCTTATCGCCTGTCTCCTGCCAGATACTTGACTGAAGTGATAACTGCCCCAACGAACCAAGCGATGGATCTTACGAAGTATAGCACAACCAGTCGCATGGCTGATTTATCCTTGAACTTGACCGAGATTTTGACTGCGCAGAATAGGTAATAGGCGAAAATGAGCAAGATGAGACCAACTGCGAAATACCAAAGCAGCCTCAGCGGAGGTAGAAGTCCAAGCAAGAAAGAGGCAATGATTGTCAAGAACAGGATGGGTTGTATGTTCATCCCGAAATCTGTTATTCTGTCGCCTTTTGCGAGGCTTGCATGTTTGAAGTAGAGTTTAAGAGTATTCTTCCCGTATTGGAGTTGCTGTCTGTAATAGGCGTGTAAATTGGTTCTGTTGAAGTGGTAGCATTTGGCGCTGGGTTCGTACATTATCTTGTAGCCCTTGCTTGTTATTCTGAAGCCGAGGTCTGTGTCATACTGCGAAGGCAGGTTCTCGTCGAATCCCCCCGCTTCCTCTATCACGTGCTTTCTCAACAGAAGGTTCATGGTTGCTATTCTGACAGCGGATTTTTCCAATCGTGAATACCTGTTTTTCATGTCGTAGCCGATGCTTCTTGCCCAGGCGTTTTCTGGGTTCCATGTTTCGATGCCGCCGCTTACTCCGGCTACTTTGGGATCGGCAAGATGTGGTAGGAGTTTGTTGAGCCATTCTTTCTCGACTTTTGCGTCTGCGTCTATGAATCCGAGAATGTCGCTGTCTGTGTGTTTCATGGCGTAGTTGTACGCTGCAGGAGCATTGAGGGGCGTTGAGAAGACTTTGCTTGTGTATCTTTTGGCTATTTTTACGGTGTCGTCTGTGGAGCCGCCGTCTACAACAATTATGTCTATTGGATTTTGTGAGTGCGTCAATTCGGAGACTGCTTTGAGGCATTCTTCGATTGTTTGTTCGTTCTTGAATGTTGTAATGATTATTGATATTTTGTCTTTGGAGGCGCTTGCTATTTTTCTTCAGCCTCCAGCGTAAGCCGATGCTATTGATAAGAGAATTTTGAAGCCGTCAACGAGGGGGTCCAATCCAGAGCGCCCATATGTTCGCTGTTCAAAGCTGATAGGCACCTCTTTGACCCTGAAGCCTCGTCGAGCTATCTTGACGAGGATCTCTGATTCTATCTCGTACCCCTCCGAATCCAGGCGCATGTTGCGCAAGACTGCGGATTTCATGGCTCGATATCCAGACTGGGAATCGGAGACCTTGATTTTGGTGAAAAACTCGATGAGAGCATCAAACAGGGTTACGCCGAAGGCGTTGAGCTTTCTAGCTGAGACTGACTTTTTGCCTGAATACCTTGACCCTATGACGAGATCAACCTGGTTGCTGAGTATGGGAGCCAGTAGCAGGGGCAATTCCTCGGGTCGATGTGAACCGTCTGAGTCTATTGTCACTATTATATTTCCCTTTGCCTTTGCGAAACCCGCCCTTAACGCGTACCCCTTTCCCATGTGTCTCTTCAGCCGGTAAACCTTAGCGCCCATATTTTTGGAGATTTCCAGCGATCCATCTTCTGAACAGTCGTCTACAACTATGATTTCGTGTTCTAAACCAGCGGTTTCCGCAACGGCTCTTGTGCGTTTGATTACGTTGCCAACTGTCAGTTCTTCGTTGAAGACTGGGATAATGATGGAAAGCAGCATTTCAAGTATGTCCGTTGAAGTAAGATGCTGAATAAAAGAATTTATAAAGTTTAGCTGTGAGTCTTATCAAGCGTTTGATGAATTCAAGATCATCAAAAGAGAATGGAAAGAACATGCTCGATAGAACCGAAACAGATCAGACGATTTGGTTTTCGATGTGGTTTTTGGCTGCGGTCGCCACTTATGGTGTTGCGTTCTTTCCCATGTTCTATCGGCTGATTGAGAATAGGAATAGACATTTTCGTCGTGAGGCTGAGTGGGAGAAACAGATTGCGGGGTTTCTGAAAAGTCAAGGGAAAGAACCGCCCTCAGCTAGTCATGGAATTCGTGAGATGAATGCCAAAGGGTGGGCTATTTCTTTCATTCTTGTGATACCCGTTTTTTTCATAACCTACTTGCTGTCTAGGGATTTGCTTGTTCACGAGAAACATCAAGACGTGTTCTTGGCACAAGCGTTTCCTGAAAGGATGTTTATGCCTCAGACGATACCGATAGAAAAATATGTTCTGATAACCATAGTTACTTTGGGAATTGGAGTAGTCTACTGGCTCTACAAAGTCGTTAACTTGTATAATGCGCACTTTAGGGCACAGTGGGCTGTGGAGAAGGAAATAAACACGCTGATAGAGGACAAGAAGAATGTCGAGGACCTGTAAGAAAAGAAGATTCGTGAGTCACGGCGGAGACGTTTGGGGTTTCGCCAGAAAGCACAATATTCCTCTCGAAAAAGTGCTTGATTTCAGTGGACCAGTAAACTTCCTGGGGCCTCCTAAGAAAGCGTTGGAAGCTGTCAAGAGAAATGCTAGGCTGATCAGGTTTTATCCCGACCCTAATCCGATGGAGTTGAAGGCAGAGATCGCCAAGTATGTGGGTCACGGCGTCAAAGAATCTAACATAATCTTGGGAAACGGTTCGATAGAGCTCATTTACATGATAACTGAAGTTTTCCCCTGCAGTTTCAAAGCGATTATTCCGGTGCCGTCCTTCACTGAGTACGAGAAGGCGGCGTTGAGAGTGGGTGGTGACGTGATCTTTGTGCAGCTGCCAGATGATTTTGCTCTGGAACCTGAAAAGATCAAAGAGGCATTCACGGATGACACTCGAATATTATGTATCTGCAACCCGCATAGTCCTTCAGGAACCGTCTACGAAAGAGAAACGCTTTTGGACCTTGTCGAATTCTGCAGTAAAAAGGACATTATTGTAAGCGTGGATGAGAACTACATTGAATTCTCCGAGAAGCCCCAAGACAATACGATGGCTGGTTATGTGAGGAAATATGCTAATCTTTTTGTTATAAGGTCCGTTACAAAATTCTACGGAATGCCTGGCATACGCTTCGGTTACGGCATAGCCACGGAAGAGCTTATCGAAAAGCTTCAGACAGTCAGGCAGCCCTGGAGCATCAACAGCCTGGCAAGTTTCGCCACGTCAGCCGCCTTCAACGACACCGAATTCATCGAGAACACGAGGCGAACCATCAAGAAGGAGAGAACGCGATTCTCCAAAATGCTCGGCAGCACAGGCGGGTTTCACGTGTTTCCCTCTCAAACTGATTTTCTACTCGTCAAAATCCTGGACAAGAGAATCACGTCAACTGCCCTTAAGGAGAAGATGGCTGAAGAAGGAATCCTCATCAGAGACTGCTGCACCTTTGTGGGACTCGACGACAGCTACTTCAGAGTGACAGTCAGATCGGCCAGAAGTAACCTCAGACTGGTCAAAACTCTGAACAAGGTTCTCGACAAAGTAAAATGAAAAGCGACCATTTTTGAAATCTGGAGTTCTCAATCTAGAAGTTGTTGTGCGCAAGCCCTATAGCACAACAACAACCTTGATCTGCGTTGCCGAAGATTGATAGAAGAAGAGGCGTGGAAAACAGGCTCCCTCTTCCTCCATCTTTTCTTTAGCTTGGTGTGTTTATGTAGAGTAGGGTTCCGTCTGGTTGGAATGCTGCTATGAAGACGTATTGGATTGTGTCGTCTTTCCATTGCCATGCGGTCATCTGCAGAATCATGCCTCTGTACTCCCCGTATTCCTGCCATTGTGTGTTAACTTCTAAACCCATCGTGTTTGCACTGTTGCCTGTCTTGTTTTGGTATATCTCATATGCATAAGCGTAGAACCATTGGATTCCCAAATCATCAATTTGTTTAAGCGATTCCTCAGGAGAGAGCTGCTGGGAAAAGATGCGGGAAGACGGTTGTCCAGTGTAGGGAATAACAGTTGCGTGGAAAGGGTAGCCGTCGCTGGAAATGAAACCTAATCCCGTATTTGTGGCTTCGTTGTAGAAACCAACTTCGATTCTTCCACCTGAGGATGTTGTAGACAGCCCGATGAATTCAAAGGTTATGTTTCCCGGGTGTTCTAAGCTGAAGAGACTGAAGGCGGCGGTTTTTTGGGCGCTTTGGACAACGTCTGTTAGTGACACGTTCAGTATGCCCGGGTAGGATATGATGCGCGCGGGCCAAAACATATTTGCAGACTCAAAGGTTGATGGATATCCAGCGTTCCAGAGAACGTACCTTTCAAACGACGTAAAACATATCCCAAAAACCATCAGTGACAGAACAAGGTATTTCAGGGTTCTCTTGAGATTTCCTCGTGAGACTAACCACACTAATCCGCTGACGAGAATTGAACCCACCAACAGAAGTTTTATCCAAGAATTGCCAAGAAGCAAGATTGAAAAGAACAGACCGGCGGCCACCAGCAAGCCGACAACTATGTTTTGAACGAACATTCTTTTGTCTACTGCCATCGGGGTCGCGCCTCAATCTAAGTGGAAGGGAGCGGGATATAATTCAATACTTTTGTACAGGCGTGCAAAATCTTTGTACACGTCAAACAGGCCTTTGCTTCCATATGCGAACGCATTCGTACAGCATTACGAAAATGATTGCTAGCCCTAGTAGAATGGCGAAGCCGCTGTGAATGGTGAGCTCGAATGAGTTTGTGAACCATGCGTAGGTAAGGTAGCAGATGAGCAGACCTGAGAAGAGAACAGTGTAGAAGATGTAACGCGGAAGAACGAGCGAGCCAAACTTAACCACTTGGGAAAGAGCGCCAATTTTGACTTCCTTTGTCAAGACGTATCCTTCTTGTTCCTTGCGAACCAGACCTAAAGTCTCTAGTTTTTCCAGGTGATAAGCTGCGAGAGTTGGACTTGAAAAGCCGAGTTTTCTCTGAACCTCTCTAGCTCCTACGGGATTTCGGTGTCTAACCAAATATAGATAGACGAGTAGTGTGTTTCCCTTGAGCTCGCTGAAAGCCTGCAGTTCTTCTCTATCGCTCAACTGAAAACCTTTGTTCTGTGGCGATGAAGATTGAATGCGGTTGATGTATAACTAATTTTCCTTTAGCCCACCCAATTGTTAAGTCAAATTCTCTTTTCTCCATTAGATGTTGTTGTTCAGTGCAAATCAGAGCGAACAACAACAACCTGGACTTCAAGAACAGAAACAGAAAGAAGAATAACAGAAACTCTTAGAAAATGGCAACGGCAACAACAACCAAAACCCTTTTCTTTTTGGTTTTTGCGAAAATGCTAATATCGCTATTGATGGCATAATAAATCTGAGGTTATAGGTTTGATTTTCATAAGCATGAGCAAGTCGAAGATTAAGCCAACCAAGGAATTGGTGAAGCAGGTAACACCAGAGGAAATGGAGAAATTCAAAGAAATGGGAATAAAAATCTTAGGCTGGTATTGGACTCTTGGCAGCTATGATGTCGTTATGATTTTTGAGGCGGCAAGCGAAAAGGAAGCAATGAAAATCTCGCTTTCACTTGCAGAATTCGTATCCACAGAAACACTCGTAGCAATTCCCAGAGAAGAAGCAGTAAAACTTCTGTAAAACGAAGACAACTTTTTTCTCCGTTTTCTTTTTTTTAGACCCTTAACAACAAAAGCGAAAGAACAAGCTTCTATCAGTCTTTCTAAGCAAACTCATAGGCCGACCAAGATGCTTTAGGCAGTTCAATTCACTTGACTAAGGTGTTCAAAAAAGAAAACATCAGGGGTCGCGTGCGAGCGCGAAAAGCATTTGATTTCTATTTTTGCCGACATATGTTATTGTTCCGATTTTTCTGAGCACGTAAGTCATTTTTCGCGATTGACTAACCGGTATTCCGAGGCTTTCGGCTAGATTTCTGTTAGAAAAGGGATCGGGCAGACCTTCAGGCAGGACTTTGAGGAAATCTGTTTTGTGTTCAAAAATTCTTCTTTCGAAAACGCGGATGAGCTTTCTGTCTTCTACGCTTGCGCCTTTCCTTCTCCAGCTTCCTCTTCCGTCGTTACACCACATTTCTTCTGCTTCGATCATCAGAACTTCGAGGCTGAAATTAGCGTTGCAGAAGAGGCTGGGTATTCTGATCAGTTCGCTGAAGAGGTCATACAGGCGACCCTTCTTGGGAGATCTTCTTCGTCCATAAGTCTCTCCGGAGGCCGTCGATTTGTGAATTATCCATTTTTCTTTAGGTATAGGGTAGACTAGGCGAACCTTGTGGTCATTGAGCAGACGCAAGAGCTTCGGTTTTATCGCTGAAAAGTTGGCAATCTGTATTTCAATCAACAGGTCTCCCCGCACAATGTCCACTACAAAATCATCTACTCTGGCTTCCAGTTTGTCTCCCTCAAGAAAGTACCATTTCTTTATAGCAGAATGAAGTGAGCTTTCCCTTCCTGAACTGATTGCACCATTCAAAGTTGAGATCCGGCTCATTTTTCTTACGGTATCGGCTTCACATGATAAGAAGGTTCCTAAGAAGGCGCCCTCTTTGTGAGTAGAACAAAGAATAGAAAAAGGGGAGAGTTGCGGGTGACATCTCCATCTAAACGGGGGTTCAATTCCCATCCCAGTTTTAACTTTAATTCAGCCTTGAATTGTTGGATACTCGTCAGGAACAACAATAGTTTTTGAACTTGACTTAGCAGGCTGAACTCCAACCATTAATGAAGTTAAAAGTGCCAAGATGAGTGTTAGTACCAATGCTGTTTTCTTCATGGACCCCTATTCCTCTGGCGTTTCCTATAGCAGACCAGCAGACCTGCACATATGACAACAATTAAGGCTATGGTTCCTATGGCAACCAGTATCACGATTGCTATGACTAATGCATTTGAGATAGGTACTGGGGTTGGTGTAGGTGTCGGTATAGGCGTTGGTAACGGATTCTGTGAAGGTAAAGGCAAAAATGCTTCTGTCTTGATTAGGTAAATTTTGCCCGTGCGGGGGTTATCAAATAAATTGTATCCAACACCTAATGTGGCAAGTGCTCCATCGGATGTTTCAATCACAGAAGATAATTTAAGAGGAGCAGTGCCGTCAGCACCCGTATAGGTGAGATTTTTCACCCATTGTGTGTTGTTATTGGAGTCGGTTTTAGTGATGCTTCCATCTTTCCAATAAGCAAACCCGCCATCGCTGGTTTGAATCCCCGTTGAGGCAACGCCCAAGTCTGGCACACTCGAATAATTTGCAGCCCATTGTATGTTTCCTTGAGGATCCGTTTTTATGAGGGTAGGAGTGAATTCGTAGGTTGTGCCGAACGTAGACCATTGTCCTGCCATTTCATATCCGTCATCGTTCGTTTGGATGATGATTGATGCTTCTAGGAAATTGATAGTTTTCTCAATTTGAACATTACCTGAAGAATCAACCTTGAAAAAGGCGGATGGCTCAAAAGTAAACTGGTAAGACCAACCTAAATCCAAAAAGGCATATCCTCCATCAATTGTTTGAATCAAGTTGGATGCTGATGATACACCAGTATCATCATACACACCAGCACGTCCATATTCCTGTTGCCATTCGATGGCGGGAGCCGAAACGGGTGCATTGGCTGAGGTCTGAGAGAATACAATCGGTAATGGTTCAATGCAAAGCAGAATGGCGGCAATGAGCATTAGAGTTGCCTGTCTACGCGTACTATCCCCTACAAGCATGAAGTTGTTTCTGTGTTTAAAGGGGTTTTTGTAAAGATTCCTTGACTCAACATATCTATTTATTCAGTCAAAGCTTTCTTGACCAACAAACAATGTCTTTTTCAAAGGAGTTCGTTTTGATTTCAGCTTAAATAAAATCTTCATGCACTATTGAGCCTGCGGCGTTTTCTTGAAGTAAACCAGCAAACCTACCAGCTAATGCAATTCCTACTGAAGCCTTGGTGGCAGCGATGCCCAGCGAGGCGCTGGGTTTTTGGATCAAGAGAACGCTGGCATTTGGTAGGCAAGTTCACACTGAAACTCCAGGATTCTTCGAAAATTATTAAAGCACTGTTAGGCACAACATATTTCTGGGAACATAAATGCCGAAAAAAGAAAAACCGTTAACCAAAAAAGAGCGAGACGAGAAAAGAAAGAAACACAAGGAAAAGAAAAGCAAGACACAGACTTCTTAAGCCCAAAGAAAGAACTTTGCTAAACTCTTTTTTTCTGCTATCCGTAACGTTGGCTTCTTCAGTGAAATGAAATGAAGACGAGTCAGTTTCAGATATTATTGGCTTCCTCAATTAGTGCGAAGGAAATGTGTTTTAACTTGTATGTTTATTGTTAATTTGTAGTTGATATTTATGCCGAGTGTAGCCACACGTAAAGCAAAGAATACTCAGAAAGCACAAAAGAAAAAGATGGAACGGGAAAAAGAAGCTAAAAAGAAACAGTTGAGACAGCAACTTCCCGCCAAGGGCAAGAAACGTTGAAGCCACTAAAACGGTATTGCACTGGGGTTCTCAACGCTTCATTTCCCAACCACAATTATAACCTGATACCCTCGTTGGTTGAACTAAAATTTAACAAGGTATTCGTTTGATTTTCAGTTTAATTATCAGAAGCCCAGATTGAACAAAGGTGGATTAGCTTCGGATTTTAAGGCTTGTTAACCCGGAATACTTACGGGTTTTCAATTTTTAGTTTTAGCGCGCGCTCCTTGTGCAACTTATTATCTTGCTATGACTTGCCCAAAAAGGGGAAGCCAAGCGGCAGAGGCATAGATTAGACTTGGGAGAGAATTTCGTTTTTCTTCTTTTCGTAGTCTTCCTTGGAGATGAGGTTTCTATCAAATAATTCTTTGAGGTTCTGAAGGCGTGTTGCAGGGTTGTCTTTAAGGTTTTCTGGGGCAGCGGGTTGTTGAGAAGGAATGCTGCCTTGGGAGGGGGAAGTTCGTGTGCGGCGTCTTTGTCTAACCAACAGCAATGCTGCGGCTATGACTGCGACTGCTGCTATTGCGATAATGGTTGCGTAGGTCAAGTCTGAGGTTGGCGTGTCTGGGGGTTGGGTGGCCGTTCCGGATGGCGTGGACGTGGGTGACGCTGTCGGTTTCGGGGTAGGAGTGGCTGTGGATTCTACGGGGAGTGTTTGGATCAGTACGCTGTAGTTTGCGATCTGGCTTGATAACGTAGCTGTGTTGTCGTCGGGTGTAGCGGTGAATAGTACCGCATTTCCTGGCGCGATTGAATCTGCAAGGTAGCTTGTGTAGTTTAGGGCTACGACGTTGCCTGAACTGTTGTAGAAGGTTGTGACCGCCCAGGTTCTTCCAGTTGTTTGGGTGCCGGTGTTTTGGATGGCGCCTGTGACTGTGTAGGTTCCAGCGTTGTTGAAGCCCGTGATTGATCCTTGGGGCAAAGTCAGACCTGAGTACATGGTCTCGTTTGTGGCTATGACGCTGACTATTGCTACGGTTACGTTTGCGACTGAGCTGACCCAGCTTTGGTCTTGAGTTGGGCTGTCTTCAGGTAGGAAGTCAAGGAAGAAAGGAGCTTTCAGTCCAGGCGAAAGGTTGAATGCTAAAGCTCTGTAGTTGGTCTGATCCAGCATGGCACCCGTTGAGTTGTAAGCTGTAGCTAACAGCCAGACGCTGCTCAGGGTGGTTGTGCCTGTGTTTTGCACTTCACCTATGGCGACTAAGTCGCCTTTCCATTCTGCTATTTTGCTCGCGGAACTAATGTGCCATGTGTAGCTGAGAAGTTGGGCTTCTGAGCCTTGTGTTTGCGCTTCAACTGTGGAGCCTGAAAAGAAGGTGAATCCCTGTATAGTTAGGGCGATTATGAGCATGAGGGCTACTAGCTTCTTCAACTTGTCTCTCTCTAAACACGGACTGTGTCGCAGTTTTTAAGCTTATTTCCAAATTGACCCCAGAGGTCACGTCTAATAGTTGAGATCACTCCGCATTGCGGGATTTCAGTCTAGAAGTTGTTGTGGCGGCGCCTTTGGGCACAACTACTCCGCATTTTGGCAAGGGAATCTGTCACTTGGTTCGTAAGCGCGCGCTATAATTGTTGGGAGAGAAAATCCATCCAGGAACGTTTAATTTCTTGTTGCTTGAAAATCAATAAGCTAGTGACCTGTTGTGAAGGTAAATAAAAGATTTTCAAATGTTTTGATGGCTCTGTTCATGACCTTAGTTTTGGATACAGTGATGACTTTTACTATGGTTTCTGTTCAGGTTGGATGGACCTCAATTTTTCCCATGGCCTTCCTAGTTGGGTGGCTTACTGGGTTTGCCGTTGCTTTGCCAACAAGTCTGCTGTTATTTCCTCAGATAGGGAAGCTAGTGAAGAAGCTCACAACAGAGAATTCTTGATAGACCTCGCGCCCCTTCCTTTGTTAGCGCGGGCTAGAAACGTCCATTGACTTCAACTTTGAACAGCACTTTGACTGCCCCCTCTCCAGTCCCGAGTGCCTGCGTGAACTTCAGAGTTTGTTGATTTGTTCTTCGGTCGCGACTACTGCTTTCGCGTGGTTGTTCATGTCCAGGAGAAATATTTCTGTGGGTTTCTTCATGGCTTTGAACGCGACGTCAGGTCTTAAAGAAAGCAGCAGAGGCAGAATCTGAAGTGCAGCCAAAGTTAGTCGAAGCAGTTATCCGAGATGCCAAGCGAAAAGAACGAAACCTAAAAGGATTGAAAACAGCCAAGTGCCAATAGTTGCTCTCATCAGGGTCTTGCCTCTGCAAAACGATTCGTTAAAGGTCTTCAAGACCCACCTCAACACCAGAAAACCACCAAGTATCTCCGCAATCAAACCCAAAACATGATGACTTAAGAAAAGCAGGCTCTCCGTTTCCAACACGTTCTCCAAGATCTCGGTGGTCTGACCTAGAAAGGGCGGAAGCATAACTGCAACAATCGATACAGTATTTACTGCGAAAGCGCTCGTCATAAGCGCGCCATGTCGCTTCAGGTTTTCTTTTCGAAGGAGAAAGTAGTCGAGAACGAGCGCAATGGATATTGCTATCTGAATTATGAGGTCAAGATAACTCAATGTTGTAAGTTCCATATTTCTCACGCTCTCACAATGCAGTATATTGGTTGTTTTATAGTCTTTTAGGTTTCAGTTGAGCTGGTGGCAGTCATCGTGGTTACCCTCCCCATGTCTGCAATGGCAAAAGCTGGGTTCTTGTCGGTCTTGATGTTTCAGCCATTCGAAGTGGTAGACGTTTCTTCCGGGACTGCGGACCGCCAGCACCTTTTTAGTGGTTGCTTTTCCAGCGGAGAATCATGGTGCCCCTAGACCGGGACTCCATAAATCAAGATATGGAGGGTTCAGCCCCTAAAAGTTTTGGCTCAAGTTGGGATAGGGTTTGCTGGGGGCTCTGGGGTTATACACGTTAAGGAGAAAGGAGAAATTGCATTTGTTGACTGCTGACTAGACAATCATGATAGACTGTTACAATTAAATATCGGGGAGGTGATTTTACTTTTTCATGCGACGATCAATGCTGTCCAATTCAGCCATAAGCAAACTTAAAGCAATTCTAGTAATTGACATAATAGTTGTCGCTCTGGCATTGGGAACCTACCTCTACCTTCAAAACGAAGGCTTGATTGCCACCGCACTTAAACCAGCGGAATTCACGGTAACAGACCTAACAATTAATCCCTTTGAAGCGGAAGAAGGTGAGCCCACTTCCTTTTCTGTCAACGTGACTAATATCGGCGATCTTGAGGGAGAGTACATAGCCAATCTGACCATCAACAATGCGTTGGTGGAGAATCAAACAATTACCCTTCCAGGCAACAGCACATCTACCATAGTCGAATTCACATACCTCGCCGAAACCATCGGAAACTACACAGTTGAAATAGGTGGTTTAAGCGGCTCCTTCCGAGTCAAAGAAGCCCCCCCTACCGCAAGCAGCATTCGCTTGTCAAACATGCTCGTGAATCCGTATGAAGGCTGGGTTGACGAGCCCATCACCGCCACGGTAGTCGCGACCAACCAAGGGAGCGAAACGGACACGCTTTCCATAAAACTCTACGTGGACGACGCTCTTGTTGAAAATAGAAGAATCGAGTTGGCGGCTGGAGAAACCTCCAATGTAGCGTTTACGTTTAACGTGACAACTGAAGGGAAACATACTTACAAGATAAATAGCCTCACTGGATCCTTTGCTATCGTCCCCACGGGTTACCACACGCTCATCGTTAGATATTCTGGTGGTGGCTCTGATCCCTCCCCTTTTACGTTAAATGGAGTGAGCCTAAATATGCCGTACACTGAGCTCGTACCTGTGGGAGAATACACGTTTTCAGTGCCGAATCCTTATTCGACGGAAACCGCGGTTTACGAGTTTGACTTCTGGAGCAATGGTGATACTAGTACAACAACGACAGTCAACCTGCAGAGTCGTTTAATCATGGTTGCGTCGTATACTTTGATTAGTGGTTATGCCTCTTGTCCTTCTTTGTTTGTCTGGAATGGAACAGACTATGTTTACGTCACTGATGTCTCGAATGCCGGTTGGTTAGGATACATCGATTACATCAGTGAAAAAGGCGATATTGTGTTTGGCGGAGGAAACCCGTGGGACTTCGTTAAATTGGACAGTAGACAATTGGCAGAAAAAGGAGTTGTTGGTGGAGAATATTACGATCTTGTTCTCTTCCAACAGTGGAATGAGTTATTCTACTTAGACTCAGCATACATGGTGGTCGTGGATCATCCAGTAGGCACTGATGCTTATGCGACAATGGTCAATTACGCAAATCAAGCATTCAATGGAAAAATCTATACGATAAACGATGGTCAGCTGCTAACTCCACTCTCAGCCACAAACGAAAAAGGCGAAGATGAGTTATCTCATATCTCAAGCATAGACGGCATATTCACTCCAGGCAACAATGGCTTCGAAAGTCCATCATGGGACAATATCACATTCAACCAGCTAACACTTAAT
>Ga0105095_10000801_pt1 | contig 15755 bp, 13 predicted proteins | sample PPLLak2March2015_2_FD_79180 | JGI IMG/M metagenome (GOLD analysis project Ga0105095, IMG submission 79180) | Freshwater sediment microbial communities from Prairie Pothole Lake near Jamestown, North Dakota, USA - PPLs Lake P8 Core (3) Depth... | ecosystem: Environmental > Aquatic > Freshwater >...
GTGCTTAGTGCTGAGTGCTGAGTGCTGAGTGCTGAGTGCTGAGTGCTGAGTGCTGAGTGCTGAGTGCTGAGTGCTGAGTTTGGAGTTTAGAGTCTGGAGTTTGGTTGTCTACCCCTGGTCTGACAATCCGGAATTGAAAGGCAAAATATCTGCCAGAACCAAAAAGTATTTTACTTATGCCAGAATGCCATAATTATTAATGCAATAAGGTCATTTTGGCATTCAGATATCGGAAATAATTCAGAAATATGTTTGACATTTTCGTTTATTTTGCAATCTGAAATGATCCATCAGTTCAACGAAGTTCATAGGCACATGAACAGGAATAATCCATCGGGCACAGCACGGGTATTTCTTTGTATTTCCGCAATGCTTTTTATTTCGGCAACTGCTCCATCACAATTCACAACACTGAACCAGGTTGAACAATCAAAGGAGCTCTCTTTCAGCAATCCCCGTCAGCGAAGCCTGAAATTGGCCTTTAAATCGATCAATAACCTGATAATCATACCAATACAGGTAAATGGATCAGATACTCTCAATTTTATACTTGACACAGGGATCAATACTTCAATAATCTGTGATCTTACTACAGGTGAGGAACTTAAACTGAACTTTGCCCGTGAGATCAAATTGCAGGGGCTGGGTACAGGTACTCCTCTGGAAGCAATTCATGCTTTTGGAAATGAGATCAATGTATCCGGTTTAGAAGGAATAAATCAGGATTATTTCGTACTGCTGGAAAATGTTTTCCAATTATCATCAAAGCTTGGTTATCAGATTCATGGCATACTGAGTTACAGTGTATTTAACTCATTTGTCACTGAAATAAACTATGATAAAGAAGAAATCATATTCTATGATCCTGAATACTTCAGGTATAAAAATAACTCCAGACTATATGCAACTCTTCCGTTAATCATCCATGACAAAAAGCCCTTTATGCTTATTAGTCTGAAGTTGCCTGATGGCAGAATTATACCCCTGAAAGTCATGATTGATACAGGAGCAAGCAGTTCTCTCTGGCTTGACAAGAATACAATAAAAGATTTTAAAATTCCAGCCGGGGAAAAGAAAACTTTTCTCGGAAGCGGATTAAGCGGCGATGTTAATGGATATCTTGTAAGAATTGATAAAGTATCTATCGATCGTTTCAATCTGGATGACGTTATAATATCACTTCCGGATTCAGTATCAATAGAGTACACTACAGGGCCAGAACAGCGGAACGGAAGCCTTGGTGCTGAGATACTGAGGAGATTCAATATCGTTATTGATTTCCCCAACGAACTTATTACATTCAGCAAAAACAACAAGTTCAATGAACCTTTCTCGTACAATATGTGCGGGATAGAGCTCATGTGCCCCTACCCTGGTCTCAACTTCTACCAGGTATCCAAGGTATATAGCGGATCACCGGCCGAAAAGGCAGGAATACTCAAATACGATTTTATTTACTCAATAAACGGTACAGATGCAGACGAGCTTTCATTGAACGAGATATATAAGCTATTTCAGGGAAAAGCAGGGAATAAGATAAAGATCACCATTGACCGCTCCGGTCAAAGAATTAAATACCTGTTCAAACTTGAACAGTATATTATGTCTGAATTCTGAGATAAAAACAGTTTACTGATATTCGTCGTTTTGCCGTTAAAATAAAACCTGTATTTTTGGAGAGTTATTACATTTTGCTATTTATGCATTATTTATTACAGAATATGAAAAGATTAATTTTTATCATTTCGGTACTGCTGTTTATTAATTATTCATGCAGTTACTTATCCAGGAAGTCTTCAGGTGAAAATTCTGCTTTAAATCTGTCAGAACTTACAACAGATAATTTTTCTGATAAGATTGCCGATAATGTGGGTAAAGAAGTCACTATATCCGGCAGGGTCACGCATGTATGCAGACGTAGCGGACAAAGGCTATTCATAACAGGTGAAGATTCATCTAAAACCATCAGGGTAACAACCGGTGAGAATATTCCCGTATTTGATATCACCCTTGAAGGGAATATGATCACTGTAAGAGGTATTGTAAAAGAACTGATCATTGATGAAGCCTATCTTGCAGAGTGGGAAGCAGAAGTTACTGATGGCGCCGCGGAAGAGAATAAAGGCCATGAGGATGGACTTGACGAGCATCAAAAGGAGGAATCTGAAGGTTCAGGCACAGATCCTCTTGCCAGCATCCAGAAGCTCAGGGAAGATATTGCAGCCAGTGGCAAAGACCATCTGTCTGACTACTGGATTGAAACTTTAGAATTCAGTATAGTTGAATAAAGGGCTCTGGATCTTAGATCATGAATATCAGGAACTGGATCAGGATTCTTCATCGGGATACAGGATATATATTCTTTGGAATGTGTATTGTATACGGCTTATCGGGTATTGCCCTGAACCATCTTGATGACTGGAATCCTGATTATGTTATTACCCACAAAAGTTTCAGTGTAAGCGATATCCCTGATAAAGATGCTATCGGAAAAGACTGGATTTTATCAGTGATCTCAGGTGCTGATCTGGATGTCAATTACAGGAGCCATTATTTCTCCGGCGCGAATACCCTTAAAGTTTTCCTGAAGGAAGGTGCAATCACAGTTGATATTAAGTCTGGCGAAGCTCAGCTTGAGCAGATTAAAAGAAGACCCGTTTTCAGGGAAGTCAATTTCCTCCATTATAATAAACCAAAAAAACTCTGGACCTGGTTCTCAGATATTTTTGCAGTGTCGCTTATATTCCTTGCCTCAACCGGTTTATTTATGGTCAAAGGCAAAAAAGGCATTACCGGAAGGGGTGCATGGCTGACACTCCTCGGAATAATCATACCGCTTATTTTCCTCTTCATTTACCTCTGGTAATCCGGAGCTAAATCAAATTCCAAATTAATTCCATTGTTCTCAAAATTTTAATTTCATCTTTAATTATTTATTATCTTCGGTTGAATGTAAATCTTTCAGTATTTCACTTTTTTTAGTAACATATAATGAGTGAAAAGATATTAAAAGCCCTGATGCAGTTATTTGCTATAATCGCCAGGCCAGATAGCAGCAGAAGTGACCGTAAAACAGTAGTAAAGTCGTTTCTTAGCCGCCAGCTTAACGCTGAGCTTGTGGAAGAATATCTGGGAGTTTTTGATGAATTTTATACTCTGCACCAGGAGAAGCAAAAAGAGTCTTCAAAAAGAATACTCAGGATCTCGTCGAGTTCCGTCAGGGTTCTTAAAATCTGCACAGCCATCAATGAAGAGCTGATTCAACCTCAAAAGATCATAGTTCTGATACAGCTGCTTGAGTTTGTTAAATCTGATAGCGATAAAATTACCATTCAGGAAATGGAATTTATCAATACTGTGGCTGAAACCTTTAATATTCCTGATGAGGAATACAAGGAGATAAAAGATTTTGTCCTGTTTTCCTTTATCCAGGTACCTGATTCCTCCCAGATACTGCTAATAGACAATAATAAAAGCTACGAACACGATAAGACCAAGCATATTTTTGTTGATGGATTGCAGGGCCAGATTCGTGTTCTTCATGTTCCAAGCACAAAAATGCATTTCATCCGGTATATCGGTGAGAATGAAATGTACCTGAACGGCCAGATGATTCAGCAGGACAAGGTGTACGTCTTCACAAACGGATCATCGATAAGGAACCAGCTGATAAAACCTGTATACTACAGTGATGTGGTGAGCATGTATCAGATGGATAAGATCAGGGATAAGATCATTTTCGAGGTTAATGAAATCGAATACCAGTTCAAAGGTGGTAAGCATGGATTGCATGCCCTGAGCTTTAAAGAAGAATCCGGCAGGCTGATTGGTATTATGGGAGCCAGCGGTGCCGGAAAATCAACTCTTCTGAATGTACTTAATGGTTCCACCCCGCCCTCCTCAGGGGAAATCCTGATTAATGGAATTAATATCTTCAATGAAAGGAAAAAGGTCGAGGGAATAATCGGCCATGTTTCACAGGACGATCTTCTGATTGAGGAGCTTACAGTTTACCAGAACCTGTATTACAATGCCAAATTATGCTTTGATAATTATACCGAATCACAAATTGTTGAGACAGTAAACCATACCCTGGAAAATCTCGGATTATTTGAAATAAAGGATATTCAGGTTGGCAGTCCCCTCAATAAAAAGATAAGCGGAGGACAGCGGAAAAGATTGAATATTGCTCTTGAACTTATCAGGGAACCTGCCATATTGTTTCTCGATGAACCCACTTCAGGATTGTCATCGAGGGATTCAGAAAATATTCTTGACCTGCTTAAAGAATTATCACTGAAAGGCAAACTTGTATTTGTGGTTATACACCAGCCATCTTCTGAGATATTCAAGATGTTCGACCGGATGATAATTCTGGATACCGGCGGCTGGCTTATCTATAGCGGAACACCTGTTGACTCTATAATGTATTTTAAAGAAAGGATGCATCACGCCAACTGGAACGAGAGTGAGTGTCATTCCTGTGGTAACGTAAATCCCGAACAGGTTTTCAACATTGTTGAGTCAAGTGTACTGGATGAATATGGTAAGATGACCAAAACACGTAAGATCTCCCCCGGAGAATGGCATAACCACTATCTGGAGTTTAAAGAAGAAGAAAAAACAATAATTACCGAAACACCAAGGATTCCAGCTATAAATTTTAAAATCCCCAATCAAATTAAGCAGTTCCTGATCTTCCTTAAGCGTGATATCCTGTCAAAACTCTCAAATACCCAGTATCTTTTCATCAATTTTCTTGAAGCACCGGTCCTGGCCGTCCTTTTATCATACATCATTAAATATTACAGTGTTAATGTAACCAATATCTATGGTTATACCCTCGAAGGCAACTCTAATCTCCCTGTGTATATTTTTATGGCTGTGATAATTGCGATCTTTATGGGTTTGACTGTCAGTGCTGAAGAAATAATCAAGGACAGGAAGATTAAAAAGCGTGAAGAATTTCTTAATTTGAGCTGGGCGAGCTACCTGATATCGAAAGTAGCGCTTCTACTCGGCCTTTCTGCAATTCAGGCCATCACATTTGTATTAATAGGAAATTCAATCATGGAAATTAAGGGCATGTACTGGCAATACTGGCTTGTGCTTTTCAGTGCCTGGGCGTCTTCAAACCTTATGGGGCTATTAATATCCGACAGTTTTAAGACAGTTGTGACCATTTATATCCTGATACCGTTTCTCGTTATTCCGCAAATAATGCTTAGCGGGATAATAGTGAAGTTTGAAAAAATAAATCCGGATATTTCCTCACCCACCAGTATTCCATGGTATGGCGAAATAATTAGAGCGAGGTGGGCTTATGAGGCACTTGCGGTATATCAGTTTAAAAACAATAAGTTTCAGAAACAGTTCTATCTTTTTGATAAAGCTATGAGTGTAGCGGACTTTAAAAAGAATTACTGGACCGTAAACCTGATTAATAAAGTAGATTTCGTCGAAAGGAATTTAGCAGATGCAGACCAGCGTGAAGCAGTTGAAAAGGATCTGAGAGTCTTAAAAAACGAAATTGAAAAAGAGCTCAGGTATAATAAAAATATTGAATTTAAATACCTCGACAAGCTGAGTATTGGTTCAGTTAGCACAACGGGAATAGAAGAGACAAGGGATTACCTGAGCAGGATAAGACAATATAATATAAAGCTGTATAATAAATACAGTGACGAAAAAGACAAGTTAATCAGTAATTTACGGAAAGATGAACAGGGCAATGAGGAGTATTTCAGGATTAAACGGGAATATGACAATGAGTCCCTGACTGAATTCGTGACAAACTCCAATGTAATGGAAAGGATCATTGAATACAAGGATCAGCTTTATCAGAAAATAAATCCGATTTACATTGATCCACAGAACAAATTTATTAAAGCTCATTTTTACACTCCGTGCAAACAAATATTCGGAAGTTATTTCAGTACATTTTGGATTAATGTTATTGTTTTGTGGGCAATAACTGTCGTTCTTTATGTAATTCTGTATTTCAGGCTTCTTAAAAAGTTTCTTGATCTTACTGAACGCATAATCGACAGGATTAAATTAAGCAGGATTGAACAGTAAATTCCGGAAAATAAAAAGAGCTGCGTGACTGCAGCTCTTTTATAATATTGGAATTATGAAATAATCGAAGATCGTAGAGTTTTACCTGTCGTTATTCAACAATTTCAATCATCTTAAACGGAACGCGGATAATTGATTCATAATCCTCACCTGCTTCCAGCATATCCTCATCATCTTCTTCATAATACCAGTTTATTATCACCTCGTGCTTTGATTTATGGATAGTTTCCAGTTTTTTGAATACATCCAGAATGCACTTCGATGAACTGGTATTAAAATATTCAAGTTGAACGTTTACAGTTGTTTTTTCCAAAGGATTTTTTGCATATTCCTCAAGCCAGTCGACCAAAGGTTTATAGAATTCAATGGAATTCTCGGGAATTGATCTTCCCTTTATTTCTATGATTCCTCTACTACCGTCAAATTTAACAGTTGGAGTCTTTGGTGTTCCTTCGATTGAAATTGGTTCCATACTATCTTCGATTAAATTATAAATTAAAAATAAATTCAGGTAATTAACACATCCAGGTTAAAAAAGTAAAAATCATCTTCATAATGCTGGAAAGTATATTCAAGCTTATTCCCTGTTTTCCTTGCAATATCAACAAGCCCAAGACCTCCGCCGCCTTTCGCTGATAATTTCTGGTGATTCAGGATAAACTTATACATATCTTTCAGTTCATCCTTAGACAGCGAATTGATCTTATCAATCCTGTCTTTAAGGAATTTTATCTTTTCAGAGGTAACAAAATTTCCAGTTGTAATTTTATAAGAATCCTCAACTTTTGCGATTACGACTATTCCAAACTTTGATTCGAACTTATCACGTGTTTTCAGCTGTTCAGGGAGTTCTTCGACATGATGATAAAGATTTTGAAGGCTTTCAACCAGGACGTTGTATACTTTCTTCCTTATTTTAGCTTCTTCATCTACAACTTCAAGCTTCGATTCAACTTCCTCCAAAACATTATTGATAAGGTCGGTCGTAATACTGCCTTTAAATGCCAGAACAACATCTCCACCATTCAGCTTGGAATAGTACTCTTTAACATCGAAGCTCATCTGTGGGATTCTATTTTTATTACTAAGATAATATGTAAAAGGGATTTTAGCTCAACAAATATATAAAAAATTATAACTCTCCAAAAAAATAGGTTATCCCATATCTTTTTTCCATCTGTAAAATCCAAAAATTGCAATGACTGTGAAAATAAAATACAGAAATACAGTAGGATACATATCTTTATACAGATATAATCCGACTGAAATAGCATCCACAACAATCCAGACGATCCAATGTTCAAGTATTTTTCTTGCCAGCATCCATGTAGCGATGATACTGCCTGCTGTTATTAAAGCATCTCCCCAGGGCACATCTGAATCTGTTAATTTATTCAGAAGGATAGCTATTACCAGCCACAGGAGGATAAAAATAATTGAAAGAATAAAAGCGGTCAATAACCTTATCCTTGTTACAGACAGCTTCTCAGATTCAGTGCCAGGCTTTCCGCAGGCCCAATTATACAATCCATAGATACTTATCAGCAGATAATATCCCTGCAGCGACATATCAGCATAAAATCGATTGGAGTAAAATATATAAATGAAAAATGCAGAGGAAATAATACCAAAAGGCCAGAGCCAGATATTTTGTTTTACAGAAAAGTACAAATAAACCAGACTGGTTATTACTCCCAGAATTTCAATATAATTATCTGCGAACCAGTTAATGGTCAATTTATTCAGGTTAAATACCTATCCGGAATTAAAGTTTAATTTAATGTCTGCAGCGCTGCCTGGTATTTGTTGGTATCCTTAAGGACCTCTATTGCTTTGAGGTAGCTTTCATCTTTTGTATTATAAACCTGGTAGAATTCACTTGAATTCCATAGGTCACGCGCAACATATGCCTTTATTACGGTCTTAATATGTTCTTCTGATCTTGAAAAATCCGAATCATTCCATGTCAAATCCTGACTTTCAGCATAAGCTGATAGCTGGCTGATAATATCATCTGTTACTTCAAATCTAACATTAAAAGCATTGAAATCAGGATATCTTGCATTAAGATTTTCCCTGTTATCATCAACATAATTCAGAACAAATAAGTTAAGGATGCCTTTGTTGATAAGTCTCCTGTAATAATCGCTCTGATATGATGTATCAAGAGGAACAAAATAATCTGGCATTATTCCTCCTCCCCCATAAACAACTCTTCCTGAGTTCAGAGTTTTGTACCTGAGTGAATCCGGAAAAACAATACTATCGCTGGATGTTAATTCACCGTTGTTGAATCTGTTAACAAGATCATTCGAATATTCATCATACCCCTTATCATATGGTTTTTGTATCAGCCTGCCAGATGGTGTATAATAGCGAGCTATTGTAAGCCTTACCATCGAACTGTCGATAAGCAGCATGGGATTCTGAACGAGTCCTTTACCAAATGATCTCCTTCCGACAATAATTCCGCGGTCCCAATCCTGGACTGCTCCGGCCACAATCTCACTGGCTGAGGCTGAACCTTCGTCAATCAGAATAATTACCCTTCCTTCTTCAAAATTTCCCCGGGATGATGCAACATAATTACGTTTTGGATGCTTCTCTCCTTCAGTATAGACTATCAGCTTTCCTTCGTTCAGGAACTGGTCTGCAAGCTTAACTGCTACTTCCAGATAACCTCCTCCGTTGCCACTCAGATCAATTATCAGATCCTGCACCCCATCCTTTTTAAGCTCCATCAGGGCTGATTCGAATTCATCCACTGTTGTGAAGGAAAACCGGTTAAGTTTGATATATCCGATCCTGTTATCAATCATATAGGATGCATCAAGACTGTATATGGGTATCTTATCCCGCGTAATAGTAAAATCAATAAGATCCTCAGTAGATCTTCTCAAAATGGATACTGTTACCTGAGTTCCCTTTTTCCCTCGCAACCGGGAAAATACATCTGTTGTTTTAATACCTTTCCCGGCAACGTTTTCCCCGTCAATAAATATTATCCGGTCACCTGCCAGAATTCCCACCTGTTCTGAAGGACCGCCCGGGATAGGATTAACTACGAAAATGGTATCATCGAGTATATTAAATGAAACCCCAATTCCTTCAAAGTTTCCCTGCAATGGTTCATTCATCTGCTTTACTTCCTCCTTGTTCATATAAGTTGAATGTGGATCCAGGGATTGCAACATTTCAATTATGGCATTTTCAACAAGTTCTGACTTATTGACACTGTCCACATAATATTTATCTATCCAGTTAAGTACCTGACTGAATTTCAATGACTCATCACTTAAGACCTGGGCTTTAGTACTGCCATTAAAAATCAGAATCAATCCAACCAGAATGCATGTCAATTTCTTTTTCATTAAAAGGAAAATTTATTTATTAACCCCAAAATTAATTTTTAATTTAGAAATAATCTAAATAACCTGCATGAAACTGTATCGAAAACAGAAAAATTTTATTCTATCCCGATAAAATCAAATTTCAGTCCTGAAAGTTCTTCAAGTTCTTTACCGTTATCAAAGAGTAGTACATCATCATTTTCATAATGCCACTGCACTATAACTGGAACATAGACGTTTATTCTTTTTAAAACCTCCAGTACAGATATCAGAAATCTTATAGATCCGGAATTATAGTAGTTAAGATTAAATGCAAATTGTATCCCGGGATATGTGCCGGCTGAGCCAGCAATTAAAGATTCTGCGAACTCATTAAGCCAGTCCAATACCGGTGAATAAAAGGCTATTACATCTTCTGGCAAGGATATTCCGGAAATTTCAAATTTTCCTGTATCAGGATCAAAATTAACAGCCGGGCTGTACCTGGTTGGTTCCAGATGTAATAGCTTCATAATTAAAACTTATTCCCACTCAATTGTTGCAGGAGGTTTAGAACTGATATCCAGAACGACTCTATTGATACCCTTGACCTGGTTAATAATATCATTTGATACCCGGCTAAGAAAATCATATGGCAATTTAGCCCAGTCGGCAGTCATTCCGTCTGTCGATGTAACAGCTCTCAGGGCTACCACATTTTCATAGGTGCGTTCATCACCCATCACACCAACGGTATTAACAGGCAGGAGTATTACACCGGCCTGCCAGATTTCATCATAAAGCCCTTCTTCAATTAATGCACTTATAAAAATATTGTCTGCTTCCTGAAGAATCCTTATTTTCTCCCTGGTTACTTCCCCCAGAATTCTCACTGCAAGCCCTGGTCCGGGGAAAGGATGACGTCTGAGTATTGAAACATCCATTTTCAGGTTCGCTCCCACTTTCCTTACCTCATCCTTAAACAGCAGTCTTAATGGTTCAATTACTTTTAGTTTCATTGTTTCAGGTAATCCGCCGACATTATGATGAGATTTTATTTTGGCTGATGGCCCATTAACAGAAACAGATTCAATGACATCGGGGTATATTGTACCCTGTGCAAGCCACCTGACTCCTTCAATGTTTCTGGCGGCCTTCTCAAATGTTTCAACAAACATCCTGCCAATTATCTTTCTTTTCTCTTCAGGATCCAGAATCCCTTGCAGAGACCTGATAAAATCATCACCTGCATCCACTCCGACTACATGTAATCCAAGCCTTCTGTATATACTGAGCACATTTGCAACCTCATTCTTCCTCAGGAATCCATTATCAACAAAAATATTAGTCAGCTTATCACCAATTGCTTTATGCAATAGCATCGCAGCTACTGATGAATCAACTCCCCCGGATAAACCAAGGACTACCCTGTCCTGGCCTATTTTCTGTTTGAGTTCTTTTATCGCCGAATCGATGAATGAATCCGGAGTCCATGACCGGGAACACCCGCATATACCAATAACGAAGTTCTCAAGTATTTGTTTTCCTTCAGTGGTATGATAGACCTCAGGATGGAACTGCAGTCCGAAAATGAGGCTTTCATGCGATGAAAAAGCACCGATTGAAATATCCCGTGTGCCGGCTATGATCCTGAATTTCTCCGGCAAACTAACAACAGTATCACCGTGAGACATCCAGACCTGTGTGTTTTCAGTGATGTTTTTGAACAGAGGGCTTGACTGGTCAATGTACTTAAGGTTTGCCCTACCATATTCTCTTGATTTCGAGGGCAATACCTCACCTCCGTTAATATGTGCCAGCATCTGTGCACCATAACATATACCCAGCACCGGAACTTTCCCTTCAATATTTGAGATATCGGTGACAGGTGCTGATTTATCTCTTACTGAAAAGGGACTACCCGAAAGTATTATACCTTTAACATTTTCATCCAGTAAAGGAATCATACTAAAAGGATAGATCTCACAATAAACATTCAGCTCACGTACCTTCCTGGCAATCAGCTGAGTATATTGAGAACCAAAATCCAGTATAATTATTTTCTCATTCATTTCCAGATTGTTTTCAAACCGCCGTACCTTTTTCCCTTATACGGGACACTGTAAAGACATCACCATCATTAACTGCCGTGGTTTCGGGAAAAATCTCCTGTGCTTCCTTTTCAAATGTATCGTAGTTTTTATAACGAGATGAAAAATGGCCAATAAGGAGTTTCCGCACTTCTGCTTTCAAGGCAATTCCGGCTGCCTGTTTAGATGTTGAATGAAGGGTTTCAGCAGCAAGATCTTCGTCTTTATGCAGGAAGGTGGCTTCATGATAAAGAATATCCACATTTTTAATCAGTTCAATAATTTTTTCTGAATAGGCTGTATCTGAACAGTATGCATATGATCTGACACGAAAGGGTGGCAATGTCAGTTCAGAATTGGGAATGGTCTCTCCTTCATTTGTCTTAAAGTCTTTCCCATCTTTAATTTTTACAATATCCCTGATCGGTATTTCATATTTTTCAACCATTTCCTTTTTTATATTCCTGGGCGCCTGCCTTTCCCTGAAAAGAAATCCGCATGTCGGGACCCTGTGTTTTAAGGGTATTGTTATTACTTCAACATTTGTGTCCTTATGGATAGTGGCAGAACGATGATGTTGAAATTTGTGAATTGCGATATCAAATGACAGATCATTCTGAAAGAACTCCAGGTGATCGAGTATCAATTCCTCTATCTGGTCAGGTCCGTAAATATGCAATGTTGCAGTTCTGCCAATAAGGTTAAATGAGGAGATCAACCCAAAAAGTCCGAAAATATGATCGCCATGCAGATGACTGATAAATATATGGTTTATTTTGCCAAGACGTATTCTGAATTTTCTAAGTTGAATTTGTGTCCCTTCTCCGCAATCTATCAAAAAAAACCGCTCATTTGCATTTAACAAATGAGCGGTTGGAAATCTTTCTGATGTCGGTAAAGCCGAACTACTTCCTAATATTGTTACAGAAAAAGGCACTTTGACAGACTAATCAGTTACCTGATCAGCTTAATCCCTTCATCCACTGTAGCAGTGATATTCAGGACAGTATCGAGCTGGGAAATGGTGATCAGTCTTTCCACTGCCTCATTAAGTCCGGTTAATACAAATGTTCCATTTGCATTCTTGCATAACCGGTTTGCAACAAGTATTGCACTGAGTCCTGAAGAATCGCAGTACCTGACATTGGACAGATCGAGAATGATATTTTTTTCTCCATTACCTGAAACCAGTACCAACTCAGATTTAAGATTTGGTGCGATGTGAGTATCAAGTTTCTCTTCCATCACCTGGATCAGGGTATAGTTTTCAAGTTTTTCAATCCTGAATTCCATTTTTTTAGTTATTAATGATACTTGTTATTTTTTCTTGTCTGTATCCTTTTCCTTGCTTCCGCCCTTTTTTTCATTCTTCTCCATTTCGGTTTTCAGAGCAGCCAGGTCAGTGATATCACCAAGGGTTGTTTTTTCAAGATTGCTTTTTATTTTCCTGGTGGCTCTTTTGGTTTCAGCACCTTCTTTACGTTTTGTATCTTCTCCTTTTTTCTTTACTTCCTCATAAACCCTGGAATGGGAAAGAACAATCTTTTTCGCTCCTTTATTAAACTCTATTACTTTAAAATTAATCTTCTCATCAAGCTTGGCAGTTGTTCCGTCTTCCTTTACCAGGTGGCGTGGTGTAACAAATCCTTCAACTCCGTAAGGAAGAGAGACTATTGCACCTTTTTCGCTTATTTCGGTTATCGTGCCTTCATGAATAGAATCCAGTATAAAAATTGTCTCGAAAACATCCCATGGATTTTCTTCGAGTTGCTTATGCCCGAGGCTCAATCTTCTGTTTTCCTTGTCAATCTCAAGCACAACAACTTCTATATCATTGCCGATTGCAGTAAATTCATCAGGATGCTTGATTTTTTTGGTCCATGACAGATCCGAAATATGAATCAGCCCGTCGACACCTTCTTCTATTTCAACGAACACTCCGAAATTAGTAAAGTTACGAACTTTTGCTGTATGTTTTGTTCCAACAGCATATTTTTCTTCAATTTTTCCCCATGGATCCGGCTTAAGTTGTTTCATCCCAAGCGACATTTTTCTGTCTTCCCGGTCCAATGTAAGTATGACTGCTTCAACCTCATCACCGACTTTCAGGAACTCCTGTGCACTCCGCAGGTGCTGTGACCATGACATTTCGGAGACATGTATAAGGCCTTCAACTCCCGTTGCTATTTCAACAAATGCACCATAATCCGCCATAACAACAACTTTTCCCTTAACCTTATCACCGACTTTAAGATTTTCATCAAGTGAATCCCATGGATGCGGGGTAAGTTGTTTTAATCCAAGCGCTATTCTCTTCTTGTCATCGTTGAAATCAAGTATAACTACATTAAGTTTCTGATCCAGCTGTACAATTTCTTCGGGATGGTTAACCCTGCCCCATGAAAGGTCAGTAATATGGATTAATCCGTCCACGCCTCCAAGGTCTATAAATACTCCGTAACTGGTGATATTTTTAACTGTTCCTTCCAGAACCTGGCCTTTTTCCAGCTTAGAGATAATTTCTGTTTTCTGGAGTTCAAGTTCAGCTTCAATCAATGCTTTATGAGATACAACCACATTTTTAAATTCATGGTTTATCTTAACTACTTTAAATTCCATTGTTTTGCCGACGTACGCATCATAATCCCTGATTGGTTTGACATCTATCTGGGAACCAGGAAGGAAAGCTTCAATACCAAATACGTCGACAATCATTCCTCCTTTAGTGCGGCATTTAATATATCCTTTTATTATTTCATCTTTTTCAAGTGATTCATTAACCCTGTCCCATGAACGAAGCGCCCTTGCTTTTTTATGTGACAGAACAAGCTGTCCTTTTTTATCCTCCTGGCTTTCAACATAAACTTCAACAGTATCGCCTATTTTCAGGTCAGGATTATACCTGAATTCGTTAAGACTGACAACACCTTCGGATTTATAACCAATGTTGATAACAACTTCCCGTTTGTTCATCCCTATCACGTTGCCATCAACAACCTCATTCACAGCAATTGTGGAAAGGGTTTTGTCATACATCGAAGTAAATTTTTTCCGTTCATCTTCGGTGTACACTGCATCATCAGTTCTATAGCTATCCCAGTCAAAATTCTCTATAACAGAAGGTGTGGCATTTGTTTCCGGTTCCTTTTGTATTACATCAACTGGTTTTTCTTTTTTCGATTCTTCCCCTTCCTCAGTTATTATCTCAGCAACCGGCTCAGAATCAATTGTTTCATGTTTAGTTTCAACTGCAACATCCTGAGGTTTTTCCTCTTTGTGTTCTGCAGTAACATCTTCTTTTACTTTTTTCCCGGATGAAGATTTTGGTTTTGCTGCTGGTTTTTCTGCCTTTTCGTTTTTGATTTCCTTTTTAGTTTCAACTTTTTTAACCTGTTCTTCCTTTTCAGCAGCAGATTCTTTTTCTTTCTTAGTCATATAAAAAATAATTAATAATTAGTAAGTTAGACATTATTTTAATTAAATCGAGCTGCAAAATTATAATTTTATTCGGAATTGAAACACTGTTCACGCTAAATAAGTTATTTTCTTAAAAAGACATATCTTTAGACTTTTTATAAATAAATCCCACGACTGATGAAAATAACCATTGTCGGAACCGGTTATGTTGGACTTGTTACAGGTACCTGTTTTGCAGAAACTGGAGTTGAAGTTACATGTATTGATAAGGATAAAGAAAAAATAGACAAGCTAATGAACGGGAAAATCCCAATCTATGAACCCGGGCTTGAAATAATGGTAACACGGAATATTCAAAAAAAGACATTATCATTTTCAGCTGATCTCAAATCTTCACTTCCTGATTCAGATGTTGTTTTTATCGCAGTTGGGACCCCTCAGGATGAGGATGGCAGTGCCGATCTGAGATATGTTGTTGAGGTGGCTTCTGAAATAGGGAAAACTATAGATAAATACATCCTCGTGGTGACAAAGAGCACTGTCCCTGTTGGCACTGCAGAGAAGGTAAGGAAGGTCATTCAGAATGAACTGAAAAAGCGTAATCCGGATCTTCCATTCGATGTCGCTTCAAACCCTGAATTCCTTAAAGAAGGCGATGCAGTTGAAGATTTTCTAAGGCCCGACAGGATTGTAATTGGTGTCGATTCGGACCGTGCAGAGAAGATCATGAAAAGATTATATCATCCATTTCTCCTTAACAATCATCCGTTGATCTTCATGGACATACCTTCAGCTGAACTGACCAAGTATGCAGCTAATTCAATGCTTGCAACAAAAATCA
>Ga0105095_10000802_pt1 | contig 15747 bp, 15 predicted proteins | sample PPLLak2March2015_2_FD_79180 | JGI IMG/M metagenome (GOLD analysis project Ga0105095, IMG submission 79180) | Freshwater sediment microbial communities from Prairie Pothole Lake near Jamestown, North Dakota, USA - PPLs Lake P8 Core (3) Depth... | ecosystem: Environmental > Aquatic > Freshwater >...
GGAAAAAATTGAACAGGAGCGGAAAATATCCGCATTCCGGGAGGCTGACCAGCAGAAACAGGAACACTACGAGCATAAAATAACAGAACTCAATGCCCTGAAACAACAGCTCGATGACGACAGGATCCGTCTCCAGGAAGCGAGGGAGGAAGAGGTGCGTATCCGGTTTGAAAAGATGCGTGCGACCTGGAGAAATCACGAAGATACCGTTGAAGAACTGATACGCGGTATCTGTTCACGCCACCAGATCCAGTACATTGACAAGGAGCATGTTCCTTTTAAAGGATCTCCGGATAATACCCTGAAAATTGCGGATGAATACATCATCTTTGATGCAAAGAGTCCGCTTTCCGATGATCCGGGGAATTTCCCTGCATATATCCGGCAACAGACCGAGCAACTGAAAAAATATGTAATGGAACCTGGTGTGAATAAATCGCTGTTCCTTGTCGTCCCCACCAATACCATTGACTCGATCGATCAATACTATTACAACCTGGCTGACTATGTCGTGCATATTGTGACGGCAGATGCACTGGAACCTGTTATCCTGGGCCTGAAGAAGATCGAGGACTATGAATTTGCCCGGCAGCTCAGCCCTGAGGAACGTGAAAATATCTGCCGGGTCATCGGGAAATTTGCCCATGCCACCAAACGAAGGATCCAGATTGACAGTTATTTCTGTGGCGAATTCATCAACATACTCAACAACTGCAACTGCCTGCCGGATGAAATTCTTGAAAAAACCAAAGATTTTGAGCGATCCGATAAGATGAATCCACCCCTGGAGAAGCGTGCAAAGCTGATATCTCCCGACCAGCTGAAAAAGGATGTTTACCGTATCAGATCAGAAGCTGACGGGCAGGAAATTGATGTTGGTGCGACCGGGACCGTGATGGAAACATTACCGTTATACAAAACGGATGATAAAACCATCCCGCTGGTTGAGGATCCCGATAAAAAAGAATAAATCCTCTCCTCCATTCACCTGTTAATCCCCGGTTCCGGGTTATTTTTCTAAAGTACTTTTGATCCCATTTTCCCTGGAGGGAAAAGCCGGCAGGAGGAATGATTACCCAAGGCTTTTTCATCTTTGAACAATGAGAGGAGGTAGTGCCGGAAGGGGGGAAGACAGTGAAATTTCATACGGTCATGTTACGGTCCTTTTTGGGAAAGGCGAATCGTATTGAACAAAACCTGGCTTTGCTGAGCAAAGAGGGACGTTCACAAAAATCGGCAGAAGATATTGCGAACATTGAAAGGAGGTTTGAAAGAATCAAGGAGGTTTATATTCCCAGGATAAAAACTGCAACAGGGCATGAATTTCTTAACCCGTACCTGTTCTATTTCGTTTTCCTGCACAAAGAGATCATGATGGTCTTCAATGAAGCGCAGACGGTCACACCGGGGGGAATGCCCTTACTGAGTCCACAGGACCTGCGGGAGATGACAGAAATATCCAAAGAAAGACTGACCCTGGCGTATATAGGTGACGCTGTTCTGGAAATTGGCGTTATGGCCAGCATCTGGTCTTTTCAGGAACCACAAAAAATCCCCCTGAATGAATTCCTGCACAATGAGAGAAACAAACTCGTGGAAAATGAGCCTTTGTCCCGGTTCTGGGATTCGCTGGAGCTCAATGATCCACCGATTATTCCCAATCTTCCTCCCGAAAACGGTGAAACGAAAGGTTCCTCGATGGAAGCTGTTTTTGGAATTATTTTTCTCGAAGGCGGACTGGATGCTGTAGAAACGGCTCTCCAGAATCTTAAAAAATATTATGGGAGAACAAAATAATCCTCCCGTTTTCCGGACTCAAAACAGACAGGAAACGAAAGAATACGATAAGCCTGCAAAGATACCTGCTGTCATGCCGGGTTAACCCGAAGGCCTGTTAAAAAAATATATTCCGGCTATGTTATATTTTTCCCACTAACTCATCCGGAATATCGGGTACCGTGTTATCCGGGCTCTCCGGCTCTGAGGGAGGCGTTGTCTCCACCTTCCACCACAGGAAAGCAATTGAGAAACCGATAAAGACCACCAGGAGAACCGCACTCCACAGGTTCTCTGCTACCCGCAGGTTAAAGGGGATGGACATCCCCATGGAATCGTTGATCGCCCCGATAATGATGGTTACGATGAGGAAGAGGATACCTCCGATCATAACCCCGAGAAGCAGTGCGGCGGTGATCCTCAGCCATGCCGGTCCTGCCATTTTTAGTTCCATGAATTCCCATTGCACAATAGTTGTATTTAGTAATTGGCACCGGGGGAGGAGGATCAGCGATCCAACCTTGTTCCGCGTCGCAGGTCCAAACCACTCCGGCAGGTCCGGACAGATCTGATCCGGAATGACCGTCACTTTAACACCCTGTTCAGCCCCGGATTATAGGGACCCGCACATACACGAGCCGGATAAGGATTCACCTTGGAGACTTTCCGGGAATATGAAGATGACCTGCCTTTGCCCTGACGATCTGCCAACCGGGTCACCTGGATTTTCAGGAATGGGTGAATGAGAAGGCAGGAAAAATGCGACCGGGAAGATCATATGAGCCCGAGAAACTCCTGAGCAGCTATAATAAGACCTGGAAGGCTCCCGGAGATCCTCCTGCCGGTTATCTCTACCGTTTCCCGTTTTGGTGAGGAGGGGAAAAAGGGAGAGGGATATAACCTGCCTGACCTGAAAAAGGAGCCGGCCGTTTTTTACCGGGCATATCTGCCGGAAAACCGGCCCGTGCAGTCCCCGGATGCCAAAAGGATCCTTTCCCTCCGGAGAATGAATAGGAGCGTTTCATAAACAATCACTCGCATAGTACGCAATTCATGCAAAAGGCGATCGGGATCATCGGCGGGTTACTTGTCTTTGCCGGCATTGCCCTCATCCCGCTGGACCCCGTGGCCGTCCCTTTCCCGGCGCAGCTTACCGCAGCGGTGACCGGGCTGATGGTGATATGGTGGGTCACAGAAGCAATTCCGATCTATGCCACGGCACTTGCACCTCTCGTTTTATTCCCTCTCCTCGGGGTCCTGTCGCCAGCCCAGGCAGCGGTCTCGTATGGAAATGAGACGGTTTTCCTTTTCATGGGGGGGTTCTTTATCGCCGCGGCCATGGTGCGGTGGAACCTTCACCGCCGCATTGCCCTCAACGTGATCAGCCTTGCCGGATCAGGGACAAAGAAACTGGTGCTTGGGTTCATGGCAGCCACGGCGTTCCTGTCGATGTGGATCTCAAACACCGCCACCGCAATGATGATGATCCCCATCGCGCTGGCCCTCGTATCATCTCTCATGCCCGGCGTCATGACTGACAAAAACGGGGAACAGGGCGGGCAGCGGCAGTTTGCCACCTGTCTCCTCCTCGGGATCTGCTATGCTGCAACCATCGGGGGGATGGCAACTCTTATCGGGACACCGCCCAATGCGATCCTGGTTGCCCAGACCTCCGGCATTTTCCCTGAGGCACCCGGCATAGATTTCTTCTCGTGGATGACCTTTGCGGTGCCGTTTATGGCCATCTTCCTCCTCATCGCCTGGTTCTGGCTCACCTCGGTTACCAACCGGAATATGCCGGAGGTGATATCAGGGAGCAGGGACATGATCGGGCAGGAGCTGAAAAAACTTGGCCCGCTTACACCCGCAGAGAAATGGACACTCCTGGTATTCCTTTCCGTTGCGCTCCTGTGGATTTCCCGGACGCCGAAGGTGATCGGATCTCTCGTGATCCCCGGGATTACCACGTATATTCCGGGTGTTACCGATGCCACCATTGCCATCGGTGGGGCGTTGATCCTGTTCATGCTCCCCGCGGATGCGAAGAACGGGACCTTTACCCTTGACTGGCAGGCGGCAAAAGAGATACCCTGGGGGGTCCTGATCCTGTTCGGGGGAGGCATCTGTCTCTCCGAAGGGATCATCAAAAGCGGTCTTGCCGAGCTCATCGCCGGTTCATTTATCCTCCTTGCCGTGCTCCCGCTCGTGGTGATTATTTTCCTGATGGTCCTCTTTATCACCTTCCTCAATGAAGTGGTCTCCAATACGGCGATGGCCTCGATCATGATCCCGCTGGTGGCGATCACGTCGGTTTCGATGGGGATTAACCCGATGATGCTCATGGTGCCGGCAGCCATGGCCTCGTCCCTTGGTTTCATGCTCCCGGTAGGGACCCCGCCCAATGCGATCGCCTATGGGACCGGGTGCATCTCGACAAAAGAGATGGCAAGGGCAGGTTTTGCCCTGAATATCATTGGATGCGTCCTGATCACCCTCTTCATGACGTTCGTTATTCCGGCGGCACTCGGGATTTCACCCGGCCTGCCGGCATGGGCGGTTATACCCGGGGTGTGAGCCGGGAGAGGTTTTACTGCCGATGAGAGGGGACCGATCAGCCCCTTGACCCCCTGACCACTGTTATTCCTCGTCCGGTCCGTCCTGGCATACCGCCCGGGCTTGCCCGGCGGATTTATAGTGATCGAATGCCTGGTGAGGACAGAGGTCATTTCTCAACGGATAGAAATTCCCGGCCCATGAAGACACTGATTTTCCTCAAAACGAGACATTAACACCACCTGATTATAATATACCATAAAGAACGTGAAATAACGCTGATTGTCAAAGAAATCCTGGCAAAAACCATTCTTTCCAAATCAAAGATCTATCCCCGGGTCATTAATCCCTATACCGGGTGCTCAGGCCCCGGCAAAAAAAACATTTCATCAACCTTGCGGCCAGGTCGTTATACCCGTACCGGAGATCCCGACAGGATACCATCGGACTCCTATAGGGTAACCCGGAATTAAAGAATTTTTTCAAGAATTGAGGCGGCATCCCCGACAAGTCCGGGACATCGGGTAACAAAAAGTCCGCTTATCCGTGCCCTTTCATAGTCTTCAGTATCACTTAAGTCATACCCGACCAGTTCGGTGCAGTTGACCGAACCATGGCGTGCGGTAAATTCCCGGATGAATTCACGGACAAGACCGCGGGTTTTTTCGGTCGCTGCATCATCCCCTTTCTTCGTTTTCCCGCATTTCAGACCGATGACGAGGATGGCCCCGGATACCGCCCCGCACATGTTCCCCGTCTTTGATATACCGGCACCGAATCCACAGGCAATCTTCTTTGCGGTGTCAGGATCCAGACCCATCTCTCCGGAAAATGTGGAAAATACCGCTGACGAGCAGGTAAATCCGCTCATGAATGTTGCCAGGGCTTCCTCAGATTTTGTCATCCTGTTCTTTCCTGACCCCTGCGGAGACAAAAGTATCCGCACAGGCCCCTGCAAAAAACCGTTGTATTTTTCTCACTTAATCGTCCGGTATTTCTGTACCGGGGACTCCGGGATCTCCGGCTCTGATAGAGGAGTTGTCTCCACTTTCCACCACAGGAGAGCGATGGAGAAACCGATAAGGATCACCAGGAGCACCGGACTCCTCAGGTTCTCAGCAATCTGCAGGTTGATGGGGATGGACATCCCCAGGGAATCGTTTATCGCCCTGATGATGAGGGTCACGAAGAGGAAGAGGATGCCTCCGATCAACCCCCCCGGGAAGTATGGCGGCGGCGATACGCAACCATGGTGGTTTTGGCATTTATTCATCCATGAACTCCCATATTATCCGTTCATATGTAGTAATCGGCATCGGGGAGGTGGCATCGGCGATCCAACTCTGTTCCCAAGGAGATGTTTCACCACCTCAGCGGGTCCGGACAGCGCCGATCCGGATGGCCGTCACTTTCGCCCTGTCCTGCCCCGCATTATCTTGACGTGCATAAGATGGGTATAATGACAGGCGGGGGACAGCCCGGAGGATGGTACCGGATAAGCGGCTTTTTCCTGCCTTAGGGAGGGGTGGGATCACGGAAAGATCGGGAGGGCTGCAGCTTTGAAACTGCAAAAGATCGATACCCGGGAAATAAATTTCGATACGATAGACAGCATCGAAGATCTGGAGATGGTATCGGAAGAGGTTATCTGGCAGAATTTTGAGAGGCTGGCGGCTTTCATCTTTGAAAAAAATGATTTCAGTGTTGCGGTAAACACGGTAAAAACATATCAGAAAAAACGAAGGCAGTATGATGTTATCGCCAGGAGGAGCAACGAGACCTTCCTGATAGAATGCAAGAAATGGGCAGGGAACCGTTACCGGTTATCCGCATTAAAAAAGGCTGTCGAACAACACCATGAAAGAACCATGTTTTATAACACTATCATGAATGAGGATGCGGTTCCCCTGGTTGTAACCCTCGTGGAAGAGGAGATACAGCTGTATGCAGGTGTCCCCTTGGTACCTGTTCTCAGGCTCAACGCCTTCATACACGAACTGGATAAGGATGTACAGGGGAACTCATTCCGGGATTACGAAGATGACCTGTCTTTCCCTGACGAGATGCCAACGAATCCCTCTGAATTTTCAGGGACCTGTGAATGAGAAAAAGGAGAAATGCAACCGGGAAAATCACAATGCTCCGGAGCACACCTCATTCACCCTGTCGCTCTGAGTATCTCATCGGTTTCCCGTACCCTGCCCATCCTCCTGAATATGAAGTTTACCGCCGCATTGTGCTGCTCTGCTGACAGGGAGGACATTGCATCCTCTGCAAAGACCTGCCGGAACCAGTACTCGTACGCAAACCGTGCCGTGTTCTCAACGCCGATATCCGTGGATATGCTGCAGAGGACGATGGTCTCCATCCCCCGCCGCCTCAGCTGGAGTTCGAGATCGGTGCCCTAAAACGCTCCCCACTGCTTTTTTGCAATCACGATGTCTGAGAGGACAGGAGCGATCTCCGGGACAAACTCCGACCAGTCCGGGGGCATGGGCCCGGGACGGGAGAATGACAGGTCGCTGTTTCCCTTCAGCATCGTCTCCGGTGCAGCAGCGACATGCACGAGAAATACCGGCATCCCGTTGTTCCTGAATGACTGTACGAGCCTGGCCGCATTCCAAATGACCTCCAGTGCAGGATAGGGCTGCGTGGGCTGTGCCCCCTATTCCCTTCTGCAGGTAAATAACGACAAGGGCAGTTGTTGTTTTGGGCAGCTGCAGTTCCTGCATGGTATCACCAGGGGAGCATAGGGTTCATGGCCCTATTTATTACCCGTGATAAAGGATGTGCAGGGTTGTGTGCAGGGGGTCACGGGTGGATTGTCGTGTATAACCGTAAAAGGAAGGGTTCGAATGGATAATCCTCCATCACCCCCCTCCCATGAGAAATTATTCTCCTGGCAGCATGAACGTCCTCCCTTACTGCCTATGACATTACCAGCTTCGATCTTTTATCCGCAATCCGGGCAGGTCGCAGGATAACTTTTATCGAGACAATCATTATCAAGATCGTCCGGCATCATGTTCACGGATGCACGGTACGAGTCTCCGAACGCCGTCCTGCATCCGGGGCATTTTACTTCAACATCTCCAGGAGGAGATGTCATTCCCGCTATTTCTGGGTGATGGGGGTACAGGATACCGGGAGCATCCGGTGTACATTAACAATCCATTGCAGTTAATGTTTCAATTTTTAGGATACAGGGTCATGCTTTTGATATATGACCGTGAAGTCACCATTTGGTAATCAACATGGATGGATACGCGGGCTCAATAGCCTATGCCGATCTTTCGGCCGGGAAGGTTACAATCAAACCCACACCACCGGAACTCAAAAAGCAGTACCATGGGGGGCGGGGGTTTGGCATCCGGATTCTGACCGATATGGTTGATCCGATGATCGATCCGATGAGTGATAAGAATGTTGTCGTGTTTGCAGCCGGACCGCTGACCGGTACGGGTATCCCGCTGGGGAGCAGGTATGAAGTATCGACAATCTCGCCGCTCTCGGGAACTGCGATGAGTGCAAACAGCGGGGGGGTCTTTGGCTGGAAGATAAAGAAGGCAGGATTCGATGCTGTTGTCGTAACCGGCAAAGCGAAAAAACCGGTCTACCTGCTCCTGGATAACGGGAAGGCTGAACTAAGGGATGCTGCTCATCTCTGGGGAAAAACGACCGGCCAGACAACCGATGCAATCATGGACGAACTGAATGATAAGAGTGTCCGTGTTGCCTGTATAGGCCCGTCAGGAGAAAAGCTCGTGCTGTTTGCCTGCATCATCAACGAGAAGACACGGGCTGCCGGGCGCGGGGGTGCAGGTGCTGTCATGGGCTCCAAGAACCTGAAGGCGATTGCGGCCCGGGGAGACCTGCTCATCAAGGCAGCGAATGAGGAGAAGCTCAATGTTATCAAGGACCGCGTGCGCAAGAAGATCGAGGATAACGGGATCGAAAAGGCACTTCACAACTACGGTACGGCAGTACTGGTTAACATCATCAATGAGAACTATGTTTTACCGACGCGGAACTTCCAGACTGCTCACTTTGCAAACGCCGAAAATGTTTCCGGTGAGACCATAGCAAAAACTATTCTCAAGAAACCAAAGGGCTGCTATGCCTGCATTGTGCAGTGCGGCCGCGTCCATGAATTCGACGGTGAGGCCGGGGAAGGCCCGGAGTACGAACCCGACTGGGCATTTGGTCCGGACTGCGGGATCGATGATCTTAAGACGGTAGTCCGGGCAAACAACATCTGCAACGAATACGGCCTCGATGCGATCTCGGCACCTGCCACCATTGCCTGCCTGATGGAGATGGCAGAAAAAGGCTATATCAAGCACCCGATCCGGTTCGGTGATACCACGGGAATGCTGAAACTGGTGGAGCAGATCGCAAAACGTGAAGGTATTGGTAATGAACTCGCTGAAGGCTCCTTCCGGTTTGCCATGAAATACGGTCATCCCGAACTGTCGATGAGTTCCAAGAAGCAGGAACTGCCGGCCTACGATCCGCGGGGAATCCAGGGATACGGGCTTGCAACCGCCACATCGGTCCGGGGCGGCGACCACGTGTACGGCTACATGATCTCTCCTGAAATACTTGGTGCTCCTGAGAAACTCGATCCGTACGTGACCAAAGGAAAACCGCAGTGGGTCAAGACCTTCCAGGACCTGACCGCTGCCATCGATGCATCAGGCATGTGCCTCTTCACCTCCTTTGCACTGGATGCACAGGACTATGCGGATCTTTTATCTGCAACTACCGGAATGCAGGTCGACACTGCCGAACTGCTGAAGGTTGGTGAACGGATCTGGAACCTCCAGAAACTCTTTAATATTAAACGCGGGTTCGGTCGCAAAGACGACACGCTGCCGGCCCGACTCCTGCATGAACCGCTCAGGGAAGGAGCACCTTCCGGGCAGGTATGGCGACGGGATGAGATGCTTGACGAATATTACACCCTGCGGGGCTGGGATAAAGAAGGCATTCCGACACCGGAGAAACGCAGGGAACTGGGTATTGCGTGAAGAGGCCTGAAAATAACTATGTGTTATGACCGTGCAGAGCGACGACAGGAAGGAGCGGTACCGGCGGCAGATTGCCGTGTTCGGTGAAGAAGGGCAGGAGAAGATCGGGAAGACCCGGCTCCTCATTGCCGGAGCAGGAGGGCTTGGCAGTACGGCAGCCCTCTTTGCAGCAATGGCAGGGTTTGGCACCATCGGGATCATGGACCCCGGCTGCATCGAGGAGACAAACCTGAACCGGCAGGTGCTTTACCGTGAGGCGGATATTGGCAGGCCCAAAGCGGATACCGCTGCAAGAGCCATCCGTGCCATGAATGCATCTATCGATGTCGAACCGGTGACTGCAGCCATCGGTACTACTCCCGTTAAGGACAGTATCCGTAATATTGACGTGGTCATCGACGGACTCGACAATTATCCGGCCCGGTTCCTGCTGGCCGATGCAGCATGGAGGTGCCGGGTCCCTTTTATCCATGGCGCTGCCGAAGGATTCTATGGACGGGTCTGTACCATCGTTCCTGAAACCTCTCCCTGCCTCCGCTGCATTGTCCCCGGCCTCCCCCCCGTTCGGGAGACTCCTATCATCGGTGTTACCACCGGTGTGGTCGGGTGCGTCCAGGTCACCGAGGCAATCAAGCTGGCAACCGGCTCAGGCGTCCTTATCAGTGATCACCTGTGGCTCTGGGATGGCCTCAGACTAAGATCAGATCGGCTTAGGATAGAACGTATCCCGACCTGTCATGTATGTGGCGATGACAAGTACCAGATACCCGCAAAAGAGGGAGTCCCATGAGAGTCCGCGTAAAGGCATTTGCCACATTCCGTGAGGTCATGGACAGCCAGGTTGACCTGGATTTTGTATCGGGTGCAACCATCCGCACCCTTCTCGCAGAGCTCTCCGGAAGGTATGAAGGACTGGGCGGGCTGCTGTTTGCCGCACCGGGAACGATGCGGGACTTTGTCAACATCCTCAAGAACGGCAGGAATATCCATTTTCTGGCCGACCTGGACACAACGCTCGATGATGGGGACGTGATCGCGCTGTTCCCGCCGCTTGCCGGTGGATAAAGGTAAACACCAATACACGTCGGGTAAACCCTGGATTGATAGCGTATATTTTATTGAAGTGATTATTCCCTTCTCGCCTCTTTTTATCTGCACGAATTCCCCTCATCACAGAACCTGCAGGTCTGGTACGAAGGGGCGGGATCAAACCACTCTCGGCTGAGCGCGAAAGGAGAGGATGTGTAACGGCGAATCATACCGGCTCGTACAAGGGACAGCCTGATATTATTGAGCGTTCTATTCCTTTGCAGGCAATTTAACCCTATAATTTTAAAAAAAATATTAAATCAGACTCTGATAAGAATAAATAAAAATATATAGTAATTAGGTATTATAAGAAAATACATGTATGAGGCAGATAGTGCTGATTACCATGGTGAAGATATCGCCGACCAGGCTCGTATAATGGAAGTAGACCGGTTATTCGATCATCTGGATGATAATGTTGCCTTCTTCTCAACGTTAAAAGAGGCCGTCACCCTTCTGGGAGGTATGCAGGATCCATCCCGCTCAAAGTTATTTGAAAAAATTGATCGCATATCCCGCGAAGATGCTTACAAATGGAAAAGAAGCGCCGCTAACCGGGCTCTGGCAGATGTTGATAAACACCCTCCCAAAATGCAAAAGTAAAACTAAAATTCTGTCGGTAATGTGCGGGAACCGGCACTATACCGGGAATTTCCGGAGTTCATGCATAACATTGCCGATACACTTCTCAAAATCACCCCCTGAACAATCACAATCGATCGTTATATCGGCGTACTTTTCATACAGCGGGACCCTCTGGTTATACATATCACGGAGGCTCTGGCCGGCAGCCAGCACAATTCCCCGCGTAGTGATATTATTGAGCCTCCGGACCATTTCCTCAAAGGAGATCTTCAGGTAGATGACAATGCCATCCTTCCTGAGATGTTCCATTGCGTTGCCGCTGAACACAACACTGCCTCCCGTGGCAACAACGGCATTCTTCAGGTGAAGCGAGAGTATCGTTTTTTCCTCGGTTTCCAGGAAAGCACCGGTCCCTTCATTATCAATAATTTCCTGCAGGAGCCTTCCGCTCGTTTCCTGTGCCACGATGTCGGTATCGATAAAATTCCGTCCAAGGGTTTTTGCAAGGATAACTCCCATGGTGCTCTTCCCTGCGCCTGGCATGCCGATAATGACGATGTTTTTCATGAGGTGCTGCATTTCCCTGAGATCATGTTCAATCACTGGCTGATACATGAGTATTTCCCTGGTACTATCAAATACATCGTTCATGGGCTTACCGGCCCGGCACCCGGAAGGTCCCTGAATCCGGACCCGGCACCAGAACAACAATCGGCCCGGGCAGTTTTGTTCATCCTTTGTTCCTCCTGGTTATATGATCTAACCTGAAGGGATATTTGATTTTTTAATAAGGTGCCGGACAAGGTACTATCAGGAGATGGTGCGTACCATGCGCACCGCTTAGCCCTGACCGGTTTTTTTGCTGTAACTGGATTAGTTCCGGCATCAGGAGGAACGCCGGAGGCAGCGGCCAGGGAGGCCACCCCGCAGGGATCTCAGCATCCGGCAAATCCCCGAAAGAGCACAGGATGAGGGGCATGACAGGGCCCGTCAGGGAACCTGGTATCACGGGAAAATGCGGTCCCGGGGGATGCACCGGGATGAGATCCGGGAAAAGCGGTCCCTGCGGTAAGCCCCGGCAGAGATAATCTCAGGATATTCACATGATTTCCGTACTCTACGTTGAAGATGACACTTCACTTCTTGAAATCGGGAAATTTCTTCTGGAAAAAGATGGTTCAATTGAGGTTGATACCTGCGCATCGGTCAATGATGCTCTCCGGAAAATCAGCGGGAAACGCTATGATGTAATCATTTCCGATTACGCAATGCCCGTCAACAACGGGATGAAATTCTTAAGAAACCTCAGGTCCGGTGGCGATACAACCCCCTTTTTCTTTTTTGCCGGAAAGGGACGAAAGTCGGTCATTATTGATGCGCTGAACCTGGGGGCCGATTTTTATCTTGAAAAAGCGGGAAATGCAAAGGTCCAGTTCGAAGAACTCGTGCATGAAATACGGCGGGTAACTGAACAAAAATCCACGTGTATGAACCCGGACATGTCAGATGGTATGCCGGCACCCCTTGCCGAACCTGTCGCTGAAGGAGTTCTCACCGTTGATCCCTTGGGAAAAATCACGGCATTCAATCAAAGGTTTCTCTCCTTATTAAAAATCCCGGAGGAGCTGGCACGTACCGGCAGTGATTCCCGCATCCTTCTGAAGTATATCCAGGATCAGCTCGAAGACCCGGAGGATTTTTCCCGGAAAACTGCAACTGTTACCAGCGACCCCGCAATCACCTGCCAGGGGACCATTCACGGTAAGGAGGGGCAGGTATTCACCTGGTCTTCCCGGGCCCGGAAAACCGGAGATGTAACCAGCGGGCGGGTATGGAGCTTCCTGGACATCAGTGATTACGACAGGACCGAGCAAGAACTGAGGACCGTGAAAGACCAGCTCAAAGCCGCAGAAGAAGAATTACACCGCCTTTGCAGGGAACGGGAAACACACGAGGCAGTGATACAAAAAAGTGAAGAAATCATTGGCATCATCACCCGGGCTTCCCCCGACGGCATAATCACCAGTATTGATGGTAACATCGTTACAGCGAACGAACAGTTTGCAGAAATGCTTGGCTGCAGCGCTCCTGAACTGGCAGGCCGTCCCCTCCCTGATTTTGTCAGCCCGGATTCACCCGGTGAAGTGATGACTGCTGTCCGTTCAGGATCCGGGGGAAGATACGAGTATGCTGTCCTCCCCAGGAATGGATCATCCTTCAGGGTAGTAACTACAGGATACCCGGTCAGGTACCGGGGAGATACCATCCTGGTATCGATAGTCCGGCGTGTTCCCGGCACAGCACTGCCCCACCAGGAATCTCCGGAACGTTGTGAGACCCAGGCTGGACCAGAGAAGGAAGAAGCCGGTATCAGTCCTGAACCGCGTGAACCTGGACCGGTTTCTGAGCCACGACCAGTTTCTGAGCCTGGACCGGTTTCTGAACCTGGACAAGTTTCTGAACCCGAACCGCGTTCTGAATCTGGACCGGTTTCTGAGCCCCGACCAGTTTCTGAGCCTGGACCGGTTTCTGAACCTGAACCGCGTTCTGAGCCTGGACCGGTTTCTGAACCTGGACAAGTTTCTGAACCCGGACCGCGTTCTGAATCTGGACCAGTTTCTGAACCTGGAGAAGTGTCTGAGCCTGAACCTGTTTCTGAGCCCCGACCAGTTTCTGAGCCCGGACCGCGTTCTGAATCTGGACCGGTTTCTGAACCTGGACAAGTTTCTGAGCCTGAACCTGTTTCTGAACCCTCGCCGGACGGGGAAATCCGGCCGGAACATGTCTCCTTCGTGTCAGTGCCTGCCGGCATCACCACCAAGGGAAATACTCGTGTCTCTCTGACCTGGGAAGTCGATGATGTCCACCTGGCAGCGGATGTCAGGGAAAACCAACCTTCCCGGAGTGATGATAAGAGCTCCCTCATAACTGAAATTGATGATGTCATCGGACCCGATACCGACGAACGTCCGTCCGGGAAAAGCAGGTGGTTCAGCCCTGACATCCGCCAGTGGTTTTCAGGCCGGAAAAGGAAGGATAAATAGATTTTTTTTAGTTCTGGAGAAACCCTGAGTTTTCAACAAAGGGTAAAGCACCTGTTTACCGGGGGGACTGTGGCTGTCCCCCTGAACTGCCCCTGGGTTTTGCGATGGTGGTGATTACCTCCTCCGGAGTTATCGCCCCGGGGGATGCCACGGCGGCGATGGCGGAGGCATTACCTGCCGCAGCCCTCAAAAAGGCGTGAAGAAAAATATTTTGAGGATTTCTCCTGAGCAGATATTTTCATTCCTCATGGAATAAAGAACAGGAGGGACGGCGTTGTATTCCGCAGGAGGTGAAAGGCCCGGGTTAAGGGTGCTGTTGTGCAGGGAGGAAAAATACCCTGCTCCTGCACAATACCCTGGTGTTACTCAGGCCTGCTGCATGATCCGGAAATCTGAACATTCTTCCGGAAAAATTATTTAAAAAAGGAGAACGTTAATCGCCTCGAAATAACGATATATCCCATCATGGGAAAAAGTGCTGTCTTCCTCTGCTTTGTTCTCCTTGTGGCAATGGCAATTATCTCCGGATGCACCGATTCACCACTAACGGCTGCGGTAGCACCGACATCACCCCGGCCTGCAGGTGACTATGAACTTATACAACAGGGGATTACCGCTGCTGAAACGGAATGCACCGGCGATGTCCCCCGCGGTGCATCGACGGATATATGCATAATAAATGCATCGGATAAGAAAAAGATCAGCGATGCAATCATCCTGGAACTGAAAGAAGAAGAAGAAAACTGCCTGGAAGACCTGCCACGACGTATTGATGCCAGGCTGTGCACCGTGAAAGATACCGATAAGACCGTTGTCGGGAAAAGGGTCGCCCAGATTTATACCACGCACCGGATGTATGACATGGCTGAAAGTATCGATGAGAGTGTCGAACGGGGAGTCAGAAGCTCGATAGCCCTTCCCTACAAGACATAGTCCTTTTCATGCTTCATCTGGCAGTCCTGAAGGGCAGAACAGAGCAGGACGTTTTCAAACCGGGTGACCGCGAAGGAGATCGCCTTCGATTTTCGGAATCGTGCGGGTGGGGAAAAAGTACCGGCCAGACCACCTTTGTGTAAAAATTGCTATATCCGTGAAAATTTCGCAAATTCCCGGTGAAATAGTTTACTCCTTACCTCCTTCTTCCCGCACCAATCCGCATTACCGCGAAGCCTGCAGGTCCGGTAATTCTCATAGCTCCACGATTTCGGCCGATCGCTTCACCGTATCGACAAGCGCCACGGTGCTCCTGCCGGTCAGGTGCCCGTACACCTCGCCGGGGTTCACGATCAGCAGGGACCCTTCCTTCCTGACCTCCGGGCGGTGGGTATGCCCGTACACCAGCAGATCGAGAGAACCGCACGCCGCAAGCGTCTCCAGCAGCTCCCGGTCATTACCATGCAGGAGCGCAATCCTCATCCCTCCCGCATCGATCCGGGCAAATGTTCCTTCGATCTTCATGGAGGGGATCTCTCCGGATTTCCTCCCGAGAAGGCGCCGGTCCCCATCATTGTTCCCGAACACTCCTGTCAGGGGTGCCGCGAGTCCTTTCAGGGTATCGATCATGAAAGGGGATACGAAATCCCCCGCGTGCAGCACCAGTTCAACACCCTCGCGGTTGAACCGTGATACAGCTTTTTTTGTCTGCACAATATCATCGTGGGTATCAGACA
>Ga0105095_10000808_pt1 | contig 15705 bp, 11 predicted proteins | sample PPLLak2March2015_2_FD_79180 | JGI IMG/M metagenome (GOLD analysis project Ga0105095, IMG submission 79180) | Freshwater sediment microbial communities from Prairie Pothole Lake near Jamestown, North Dakota, USA - PPLs Lake P8 Core (3) Depth... | ecosystem: Environmental > Aquatic > Freshwater >...
AGTAAACCTGTTATATTGGATGTAAAACTACCTGCACCTGTTCCGTCTGTGGTTTTATTGTCACTTATTGTGGGGTTGGCTGCAGTTGCCCAGCAGACTCCCCGGGCAGTCACTTCAGCACCTCCATCGGATGAAATGTTCCCCCCGGAGATTGCGGATGAAGAACCTACGCCAGTCACCTCAGTAGTAGTGATAACCGGTGCAACGAGTGGTAATGTGGTAAATGAAACCTCGTTGCCATAAGAAGTTCCCGCCTCGTTCGTAGCATATGCCCTGGCATAATACATGGTATTTGGAGTAAGGTCTGTAAGGTTGCTTTCAAAGTCCCCGGCCCCCTTACTGTCGGAAGTATGCTGGCCCGAAACGCCCGGCTGGTGGGCAGTGCCCCAGCAAACTCCACGCGCAGTAACCTCGGCCCCGCCGTCAGATGTAATATTGCCGCCTGTAATCGCCGTGCTGATAGTAATTTCAGATACGGCTGATGTTGATAATGTCGGCATTACAGGATCTTCTTTACACCCTGAAAGAAAAGCGATTTCCCAAATCAATATTGTAATGAGAATAGCATTGACGGCTCCGGACTTCATTTTCATTTTCTAAAAGATTTACACGTTAATAAACTAGATTCTTATGTTTTAATTGTATAATTTACAAATCAATTTTGTTGCCTGGAAATGCTCCCAAAGCGCAACCAGTCAGGCAAATTAAGGCGTGTTTTTCGGCCTGACCAAAAAAATTTGATTATATGCTGCAGAGTGATGACGAATGACAGGAATTCGTCAACCTGAAAAAAGTATCAATTTCCACTGAAGCTCAAAACCAGAACTTTATAAGGCATTTAGTCCTTTATACATCGGACTGACATGCCTGTTTTCAATCCACCCTGATTAACCCTGAACACCCTGTCTTCATCTGAATTTATTCTTCTGTACCAGGCATTTGAAGTATCATATTTGTCTGCCGCCCACCAGAATCCGGAATTTCCAATTAATTCGAAGGTACCGGTAGTATCAAGTCTCCGTCCGCCCGGGCGGGCTGTAAACCCGCTCTCATTTGTTGCCCCTGTATTGGGAGCCAACCAGTGTGAGGTTCCCGTTTCCTTCAGCCTGCCTCCGGCCGGACTTGCTCCTCCCAGGTAATTTATCAGTACCAGCCATTCGGCATCGGTCGGAACATGCCAGCCGTCGGGACAAAGGTTACCTGCATCAACGGCGTGCCAGTTATAAAGAGCTCCATATACATCCTTGTTTGACTCATTGTTACCGTACCAGCAATATCCGGGTGTCGTGAGGCTGATCCAGGCAGCGTTACCTGTTACCAGCGGAACGGCTGTTCCGTTGTTAAAGTGAGTCGTTTTCAGGTTCTCCTTAATCCAAACCTGGGTTCCTACCCTAATTACATTGTAATTGTTGTCATCATAATCCTGAATCGAAACCGGATCAGTTGTGAATGTCCTGTCTGTTCCATAGGCAGTTCCGACGCTGTTTGTTGCATAGGCCCTTACGTGGTACCTTGTATTGGGCGCCAGCCCTGCTATCTCACTTGTGAATGAGCCTGTACCGGCGCCGTTAATGGTCTTGTTACCTGAAATTGTCGGATTTGCCGACGTGCTCCAGCATACTCCGCGTACAGTTACAGCCGAACCTCCGTCATTTGTAATATTTCAACCTCCTGAACCGGTGGTTGTGCCGGTTGCTGAGGGAATTTCCGTGGTTAACACAGCCAGTACTGATCCCGATACGAAAGAAATTTCCTGGCCGTAAGCTGTACCGATTGCGTTGGTTGCGTATGCCCTTACGTAATATCTTGTATTTCCTGTTAGCCCTGTAATATTGCTGGAGAAAATGCCTGCTCCTGTTCCGTTTGATGTCTTGGAATCAGCGAGTGTTGGCACCGCATGAGTACTCCAGCAAACACCCCTTTCAGCAATTTCGCTGCCGCCGTCAAAAGTAATATTTCCTCCCGAAACAGCCGAGGTTTGAGTAATTCCGCTAATTGCTGCAGTTGTCAGCTCTGCAATTGAAAGCTCCCCCGTAGTAAAGGTCACCTGGTTTCCATAAGCCGTTCCTTCTTTGTTTGTTGCGTATGCCCTTACATAATAAACCGTATTCGGAATCAAATTAGTCAGGTTGCTTGTATAGGTTCCCACCCCATACCCGTCAGTTGTTCTCGTATCTTCGGTAGTAGGCGACTTTGATATGCTCCAGCAAACCCCTCTTACAAGGATATCCGTATTACCATCGCTTGTTATGTTGCCGCCTGCCTTTGCAGTGTGCGGTCCAATTTCACTGACTGCAAGGGTTGTCAGGGACGGAGGTTTTACGATCTTGCACCCTGTGAAGAAGAGTGAAAAGAAACTAAGTGACAGAAATACATAAAAATTAAATCCGCTTTTCACTATTAATAATTTTTTTCGATTAAAGAGATTTCAGTTGAAATCACACCTTTTCCTTAATTTCAATTATAAAGGTATAAAATTTTCAAATCTTTTGTTTAAACCTGCCGGAAATAATATGAACCTTATTGACAATCAGCATAATTTAGTCCGGTATATTCAGCGGCCTGTTTATTTTTTGTAAAACGTTAAAACAGAAGAGGTCAGTATATTACTGACCTCTTTTTTACATTTCTGCTAATTTAAACCGATTAAAAAGCTATGAAGGGAAAAATTATGGCCTTACGGTGTCATCTTCTTGTACGTCATAAACCAGGCAACTTTATACACATCACTCATATTATCCATAGTCTTATCGGAATCGGATTTTGGAAGATAAGGAATGAATACATCATTACCTGCCTTCCAGTCTGCCGGAGTGAGTACATTGTGATCCCTGGCTGTCTGTAGGGCCGTTACTGTTCTTAGCAGTTCTTCGGTGCTTCGTCCGACGTTGGAAGGATAAAAATAAATAGCCTGGACAACATTTTCCGGATCAATTATAAAAACACCCCTGACATCCCTTGTGGTATTTGAGGGAGCATGTATCATTCCATAAAGTTTTGATACAACAAGATTTTCATCGTCAACAAGGGGAAACTTTATGGAAGTTGGAGTCCTTCCCTTATATTCAATTGCCTCGAGGGCCTTTTTCCAGTCACGATGGGTTTCAACCGGGTCGGTGGAAAGCACTATCAGTTTAGTCTTAAGTTTATCAAAATCGCTCTGCAGATGGGCCAGTTCAAGTATTTCTGAAGAGCATACAGGCGTAAAGTCCTGTGGATGGCTGAATAAAATTTTCCAGGCGCGTCCGTAATCAGCCGGGAAATTAACAACACCAGTTGTAGATTCAGCTGTAAAAGAAGGTGCAACTTCACCTATCAAAGGAATCCTGAATTTTCTGTCCTCTTTGGTTTCCTGCGAAAATAATGTAGTCGCGGATAAAATTAATGCTACAAATAAAAAGTACTTTTTCATATATCAAGAATATTAATTAGATTGATAAAACATTTAAGGAGGAACCAATGTTCAAAAAGGCAGGGACTTTTTTTGTGACAGGAAACTTCGAAAATATGGATTGGATTCAGAGCGGGAAAAGGTATAAGATCCGGCAGACCAGGATGATCCTGATAGTAGGCGGGAGCCGTCTGCCCAAACCTCAGGCAATAGCCGCACCTGGCAAAATAAAATTACTGCGGGGTTTCAGGGATTTTATAGGGCAATGTGAAACGGAATATTGTCCCTTCCCCGGGACGGGAGTTAACCCAGATCCTGCCGCCAAGAAGCTCAACATAAGCTTTGCAGATGGATAATCCGAGGCCCGTACCTCCAAACTTTCTCGAAATAAGATTATCAACCTGGAAAAACCGTTCGAATATTTTTTCGTGATGTTCAGGAGGAATTCCGATGCCTGTATCTTTCACAAAGAATTCCAGATAGCCGTCCTTTCTTTTATAGCCAAAATCAATGTTTCCCTCGCTGGTGAACTTTGTCGCGTTGTTGATGAGGTTGGAAAGTACCTGGATAAGCTTGGTGCTGTCAGTCATAATAACCGACTCTTCATCAGGCAATCCGGTTTTGAGGTTGATTGAGATGACATCAGGCTTCTCCTTATAACTGAATTGCTCATCAAGGCTCCGCAGGCATGAATTAAGGTTCATTTCCTTAATATTCAGCTTGGCCTGGCCGCTTTCAACGTTGGCTATATCAACAATATCATTTATTATTGAAAGAAGCTGGCTGCCGCTCTGGAATATAATATCAATAAACTGGTGTCTGTCAGCTTCAGTTGTGTCGGGTTCATTAAGAAGTGCGGAAAAACCGATAATGGCATTCATAGGGGTTCTGATTTCATGAGATACGTTGTGAAGGAAAGCGGTTTTAAGCCTGTCGCTTTCCTCTGCTTTTTCCTTAGCCGCTATCAGCTCCGCTTCCGCGCGTTTGCGTTCTGTAATATCCCGGAAGCTCCATACCCTTCCAACACTTCTTCCTGAAATCTTCTGCGGCTGCGAATAACGCTCGAACACCCTGCCATCCTTAAACTCAAGAAGGTCAGAAGTGGTGGCCTCCGGATCAGTGTACAGCTGCTTGATCTGATTTACAAACTCTTCAGGATAAATCAGCTGATCCATCACAAATTTTATGGCATCGCTGTCATTTTTCGTTTCCATAACCGACTCTGGCATCCTCCACATCTCCATGAACTTATGATTATGCTGAACTATCTTCCCTCTTCCATCAACAACCAGGATCCCGTCGGCTGTTGATTCAAGAGTAGCCTTGATAAGTGAAAATGACTTCTCAAGCTCAGCTTCCGCCTTCTTCCGGAGAGTGATATCCTCCACCATTGCGAGAAAATACTGGACTTCATCATTATTATTCCTGATTATACTTATTGTCGCAGATCCCCATATTACAATCCCATCCTTTCGAATGTACTGTTTTTCCGTATGATACAACGGTATTTCCTCCGCAACCAGTTTCAACATTGAGACATCGTCCCCCTTGATATAGTCAGGATGCGTAAATTGCCTGAATGTAAAGGATTTGAGTTCCTCCTCCCTGTAGCCCAACATTTTACAAAAGGCAGAGTTTGCCCTGATTATTCCCAGGTCTTTGCCCGTCATTGCCATACTGAACGGGCTCTCTTCAAATATCTTTCTGAACCTTTCCTCACTTTCCTTGAGGGTTTCTTCAGCAAATTTACGCTCAGTGATATCACGGCAGATCGACTGAAAGTAACTGACACCCTCAATTTCAACCTTCCTCGCACTGATTTCAACCGGGATGATAGTTCCGTCCCTCCTTATATGTGCGGTTTCGAAAGTGGCAAAACCTTTTTCATCAAGGATGCGTTTTTCCTGCATCAACGCCCTGATAGTACCAGGCGCCCTGAGTTTTGAAATATTCGTGCCAATCAGCTCATTCCTGTCACACTGAAAAGTTTCAACAGCCCTGTCATTAGCTTCTATAATAATGAGATTCCGGTCAGTAAGGAAAATTATGTCATTGGCATATTTTAAGATGGAGTCAAAGTGCTTCCTGAGAGCCAGATGATCGAGCTCAGCTTCGTATTTCTCACGGTAGAACCTTACATTTTCATTCCACTCAAGAATCCCGAGCAGTAATCCGATCGTGAGGATAAACAGGATTATTATGATTATAATAAGGGTGATTTGTTTATTAAGTGTTAAAAATACCTCGTTATGATCAACCTTTGCTACCAGGTACCATGGGGAACCGGGCACTTTTTTCATTGCTGCAACAACCGATGCGCCCCTGTAATCTTCACCGTTGATAGTTGCTTCAATTCCCCGCACCGCCATGGCTCCGGGCAATTTCTCCTCAGAAACCGATTTAACAAGCACCAATTCTGAGTTCTTCTTAAACCTGAGCTCATTAAGATAGACCACCTTATCCTCCTCCTGCCTGACAAGCAACGATTCAGCTGTTTTACTCGGTACAGGCCATGTTTGAATAAGGGGATGAAGCAGTTCATGAGGATCTATCCTGAGGGCAAGCAATCCAAAAGCATTTTTATCTTTCCTCCAAACGTTTATGAGGGGTATGACCAGATCAAGATGGACATATCCAATATTATCAGCTGCGTGAAAGTCGGTCAACATACCTGTCCGAAGCCTCAGCAGATCTGGTAACTGCCTTCGCAGATTATTGCCTAATATTGAGTCCTGCTTCGGAAAGTTACCTCTGACTTTCCCTGTAGAATCGATCAGGATCACACTCTTGTAATCAAGGTTCCTGGTAAGCGAATTAAGGCTGGAAGTAATATCGGGCAGTAAAGCCGTACTCTTCGGAGAATGCAGATATTCCGACAATTGCTTAATAAACGGAACATTTTCGCCAAGCAAAATTGCATCCGCTACCCTCTCATTTCTCCATTGGGCTATCTGCCTCACTTTCAGGTCGGCTATAGCTGATAACTCAAGTTTTTTATCATTCAAAAGCCTTGCTTTCTGACTTTTATAATACAAAAACCCCAGCAAAATGGCACTTGCTGAAATAATTACAAATAGAACAATCAGTAGCCACGGAGTAGCCGGTTTTTGCCTGTGCGAAATCATTATTAGATCGCCAATATGATTATAATGAATACTTTAACCCTTCACTTGTGCAATGTAAAAATAGTGTTTTGCTTTTATTTGCAGGCATAATTAACTTAAAATGAAAAAACAGTACTATTTCTTCTTAATCAGTAATGAGGCCAAAATAGAGATGACAAGTATGGAAATAATAATCGCCAGTGACATTAAAATCGGGATCTCAAAATGAAAATAAGATGCCAGCATCTTAAGTCCTACAAACGAAAGGACAAAAGCAAGCCCGGTTTTAAGGTACCGGAAATAGTCCATAATTCCCGAGACGGTAAAATATAACGACCTCAAACCCAGAATTGCAAAAATGTTTGATGTGTAAACAATGAATGTATCCTTGCTTATCGCCAACACAGCCGGAATACTGTCGACTGCAAAGATAAGATCGGATGATTCAATGACCAGAAGCACCAGGAAAAGAGGTGTTGCAAATATTTTATGCCCCTGCCTCACGAAAAGATGTGATCCCTGGATTGTATCTGTAACTGGAAAGAACTTTCTGAAAATCCTGACCACCGGGTTTTTATCAGGATCAACAGAAGTCTCCCTGTGGAAAAGCATCTTTATTCCTGTTATCAAAAGGAATCCCCCGAATATAAGGACTATCCAGTGAAACCTGTTTATTAGCGTCACTCCGGCAAAAATAAATATCCCCCTCATTATGAGGGCACCCAAAATTCCCCAAAATAAAATTTTATGCTGGTACTGCGGCTTTACTGAAAAATAAGTGAAGATCAGGATAAAGACGAATATATTGTCAACACTTAACGAATATTCGATAACATAACCGGTAAGGAACTCAAGGGCCTTGGTCTTGCCAAACTCATAAAAAACAAAAACACTGAATAATAATGCAAGCGAAATCCACGCCCCGGTCCACTTCAACGCCTCTTTAACCTCTATTTTATGTGCTTTCTTATTGAATACACCCAGGTCAAGGGCAAGCATAAAAAATATAAATGCATGAAATCCTATCCAAAAGTAAATACTGACACCCATAAACTTAAATTAATCTGCAAAGCTAAAAAAAATTTATCATCATCATTGTTAAATGCCTGAATCGACTTTATTCTACAGAACGACCGCAAACAGCCCGGCCAAAAATCACTTAACTGAAAAACTTTTTTAATTTTATGCGCTATTTACTTTTATTTGCTATGACAACTATTAAAATACCCCGGTTGTGTCCTCTAATATTATTATTGGTTTTCACCGTCCCCCTTTTCAGCCAGAGAGCTTCAACGGGACCCGGAAGGATAAAAACAGATGACCTGGAAAGCCATTTGGCATTTCTTGCCTCCCCTTATCTTAAAGGCAGGGCAAATGGAGAGCCTGAACTAAATATTGCCACAAACTACCTGGCGGCACAGGCTAAACTTATGGGCCTCAGACCAGCTAACGGGACAAGCTACTTCCATCCTTATTCAATAATCAGAAAATCAATTGACCAGGAAAAAACTACACTTCTCATAGTGAATGATAATAAGGAAAATGTTAAAATAAACAAACCACTGATCCAGCTCTTTCCAACAGGATCTTCTGATTTTGAATTTGAGGGTGAGGTGGTGTTTGCCGGCTATGGCATCAAAGCTGACAAATATAATTACAATGATTTTGAGGATATTGATACCGAGGGGAAGATCATTCTTGCCATGAACCGTTCACCCCTTTCGGAAGATGGAAACAATTTCCGGTTCGAAGAACCCGTATGGTCAACTTTCATGAGCATCCAGATAAAGCTTACAAGTCTTTTATTCTCCAAAGCCAGGGCTATACTCCTTGTTCCTGATCCAAAATCGGGTTATTCGTCTGTTGAGGATCAATATCCCGGTATAGCAAATGAGTTGAAATCAAGCAATTATCTAAAGGGTTCAAAACCATTGACAATTGAGCTCCCCGGTATGCCAAAAATAATTTTTGTCCACAGGGAGGTGGCTGATGAAATTCTGAGGGGAACCGGATATAATCTTGAAGAGTTGCAAAAGAGTATTGATTCAAGCCTTAAACCTCATTCCTTCAGCATTGCCGGGAAAAAGCTCAGAATAACAGAGGTTTCAAGAACCGACGAAGTGGTCCTTAATAATGTGGCAGCCTGGATTGAAGGTAGTGATCCGGTGCTTAGAAACGAATTTGTAATTTTCTCGGGCCATGCCGACCATACCGGCGGTTCAGGCGATAAAATCAACACAGGAGCCGATGATAATGCTTCAGGCTGTGCTGCTATGCTTGAAATTGCAGACGCATTTCAAAGCCTCGAGAAGAAGCCGCTCCGATCACTTTTATTTCTTTGGGTAACAGGTGAAGAGATCGGTTTATTCGGTTCCCAATCCTACATCAATAATCCGATATTCCCGCTTGCGAATACTGTGGCCGACCTTAATATGGATATGATCGGCAGGGTAAAGGGTGTAGCAGATACAACCCCGGAAACACCTATGTCGGGACCCAACGGGATTTTTGTAATTTCCGGCAATCAGAGCATCGAACTGATGAAAATTGCGGAAGAGGCTGACAAGAGATCACCTCTCGATTTTGATTACAGCCTGAGCGGGCGTGATGATCCTTTACAACTCTTTGCCCGAAGCGATCATTATAATTTTGTTAAAAAGGATATACCCGTCCTGTTCTTTACAACCGGATTGCATACTGACTATCATACACCGGGAGACGTAATCGAAAAAATTAGTTTTAATAAAATGGAACTCGTGGCAAAAACAGTCTACGATATTGGCTACACTATTGCAAACCGTAAGAACAGATTGGTAGTAGATAATCCTTTCAGCAAATGGTAAAACAGAAAATAAGCAGGAAAAAATTCCTGTCATCCGCTATCGCCGGATTTACCGGTATAAAACTGATGGCTAAAGATTTCAGCATTGGGCAGGTGGACAATTTTACAAAACGCAGTGTTGGTTCGACAGGCATAATGGTAAGCCCAATCTGCTTTGGAGCCCCCAGGACTAACGATGAATCGCTGATCAGGTATGTGCTTGACAAGGGAATAAACTTTATTGATACCGGACGTACGTACGGTAACGGCAATAATGAAAAACTTGTCGGACGCTCAATAGCAGGGATCCGTGAAAATGTTGTAATCCAGTCAAAAATAAGAATGGATCCAAATGAATTGCCATCGGGAGGGAAGGGGAAAAAGGGCGCCGATGAAATCAGGAGCCTCATGAATTCTAAGATTGAAGCCAGTCTAAACGCATTAAACTCAAATTATATTGACATTCTTCTTTATCACGATGCAGCAGATGAAAATTTACTGTTCCATCCTGAAGTTATGAAAATATTTAACGGGTTAAAGAGTTCGGGAGTGATCAGAGCGCACGGCTTCTCAGCGCATAATGACTATCTGAGCCTGCATGAAAGGAACAATACCGATCGCTTCTATGATGTGATAATGGTTCCCTTTAATAATAAAGGATCATTTATACATTCTGTTAATGGCAGATACTCTGAGTGGGATCAGGACAGATTGATAAAAGCGCTCTCGGAAGCCGGTTCGAGGGGAATTGGTGTAATCGCAATGAAGACATGTTCGGGCGGCAAATATTCACCAGCTCCCGGAATTGAGCCGAGCTTTCCGGAGGCGGTCAGATGGGTCATTAATCATCCCTTTATCAGCGCTGCCGCAGTTGCAATGGCAAGTTTTGAGCAGGTGAATGAATATCTTCCTCTAGCCGGGGGATGATTAAACGGCCTCGGCGACAATAAAGGTACTCCCCCCGATAAAGATCAAATCCGTAGCAGCAGCATCTGACCTTGCAGCACGCAGTGCAGTTTTTACATCAGGGAAGGAATCGCCCCTGAGGCCAAACCTCCCGGCTTCAAGCTTAAGTGTCTTTTCATCAAGGGCTCTTGGTACAGCGGCCCGTGTAAAATAGTAAACTGCATCGGCAGGAAATAACGGTAAAACAGACCTGAGATCCTTGTCGTTTACAAATCCAAGCACAATCCGGAGCCTCGTTGCGGGAATTTTACCCATCTGACTGATAACATATTCCAAACCCTCCTTATTGTGGCCCGTATCACAAATAGTCAAAGGTTTGCGGTCAAGTATCTGCCAGCGTCCCATCAGGCCGGTATTGGCAGTTACTTTCCCTATCCCGGTCAGTATGTTTTTCCCGGTGAAGCTAAAGGTTCCTCTCAAAACTTTAAATGACTGGAATACTGCCTGGATATTGGTAGACTGATAATCACCGCCGAGAGGGGTCGATCCCTCAAAGGAAGAGTCGTCTGAAAGCTCTTTGACAATGAAATTCCTTCTCCCCTTAAGAATATCAAACTCGGCCAGTTCGCATAAATAATTCTGATCTGCGAAAGAAATACGGGAACCTGATCTCTTTGCCCTGCTTAAAAAAACCGACCTTACTTCAGACTGGGTTTCACTTATGACAACAGGAATTTTGTCTTTAATTATGCCGGCCTTTTCAGCGGCGATTTTCTCCATTGTATCACCAAGAAGATCCATATGGTCATGCCCGATATTCGTAATAACCGAGAGCACCGGATTAATTATATTTGTTGAATCAAGCCTTCCCCCCAGTCCAACTTCAATTACGGCAACATCAACGCCGCATTCTGCAAAATAACTGAAGGCAAGTGCAACAGTCATTTCAAAGAACGAAGGTTCAAGAGCGCTTATAAATTTTTCGTGCTGCTTTACAAAGCCCGTTACGGCGCTTCTGGGTATCATTTTTCCGTTCACCCTGATGCGTTCACGGAAATCCTTAAGATGCGGAGAGGTGTAAAGCCCTGTCTTATAGCCGGCTTCCATTAATACAGAGGCGATCATATGCGATACGGAGCCTTTTCCGTTGGTCCCGCCTACGTGTATTGTCCTGTATTTTGCATGGGAATGGCCGAGGTACTCATCAAGAGCAAGGGTATTGTCGAGATCACTTTTATAGGCAGCTTTCCCGATCCTGTGATACGCAGGAAGGCGGGAATAAAGAAACTGCAATGTCTGGTCGTAATTCATTTAACGGGCGTTTCAGATTACCACTTTTGTGTTACAAATTAACATACTTTCAACACATGCATCAATGTATTCTTTATTTTAGTTATTTTTGCAGATCGGTGAAGCATAGCGTATATCTACTGTAGTATACTGAATTTAAACCACTTAGTAATGAGAAAAAAACATAATAAGAAACTTTTTATTATCGACACTAATGTTCTCCTTCATGATTATAAATGCATTTACAATTTCGAGGAAAATGATGTTATAATTCCGATTGTTGTTCTTGAGGAGCTTGATAAATTCAAAAGGGGCAATGATATCATTAACTTCCACGCCAGGGAATTTAACAGGGAGCTTGACAAGCTCTCAGGCGATATGCTTCTGACGGCAAATATCCCTCTTGGTGAAAACCTTGGGAATCTTCATATTGAAACAGGCAAGGACTTTTCCGATAAGGTGAATCAGTCGTTCCCGGAAAGAACCGCCGACCACAGGATACTCGCAATAGCAGAATATGTCTGCAATTCAAACAAGGACAAAACGGTCGTCCTGATAACCAAGGACATTAATCTCAGGATGAAGGCCAAGTCGCTGGGGATAATGGCACAGGATTACCAGAACGACAAAGTTGCAAACATCGATGATCTGTATAAAGGAATACAGGTCCTTGAAGGCGTTGACCATGAGCTGATTGGCAAGCTTTATGAAATTCCTGAGGGGGTAAACTGCACAGATTTCAAGATTGACACCAAGCTTAAGGGGCATCAGTTCTTTATAATGAAGAACAGTGGCGCCAGTGCTCTTGCCCATTACAATCCTGTTAACAAAATGCTTAACAGGGTGATCAAACAAACGACTTACGGAATCGATCCAAGAAACGCCGAACAAACTTTTGCACTTGATGCATTGACAAATCCCGATATTCAGCTCGTTTCCCTGACAGGCAAGGCAGGTACAGGGAAGACACTGCTCGCCCTTGCTGCAGCTCTTCAGCAACACAAGAGATACAAACAGATTTTTCTGGCCCGGCCGATAGTACCGCTGGCAAACCGTGACCTTGGATTTCTTCCCGGCGACGTAAAGGAAAAGATGGATCCGTATATGCAGCCTTTATACGATAATCTTACGGTCATTAAGCATAAATTCAGCCACCAGAGTGCGGAATTCCTGAGGATCAACGATATGATGAAGGAAGAGAAGCTTGTTATCACCCCACTTGCCTATATCAGGGGAAGAAGCCTTTCAAGTATATTTTTCATTGTTGATGAAGCCCAGAACCTTACCCCGCACGAGATTAAAACAATCATTACCCGTGCAGGTGAAGGCACTAAAATGGTCTTCACAGGCGATATTGAACAGATCGACTCTCCTTATCTTGATACCGGATCGAATGGATTGAGTTACCTTTCGGACAAAATGAAGGATCAGGAGATATTTGCACATGTGAACCTCGTTAAGGGTGAACGCAGTTTCCTAGCCGAGCTTGCAAGCAGACTGCTCTAAGGTTGAAACTGAAATATCATAAGAAAATCTCTAATCAAATACAATTAACCATGACAACCAAATCAATCCGCTTTTCTTCAATCCTGCTGGTGATCCTACTTGGGAGCTTCACAGCGGTATCGGCACAATCGAGGCAAAAAAACGCGAAAAGCCAGAAAGTTCGCCGGAATTCGAAAATTGAGAATATTCAGCTTTTCAATGGCAAGGACCTTTCAAACTGGTTATTCTATCTGAAGGACCAATCAGTTGATCCCGCTTCAGTCTTCACTGTTCAGAACGGGGTGATACATATTACGGGTAATCCTTTCGGCTATATGCGCACGAAGGACACCTATTCCGACTACAGGCTTCATGTTGAATGGCGATATCCGGTTGAAGCGACGAACAGCGGTGTCTTCATACATGCAACCCCGCCTGATGCAATCTGGATAAAATGTTTCGAATGCCAGCTTGCTGCAGGTAATGCAGGCGATTTTATCTGCATGAACGGGACCGATATGAATGAACGCAAGGATAAGACGAAGGGCGTTGTTAAAAAGTTGGCCGCTTCCTCAGAAAAGTCTGTGGGAGAATGGAATATAATGGAGGTGGTAGCAAGGGAAAATACCCTGGAGGTCTTTATAAACGGTGTTCTGCAAAATAAAGGAACAGCTATATCATCCACTAGCGGACATATATGTCTGCAGAGTGAAGGAAAAGATATTGAATTCAAAAATGTATATCTGACAAATCTTAAGAAATCAGGACGCAGATAAAGTTTTAGTTTTTCGATGGTTCAATAGTGCTATGGTTTCGTAGCACCTTAATATAATGAATAATACTAAAAAAAAGGTAGCATTTCATACACTTGGCTGCAAGCTTAATTTTGCTGAGACATCTGCAATCTCCAGGTCATTTCCGGAAGATCGTTTCGATAAGGTACCGGCCAGTGAGGAAGCAGATGTTTATATAATAAATACCTGCTCAGTTACTGATGCTGCCGACAGAAAATGCAGGCAGGCCATCAGAAAATTTATTAACCGTTCGCCGGATGCCTTCATTGCCGTAGTCGGTTGTTACGCTCAGATGAAGCCGCAGGAAGTTTCCTCCATCCCCGGTGTTGACATGGTTCTTGGCACAAATGAGAAATTTGATATTGCCCGCTATCTTGACATAACATCGAAGAGGGAAAAGACGGAAATTCATTCCGGTGGGCTGGCCGGCAAAGTTGATTTTTACCCTTCTTTCTCATTCGGCGGCAGAACCCGGTCATTCCTCAAAGTGCAGGATGGCTGCGATTATGGCTGTTCCTACTGTACTGTGCCGCTTGCACGCGGTCAGAGCCGGAACCAGGCAGTGCCTGAAATTGTTGCCGAAGCTGAAGAAATAGCCCGAAGAGGCATAAAAGAGGTGGTTCTTACAGGCGTTAATATCGGTGATTTCGGAAAATCAACAGGTGAATCCTTTTTGGATCTTCTTCGTGAACTTGTCAGGGTGCCGGGTCTGGAAAGATTCAGGATCTCCTCGATCGAACCGAATCTTTTAACGGATGAGATAATTGAACTTACGGCAGAAAGCGGGAAGGTCCTGCCGCATTTCCATATCCCCCTTCAGAGCGGGAGCAATAAGATCCTGGGCTTGATGAGAAGAAGATATAAAAGGGAATTGTTTGCCGGAAAGATCGGGATGATTTGTGGGAAAATGCCTTATGCAGGCATTGGCGCTGATGTTATTGTCGGATTCCCGGGAGAAACTGACGCTGACTTCGAAGAAACCTGTGCATTCCTCGCGGATATGCCCCTTTCATACCTGCATGTATTCAACTTTTCAGAACGGCCGGGAACCCATGCGGCGCAATTATCCGGAAAAGTCCCCTATGCTGTCAGGGATTTAAGAAGTAAAACATTAATTTCACTTTCAGAGAAAAAACATCTGGAGTTCTGTAAAATGAACATTGGAAGGATATCGGATGTACTTTTTGAACATGCAAGGGATAAGGGAATGATCACCGGTTTTACCGGGAACTATATCAAAACCGAACACCCGTGGGAAAACAGGCTTGCAGGCGCTATTGCCAGGGTTGTTCTCAGGGATGTTGCTCCATCGGGAAGGATGACTGCAGAATTAAAAGAATAGGTTATGACCGATCTTAAAGATTTATGTGCTGGAATTGAAAGTGCTGCCCGTGAGGCCGCCGTATTTATATTAAAGGAGTCGGAACATTTTGATGTTTCCCGGACAGAGACAAAGGGGCTCAATAATTTTGTGACTTATGTTGACAAGGGATCCGAAAAGATGCTTGTCGAAAAACTCTCCGCCCTTGTGCCTGAAGCAGGATTCATTGCCGAAGAGGGCACCTCGACTAAAACAGGCGTTAAATATAACTGGGTGGTCGATCCCCTTGACGGCACAACCAACTTTGTTCACAGGGTCCGCCCCTACGCTGTCAGCATCGGTCTGATGGAAGATGATGAAATTGTTGCAGGTGTCGTTCACAACATTGGCGGGGATGAAATCTTTACGGCATGGAAGGACGGAGGAGCGTGGTTAAACGGCAGAAGGATACATGTCTCAGGGACTACTGTCTTATCGGACTCTCTTATCGCTACCGGATTTCCATACAACCTGTTCGACAGACTGAATCCTTATATGGATCTTCTGAAGCACCTGGTTCAGAACAGCCACGGCGTAAGGAGACTCGGTTCAGC